>CAEZUP010000029.1_pt1 | contig 20818 bp, 19 predicted proteins | sample 7264511 | NCBI WGS metagenome assembly CAEZUP01 (sample SAMEA6813833, study PRJEB35770) | uncultured Microthrixaceae bacterium | biome: Freshwater; feature: Freshwater reservoir; material: water | place: Czech Republic | collected 2016-04-20 | depth 0.5m m
CACATCGTTGCCTCATGGGCCGAATCTGCCGGCAATGGAAGAGGCGCGATCGATGTGGTGGTTGCCCATCCCCCCGCACAGGAATCACTCAATGTCGTCATTCCGTGGAGCAACAAGCGTTTCCAGTACACGTCGAAACACCAGGCCCGGCCGGTCGCCGGAACGGTCGAGTTCGATGGCGAAGTCCGTTCGCTCGGCAGCGACGGGGTCGAAGCTTGGGGCGTCCTCGATGTCGGACGCGGTCGCTGGCCGTACTCGACACGGTGGAACTGGGCGGGCGGTGCCGGCCGGACAACCGACGGGCGGGTGGTCGGGTTGCAGTTCGGCGGGAAATGGACGGAAGGCACCGGATTCACCGAGAACGCAATCGTGCTCGATGGTCGGCTCATCAAGTTGGGGGCCGAACTCGAGTGGAGCTATTCGTGGGACGAGCCGCTGAAGCCGTGGCGGGTTCGCTCCGACGCCTGCAATCTCGATGTCACGCTGACGCCGTTGTTCGATCGCCACGCCCGAACGAATCTGTTGGTGCTCTCGACCGAAGTCCATCAGGTGTTCGGACGTTGGTCGGGCGAAATCCCCGACGATGGGGGCGGAACTCTCGAAGTTCGTGACATCGTGGGTTTCGCCGAAGAGTCCCGGTCTCGTTGGTGACAGAAGCAGATTCCGGCCAGAACGGCACTTGCCAAAACGGTAATGAATGAGGGACGACACGCGATGACAATCGATCGACGAGTGGTGGAATCGAATCAGGCGGTGCGGATGGCGTTGCCGTTCGACGACGAGCAGGATTTCCTCGATGCGCGGCGAGGATTTCTTGCCGAACTCGACGAGGTCCTCGTGCGTGACACGGATGGGCGCGTCGTGTGGGAGCTCGAGTCCTACGGCGAAGTATCGGGGGAGTCTCCCGACACGGTGAATCCCAGTCTCTGGCGCCAGGCACAGCTGAACCTGATCCACGGGTTGTTCGAGGTCGTCCCCGGGATCTACCAGGTGCGCGGACTCGACATCTCGAACATGACGATGGTGGAGGGCGATGAAGGCGTGATCGTCATCGATCCGCTCGTCTCGTGCGAGACGGCTGGGGCAGCCCTTGCGCTCTATCGCTCGGTGCGTGGTGATCGACCCGTCACCGCAATGATCTACACGCACAGCCACATCGACCACTTCGGTGGCGCCCGCGGCATTTTCGAAAACGGCGATCCGGGCGATATCCCGATCGTTGCTCCCGAACACTTCCTGACCCACGCCGTGAGCGAGAACCTCCACGCCGGCACGGCCATGGGTCGGCGCGCCACGTACATGTACGGCGCGATGCTCCCGAAGGGCCCGGAGGGCGTGATGACCGTTGGCCTCGGTCCGGGCACATCGATCGGCACGCTCTCGTTGATCCCGCCGACAATCGACATCACGACGACGGGTCAGGAGCTCGTTCTCGACGGTGTCCGCATCGTGTTCCAGATGACACCCGGAACCGAAGCTCCCGCCGAGATGAATTTCCACTTTCCCGATTTCCGGGCGCTGTGCATGGCGGAGAACGCAACGCACAACATGCACAACGTCGTGACCCTCCGGGGCGCGCTCGTGCGCGACACGCACGCGTGGGCGTCGTTTCTCGACCAGTCGATCGAGATGTTCGCCTCCGAATCCGAGGTGTCGTTCGCGTCGCATCATTGGCCGACGTGGGGTTACGAAAACATCGTGTCGTACCTGTCGAAACAACGCGACCTGTACGCCTACATGCACGATCAGACGCTTCGACTTTTGAATCAGGGTCACACCGGCGTCGAGATCGCCGAGATGGTCCAACTGCCACCGACTCTCGCCGAGTCGTGGCATTGCCGCGGTTATTACGGATCACTGAATCACAACGTCAAGGCCGTCTACCAGCGCTATATGGGCTGGTTCGACGGCAATCCCGCCCATCTCTGGCCGCATCCTCCGGAGGAAGCGGCGAAGCGTTACGTGGACTTCATGGGCGGAGCGTCAGTTGTTCTGGCGAAAGCACAACAGTCCTACGACGAAGGTGACTATCGCTGGGTCGCCGAGGTGGTGAACCATGTCGTGTTCGCCGAGCCACAGAATCGGCAGGCGCGGGATCTGCTGGCACAGACCTATCTTCAGCTCGGATTCGGCTCGGAGAACGCGACCTGGCGCAACTTCTTCCTGACCGGAGCGATGGAACTCCAGGCCGACGCGATCGACTCCGGCAATCGTCCCCGTGCGCTCGAGTTGCTGTCGCATCTTTCGGTCAGCCAGATCTTCGAAGCGATCGCAATACGCCTTGACGGTCCGCGCGCGGTCGGGACCGATCTCGTCATCAACTGGACGATCGCAGAGTCCGACGAGCGCCATTTCATCCGTCTGGAGAATGCGGTTCTCTCGCACGTCGAGGGACGACTTCACGAGTCGGCCGATCTCTCGGTCTCGATCCCCAAGTCACAACTGCTGTTCGTGATGTTCGGATTCGTGGCGCTCGACGACCTCGTGACCTCCGGGGCCGCGACGACGACTGGAGAAATCGGAACGTTGGCGCGGCTACAGGCACTGCTTGACGCCCCCGATCCGGATTTCGCGATCGTCACACCCTGACCGACCGTTTCCCGCTGGAGATTCCTGTTCCCGGGTCAGCGGTTCACGACGTAGGACGTCATGGAGAGCGATCCGAAGGCGTAGCCCTCGATCAGGGTCTGTGCAGTGGTGCCGGCGGCAGCGGCAATCCCGGCGATGTACGCGAGCGGAAGAAAATGCTCGGGAGTCGGAACGGCGGCAGACCAGTCCGGATGATCGAGCAGTTGGCCGATGGATGCCGGATCGGACGTCATGATCTCGCGGGCGCGCTCGTCGAATCGCCTGGTGGAGTCGTAGCCGCCGTCGGGTGAGGACCAGTCGATGCGACCGAGGTTGTGGACGACGTTCCCGCTGCCGATGATCATGATCCCGAGCGCGCGCAGCGGTTCAAGAGCCACGCCGAGGGCGAAGTGATCGGCAAGCGGTTTCGACGCGTCGATCGAAAGTTGGATGACCGGAACATCGGCTTCGGGGCGCACATGGACGAGAACGGACCATGCGCCATGGTCGATTCCCCAACTGTCGCGATCGAGTTCGACGCTGTGCGGAGCGAGCACCTCGGCGATCTCCTGCGCAAGGTCGGGATCACCAGAAGCGGGATACTGCACAGCGAAGAGTTCGTCCGGGAACCCGTAGAAATCGTGGATGGTGCGGGGTGACGGCATTGCGGTAACCGCCGTCGCGTTGATGTACCAGTGGGCGGAGATGACGAGGATGGCCCGCGGTTTCGGGGAGTCGAGGCCGAACGTCTGCCACGACTCGGTCCAACGATTCGTTTCGACTGCGTTCATCGGGCTCCCGTGCCCGAGAAAGGCGCTGGGCATCGCGATATCGCTCATCGACGTTTCTCCAGGGGATCCGGTGAGGCGGCAATCATCACCGCGGCCATCCGGACAGGTTCGGCACCGACTGCACTCCAACGATGGTTCGTCCCCCGCTGGACGACAACGTCGCCTGGTCCGAGTTCGGTTTCGATCCCGTCGGGCAACTCGAGCCGCATCCGTCCGCCGAGGATGACATCGATGTCGATCGTGTTCGTGGCGTGCCATCCCTCGTCGGCCAACGGAACGCCCGAAACCAGTTCGATGAGTCGGAACGAGACGCCGCCGCCGACAGGTTCGAGATGCCAGCCGGCCGGGCCGTCTCCGCCCTGGGCCGTGTCGCGGACCGGTCCGCCGGTGAGCCAGAGATCGGTGAGGGTCGACATCGCTCCGTTGACGCCGACGACGGCGCCGCCGTCGATGGTGGGAGTGCCGGTGACCACGCGGCGGGCGGGGAGGCCACCGCGTCTCGGGGCAACGAGGTTTCCGTGGTCCTCGGCGATGTGGAGCGACGGATCCGGGCGGAGCATCGCGACGAAATAGGTCCAGCCGTGTTCGTCGGCAGCTCGCCATCGATGGGGCGTGCCGCGTTGGATGACGCATTCGCCGGCGTTGATCGTTCGCTGCCCGTCATCGAGTCCGAGGATCACCGAACCTTCGAGAACGACCATGAAGTCGAGCGTGTCGGTCGCGTGCATCCCCGGCATCTCGGGATCGTCACCGTCGACCCGAAGCCAGGTCTCGTCGGGATGGGTGCCGGGAGGTACGCCGGGCATGCGGATGATTCGGGCGCTGACACCCCCGGGGGGCGGTTCGAGAGGGAATCCCTTCGACGTCCGGTCGGGATCGTGGTCGAGTTCGAGCGGCCAGCGGTCGGCCCAGAGGACCTCGCTCACGCCTACGGAGTCGAACTCGATGCTGTTCGGTGCCGTGCCGTCATGGGTGAATACGGCTCTGCCGCCCGGATCGAAACCGGTGACGACCCTTCGCAATGGCATGAACGGGATGGTAGGTCCGGGCCGACATCCTTCCCCGGACCCTGCCAACATGACGGTCGTCGCTTTTGTACGACGTCGATCACCCGGGGGAAGAGCAAATGAAAAATCGTCATGTTCGTCGTTGGTCGGCGGTTGCGTTGGTGGTGCTTGCGGCGGCAGGTTCGTTGACGGCCTGTTCGTCCGGTTCGTCGGGCGGTTCGGGATCCGCGACCACAACGATCGTTCCCGTCACACCTCCCCGCGAGGACGCCGTGTCGAAACCGGTGATCACGGGACCGGTGACGGGTGGCAACGGAAAGCCGGTACTCGGGCCGGGCGGATTCGATCTCGCCTCGGTCGGGTACACCGAGGAGGAGTTCTTCCAGTCGGGAACCGCGAACTCGTACACCTCGGCCGTCCCGCTCGGATCCGACGGTGTCTGGAACATGACGACAGCCGCAACGGCGCCGTACACGACGCGCATCGTCGTGCGCCGACCGACCGACCCCTCGAAGTTCAACGGGACCGTTCTGGTGGAGTGGCTCAATGTCTCGGGTGGCCTCGACGCCGGCCCGGACTGGACCTACACGCACGTCGAACTGATCCGCAGCGGTTACACGTGGGTCGGAGTTTCCGCCCAGTCGGTCGGCATCGTCGGCGGTGGCAACGCGTTGGGCGCTGCGCTTGCACTCAAGAACGCCGATGCCGTGCGATACGCGTCGCTGGCCCATCCGGGCGACGACTTCTCCTATGACATGTTCAGCCAGACCGGCGCAGCCGTGTGGTTCCAGAATGACGCGGTCCTCGGTGGGCTGGAACCTGAACGCGTCGTGGCGGTCGGCGAGTCCCAGTCGGCCTTCCGACTGACCTCCTATGTCGACGGCATCGCACCGCTCGTCGACATCTATGACGGATACCTGATCCACAGCCGCGGCGCTGTCGGTGCCCGTTTCGCCGAGGGTCTTGTTCCGGCCGACCCGACGTTCATCCGCAGCGATCTGAACGTGCCGGTCCTGAACTTCTCGACCGAGACCGATCTCGTCGGGCGGGGGCTCGGCTACGAGCGGGCGCGGCAACCCGACACCGATCTGTTCAGGGGCTGGGAGGTTGCGGGCACAGCACATGCCGACGCCTACAACCTCGGCATCGGTGATTCGGACAACGGCGACGGAGCCGGTGACGCCGCATTGTTCCAAGCGATGCTCACGCCTTCGGCGGAGGTGTACGGCGGAATCATCTCGTGCGCGTCACCGATCAACACGGGTCCCCACACCTACGTCCTGCGCAGTGCGGTCGTGGCGTTGAACGACTGGATCCGCACCGGGGTTGCGCCCTCCACCCGTCCGAGGATCGACGTGTCCTCACCGACGAGCCTCGCTCTGGCCTCGAACGGTCAGGTCCTTGGCGGCATCCGCACACCCCAGGTCGATGTGCCGGTGGCGGTGCTCTCGGGGCTCGGTCAGACGGGGAACAATTTCTGTGGTCTGTTCGGAACGACGGCCCCCATGGCGGTCGAGACGTACATGCCTCAGGGACGCCAGCCATTCATCGACTCGTGGCTCTCGTCATTGGACGAAGCGGTGACCTTCGGAGCGATTCTTCCCGCCGACGCCGAACGACTTCGATCGGTGGTTCAGAACGCGAATCTCGGAGCGGCCGGTGAGCGAAAGGTTCCGATGTGACAACGCAGATCCTGCGCGCCGGCCTGCGGTTCGGTGAGGGACCGCGATGGCACGATGGTCGTCTCTGGTATTCCGATTTCTACGACCGTGCGGTTCACGCCATCGATCTCGACGGGAACGACGAACGGATCGTCGAGGTCGCGGGGCAACCATCCGGTCTGGGTTGGCTGGCCAATGGCGATCTGCTGATTTCGTCGATGATCGAACGCAAGGTGCTTCGTTGGGACGGCTCGAACCTTTCGCCGTACGCCGATCTTTCTGACCGGTTCACGTGGCACGGCAACGACATGCTCGTTGACAGCGCCGATCGCGCGTATGTCGGCAATTTCGGTTTCGACTACGAGACCTTTCTCCAGGTCCACGGCTTCGAAGGTCTTCTCGGTGAACCCGGTCCGACGCCGGCGGCGATCTGCATGATCGACCGCGACCGGTCGGTCACCGTTGTCGCGGAGGACATGATCTTTCCGAACGGCATGGTTCTGACGCCGGACGGCAAGACCCTCATCTGTGCCGAAACGCTCGCACTCCGACTCACCGCATTCGATGTGGCGTCCGACGGAACCCTTTCCAACCGACGCGTGTGGGCCGACCTCTCGGAACAGTTGGGTGCACCCGACGGGATAGCGCTCGACGCTGAAGGAGCGGTCTGGATCGCGGCGGCCTCGACTCCCCGTGCCATGCGGATCGCCGAGGGAGGCGAGGTTCTCGAAGCGATCGAGACTTCGCAGAGTTGCTTCGCCCTGATGCTCGGCGGGCCGGAAGGGCGGCATCTGTTCATGATGACGGCGCCGGCTTCGGAATCGTACGAAGTTGCCGACAGGACCGACGGAAAGATCGAGATGGTCGAAGTGTTGGTGCCACACGCAGGAACGCCCTGACCGGGAATCCGGGCGGACGAGCGACTGCTCTCAGGTCGGGGGCATGCACATCCAGCCGCGGCGAACGAGTTCGTCGGCGAGCAACTCGTCGGGAAATGCCGCGACCGCTTCGGCCTGCTTGTTGGCAACCCGTTTGGCAGTGCGTTCGGCGCTGATCCGGGTGGATTCGACGGCCTCGGCAGCCTGTTCGGTGTCGAGCTCGCCTTCGCCCGCGAGCAGGCGGGCGATGAGTTCGGTCGCTTCACCCTGGGTGAATTTTCCGCCGGCCTGACGCTGCGTGAGCCCATAGATGTGGCGGGCTTCCTTGAACGACGAGAAGCCGGCGCCCTCGAGGAGAGACGCAATTTCTTCGACCTGACGATGTGACGCAGGTGGGCCTGATTGTTGTCCGAATGCCATGTGACGAGCCTCCCATGTGATGTGTAGCGCGACTGGGCATTGGCGGAAAGGGGCGCAGGTACCACTACAGTGGTCGGGTCGTTCCATTTCGGGAGCGTCGCCGCTGAGCCGCCATCGACCCCTTGCAACCATCGAGTTGCAACATTCACCGGGTCGAAGCTTTCCCAGCGGACCTCAGTATGGAGAGTTACCCCATGGCGGCCAACCGCCCCTCAAATTCAAATTCCACGGCCGGCGCGCGCGCTCGGTCGTTGTCCGGCTCGTCTGCAGCACCCCGTGGTCCGCTGCCGAGCATCGATTCAACCAACGGCTTCGCTGCGCTCGGCGTGCCGGTCTCGCTGTGCGGGATGCTCGCACGCGATGGCATCAAGGAGCCGTTCCCGATCCAGTCGGCAACACTTCCCGATTCGCTCCAGGGTCGCGACGTCCTCGGACGCGGTCGCACCGGCTCGGGAAAAACTCTGGCCTTCGGCCTTGCCGTGCTGACCCGACTCTCGGATGAGCGTCGCGATCGCAAGCCGGGTCGTCCCCGCGCTCTGATCCTTGCGCCGACCCGCGAACTCGCGCTCCAGATCGACGCGACGATCGCTCCGCTCGCCCGTGAACTCGGATTGCGCACCACGACGATCTTCGGTGGTGTCGGCCAGAACCCGCAGGTCAACGCGCTTCGCAATGGTGTCGACGTCGTCGTCGCCTGTCCCGGTCGTCTCGAGGACCTCATCACCCAGGGCCACGTGAAACTCGACCGCGTCGAGATCACCGTGCTCGACGAGGCTGATCACATGGCCGACCTCGGGTTCCTCCCCGGCGTCAAGCGCTTGCTCGATCGCACCCCCGACGACGGTCAGCGGCTGCTGTTCTCCGCCACGCTCGACAACGGCATCGATGTCATCGTCAAGCGGTACCTCACGAATCCGGTCACGCACAGCGTCGACTCGGAGGAGTCCCCCGTCAGCACGATGACGCATCACGTGTTCCACGTGACCCAGAACGATCGTCTCCCGGTTCTTGCCGATCTCACCTCGGCCCCGGGTCGCACCATCGTCTTCACCCGCACGAAGCACCGGGCGAAGCAGTTGACGCGTCAACTCAACGCCCACGGCATCACCACGGTCGAGATGCACGGCAACCTGTCGCAGAACGTCCGTACGCGAAACCTCGCCGCCTTCTCCGAAGGCCGTGCTGCGGCAATGGTCGCCACCGACATCGCCGCCCGCGGCATCCACGTCGACGACATCGCCCTGGTGATCCATGCGGATCCGCCCATCGAACACAAGGCGTATCTCCACCGTTCGGGCCGCACCGCCCGCGCCGGCAACGAGGGCACGGTCGTGACCCTCGTGACCGAATCGCAGCGCAAAGAAGTTTCGCAACTGATGCAGAAGGCGAAGATCAAGCCGATCATCACCGTCGTCACCCCCGAATCGGCGATTCTCGCCGAGATCAAGCCGGGTCAGCGCCTGCGTCGCAGTGCACTCGAAGTCGAGAAGGCACTGGCAATCGCGGAAGAGCCGCCCCGCGGCGGTCACCCGGGACGCGGTTCGCGTTCGAAGCCCCGGTCGCTCGACGGTCGCGGCGATGACCGCACCGGCGATGGTCGCCCCGGTCGCAGCCGAAACAGCAGTGCCCGCGGCCGCTCGGCCCCGGCCAAGTCGACCGCCAAGCCGGGCTCGCGTGCCGGTGTGGCATCCCGTTCGGGTTCCGGAGCAGGCGGCGGCGCCGGTTCGGGAGCATCGGCAGGCAAGAGCCGGAGTGGCCCCAAAGCCGCCGGCTCGGGTCGCGGTTCCCAAGGCGGCACGGGTTCGGGTCGCGGCGGCGCCGGTGGTTCGACCGCTCGGCGAGGCACGGGCACCAGAACTTCGCGATGATGTGACCCATGGATTTCTTTGAAGCCACTGCCCGCATCGGCGCTGCCGAGACACTCGATCTGGAAACGGCGGAACTGCTGATCCGGGTCGAGAACAGCGGCGACGTTCTCTACAACGAACTCGCTGCCCGTCTCGACAACGAGGAAGCGGCCGAACTCCTTCGTCGCAACGGACGCGAGGAGGTCGGTCACGCCCGTCGCGTGATGAAGATCCTCTCGCTCAAGTTGGGCAAGGAATACGTGCCCTCGGCAGAGGTGATGGAGAAATTCACCGTCGACCTTCCCGATTCCGTCGATGCATCGGCGTTGCCGATGATCGTCGAAGGCGAGATGCAGGGCGATATCGGCTATCAGAAGTGGGCCGCAGCCGAGACCGATCCCGAGGTCATCAAGTTGCTCCTGCTGAACGGTCGCGAAGAAACCAAGCACGCCGAACGCATCAAGCAGGCCATCGCGATTCTCGCGGCTACCCCGGCTTGATCCAGCTGCCCCACAATTGGGCACATTTTCGTATTTCACCTGAGGAGGAACCGCAATGGCAATGACAATGATGCGTTTCAACTGCATCCAGCCCGGACTCGAGCCAAATGAGATGGCCGATCGTTACAACGCCATGCTCGACATGGCCCAGGCCCTTGATGAGCTTGGTGGCGGCATGGTGACGCTCGAAGAGCATCACGGCGCCGAGAACGGTTGGAGTTCATCCCCGCTCACGATGGCTGCAGCAATTCTCAGCCGTACCAAGAACGTTTCCGTTTCAATCTCCGCACTTCTGGTGCCGCTGCACGATCCATTGCGCATTGCCGAGGACATCGCTGTCATCGATCTCATGTCGAAGGGTCGCCTCACTGTTATCGGTGGCCTTGGTTACCGACCCAGCGAGTACGAAGCGCACGGCAAGTCCTGGGCCGATCGCGGCAAGATCATGGACGAATGCGTCGACACCATGCTCAAGGCATGGACAGGCGAACCGTTCGAATACCGCGGCACCACCGTGCGCGTCACGCCGCGTCCGTTCACTCAGCCTCACCCGATGTTCCTTCTCGGTGGCACGTCGAAGCCCGCAGCACGTCGTGCCGCTCGCTTCGGACTTCCCATCATGTGGGCGGCTCCGGTTCCCGAGATAGAGGCGCTCTATTACGAAAAGTGCGCCGAATACGGAACGCAGGGTTTCGCCATGGCTCCGCCGGAAGATTTTCACCACGTGTTTTTTGCCGAAGATGTCGACGCCGGATGGTCCGCCATGGGCGAGCACATTCTTCATGAAGCCACGACTTACTCCGGATGGCAGACCTCCGACATCAAGTCCTCGGCGCACTCACACGCCACGACTGTCGGCGAACTTCGTGAAGAGGGTCTCTACCAAGTCATTTCGCCGGCCGAAGCAGTTGAAGAGGCCAAGGCCGCTGGCGATTTCGCCGTCTTCGCGATGCACCCGCTTTGCGGTGGTATGCCGATTTCGGAAGGTTGGAAGCAGATCGACCTCCTTCGCACCGAGATCCTTCCCGCACTCGCCTGATCACTCGGTAGAGCGACGCAGTAGGTAACGCAGGGAGCAGCAATGCGCGCAGTACGCATCACCGAGGACGGACCGTCGATCGTCGAGGTCGACGAACCCGTCGGTGATGGTGTGCTGATGCGTGTTGCTGCTTCAAGCATTTGTGGGACCGATGTGGGCCTTGCCGCCATGGGCCTGTCGGGCTTCACGCTCGGACACGAGTTCGCCGGATTCGTCAATGGCGTCCCCTATGCGGTCGAACCGACGAACTTCTGCGGGGCGTGCGATCAATGTGTGGCCGGTCAGACGCAACGCTGCGTCGGCGAGCACACGAACCTCGGAATTCTCGTCGACGGGGGACTGGCCGACCGGGCGCGTGTGCTTCCGGAGCATCTTGTTCCCCTGCCGCCGGGACTCGATGTCGCCGATGCATGTCTGGTCGAGCCGGCCTCGGTGGCCTGGCACGGCGTTCGGACGGCAGCGATAACGCAGGGCGAGCGCGTCGCCGTTGTCGGTGGCGGTTCCATCGGTCTTCTCGTCGTCGCGGCGCTTGTTCGACAGGGCCACAGCGCGGATCTCGAGGCGCGGCATGATCATCAGCGCAGCGCCGGCGAACGTCTGCGCGCAGGACATGTCCCGGAAGTGGCTTCCGGTACCTACGACGTCGTGATCGACGCGGCCGGTTCCGAATCGGGTCTGGCGCGGTGTGCCGAACTGGCCCGACCCGGCGGACGGATCATCCTTCTCGGCGTGTATCACGGGCTTTTGCCGGCCCCGGGAACGATCACGGTCCTCAAGGAACTGTCATGGATCGGATCGATGGCTTACGGACGGCATGACGGCGTGCGCGAGGTTGATGAAGGTGCGCTGATGCTGGCCGAAACCCCCGAAATCGCATCAACCGTGATCACTCACCGCTTCCCGTTGGACGATGTCGTCGAGGCGTTCCGCGTCGCATCCGACCGGTCCTCCGGCGCGATCAAGGTCGTCCTCGAACCCTGAGCTGGGCCTTGCAGGCGTAGGTCCCCGGACGGCTGTACCTTTTCGGCACACACCTGTCGACTTTGGGGAGATCACATCATGACCACGAACAACTGGGGCCGTTGGGGCGCCGACGACGAACGCGGATCGCTCAACCTGCTCACCGACGATGTGATCAAGGCGGCAGCTGCGTCGATCACATCCGGCAAGGTCTACAGCCTCGGCATTCCGATCCAGGGCCAGGGCGTGCCGCTTCTCGACTACCGCGGCACCCCGATGCGCCTGACGCTGCAGGACGGCACCGATGATGGCGCCTTTGCGGCCTACGGAGCAAAGGAGGGCACCGGCGCCCACGAGGACGTGCTGGTCATGGCCTCGCACACGACCTCGCACATGGACGCGCTTGTCCACGTCTACGAAGATCACAAGCATTACAACGGTGTTCCGTTCAGCGAGATGCGTGCGCTCAGTGGTGCCGCCAAGCTCGGCATCGAGAAGGTCGGCGCCTTCGCCGCCCGTGCCGTGCTGCTCGACATCGTCAAGTACCTCGGCGCCGACGGCTGGCTCGAACCGGGAACGATGATCACCGCCGCCGATCTGCAGGGTGCGGCGGCTGCACAGGGCACCGAGGTCCGGGCCGGCGACGTCGTTCTCATCCGCACCGGTCACCTCCAGATGTGGTGGGCGAACAATGCGGCGGGAACGCCCGAAGGCTTCGCCCAGGCCGGCATCGGTGCCGACGCCGCTGAATGGCTCGCATCGATGGACGTCGTGGCCGTCGGCTCGGACAACGCCGCTGTCGAGGTCATTCCCTTCGACGAGAACGATTTCCTGATCGTGCACAAGATCCTCCTCGTGCGCGCCGGCATCTACATGCTCGAGCATCTCGACCTTGCTGCCGCCGCCGCCGATGGGTCCTACGAAGGGGTCATCGCCGTTTCGCCCCTCAAGGTCACCGGTGCGACAGGCTCGCCGATCAATCCGGTCTTCATCGCCTGAGCCTGTTCGACAATTCGAAAAAAATCGAACGGTCCCGGCGCTTTATGCAGGCGCCGGGACCGTTCGCGTGCAAGCGTGTCCCCATGACAATTCGATCACGTTCTCTTTCGGTGGTTGTCGGGCTGATGCTCGCTGCTGCATTGACGCTTTCCGCCTGTGGGGGGAGCTCGTCCTCTTCGACCCCGGGGACCACCGTTCCCGAGGGATTCACCGATCCATCTGCAGCCGGAGCGTTCGGCGTCGGCCATCAGACGATCCAGATCGTCGACACGGCTCGCAATCGCCCGCTCACGGTGGATGTCTGGTATCCCATCGCATCCGGTACCACCGGCACGCCGGCGCGCTATTCGCTGTTGCCGACGGCATACATCGACTCGACCACCGCAATCGCCAGTGCACCGATCGCCGCTGACGGCCCGTTCCCCCTCGTGATCTACTCGCACGGCAGCGGCGGAATCCGTTACGTCTCGTCGTTCCTGACCGAACGTCTCGCCAGTCAGGGATTTGTCGTGGCTGCTGCCGATCACACCGGAAATACGGCGACTGATGGACTGTTGGGTGCCTCGGTGTCACCGGCTCAGAACGAGATCAACCGCACCGGTGACATCTCGTTCGAGATCGACAGTCTGCTGTCCAAGTCCGCCGGCACCGGCGACTTCCTCTCGGGAGCGATCGACCCGGAGCGCATCGGAATCACCGGTCACAGCTACGGCGGGTACACCTCGTTCGCCAGCGTCGGAGGAATGACGAACTCGCTCGGATCGTCGAAGCCCGATCCGCGCATCAAGGCTGTTGTGGCATTGTCGCCGTACACGCGGGGAATGACTGATGCGGAACTCGCAGCCGACAAGGTCCCGACCCTGATCCTCGTCGGAACGAAGGACACGACGACGCCTTCGGCGTCGGATTCCGTACGACCGTTTTCGCTGGTCACCGGTCGCCCGCTCGAACTGGTTGAACTCGTCGATGCCGGACACCAGTCGTTCACCGATGTGTGCTCGTATCAGGAACAGATCCCGAAGCTCCCTGACGTTCCCGCTCCGGTTGTCACCGTGATCAACCTTCAGGCGTCCGAAGCCTGCTCCGCAGACTTCATGCCAATCGAACGTGCGCAGGAAATCACCAACACGCTTTCGGTTGCGTTCTTCCAGACGTATGTCGCGGGCAGGCCCGGCTACGAGAACTGGCTCACGGTCGCCTGGGCCGCCGGTCAACCCGACATCAAGGTGCAGGTCAAGACCAACTAGCCCGTCCCGGCCCCACCGATTCTTGCTGGCTCGTTTCTGGTTGCTCCAGCAACCAGAAACGAGCCAGCGGGGTTTTTGGGGTGGGCCGGTGGTGGGCCGGTAGCGTCGGAGGACGTGAACCCCGTCGAGTTGGCCATCGCTGCGTTGCTGACCGCAACCGTCGGTGCCCTCGGTGGACTGGGTGGAGCGATCCTCCTGGTGCCGATCCTCGTGCTGTCCGGGATGTCGGCCCGCACCGCTGCTCCGCTCGGACTCATCTCGGTCGCCGCCGGATCTCTGGCGGCGGCCCCGCGCCAACTGCGCGGTCAGGTCGTCAACCATCGGCTCGGGATCTCGACCGAAATTGCGAGTTCGATCGCAGCACTCATCGGAGCGCTGGTCTCGGGGATCGTCGGACAGTCGGTTCTCGCGGTGATGCTCGGAATCGTCGCCCTCGCCGCCGCGTTCGTGGGGGCCAGACGAAAAGGCATCCGCAATCTCCCCGATCCGGATCTCGGTCCGGACGACGTCGGCGAACACGTCGGCTCGCTCTCCGGTGTGTATCCGCTCTCCGCCACGGAATTCGTTCCCTATCAGGCGACGCGGATTCCCGTCGGACTGCTCGGTATGGCCGCTGCCGGTCTCATCGCGGGACTCTCCGGCGTCAGCGGCGGATTCATCAAGACGCCGACGACCACCGAGGTCATGCACGTGCCGGTCAAGGTCGCGGCGGCGACCACAACGTTCTCGGTCGGGATCACCTCGGCCATCGCCCTGCTCGTGTTCCAGGCACAAGGACGACTGGTCGTCTCCGACGCCGCCCTCGTTGCTGCGGCGGCGTTGGTCGGCGGAACCCTCGGTGCCCGTCTACAGATGTTTCTGCCACCGCCGCGGGTGCGGCAGGCCCTGTCCGTGGTCCTCGTCATCATCGGCGTTCTCCTTCTGGTGCAGCGATGAACGATCTCCGGCGCCTTGCCTCCCTGATGCAGATCGCTCTGGTGGCCGCTTTCGCTCTCGCCCTTGGCGGCGCGTTCTTGCCGGGGCGGACGGGCGCGATTCTCGGCGGCATCTGTATCGGCATCCTGATCGGCGCCCCGATCGTCAGGGTGGCCTGGCTCACGGTCGATTGGGCGCGTATCGGCGATCGACGCTTCGCCCTGCTCGGCCTTGCGCTGTTGTCGGTGCTCGCCGGCGGAGCGATGGTCTCGTTCCTCAGGTGAACTTGGCGCATGGGCCAAACTCGGATTCGTACACGGACACCGAGCCCGCCGGACACACAGACATCGGTAGCCTCGGCAGATGAAACACGCGAGCGCGCTGCCCCGTCGACCACTCAGCGGGGTCTCGTCGTCCGCTGACGGCCTCGCCGTGCCCATCGACTTCGCAGCGAAGTACGGAGCCGGGCTGCATCTCGGGGTGTCCCTCGGTGGCGGCGGCCTCTACTTCGTTGCGTGGCAGATCGCCTATCTCTCGAAACTCGCCAGTATGGGAATCGACCTCGGCGGAGCACAGCGTGTGGTCGGCACGTCGGCCGGCTCGGTTGTCGCCGCAATCATCGAGGCCGGACATCTCACCCGGTTCGAACGCGAAGTGTCGGTATTGGGCAAGGTCCCGAAACTGCTCGGTGCACTCGCTCCCGCTGCGAAGTTCTCGCCCAGTCAGCAGCACGCGCTCGACATCTTCGTCGCCGCCGACCATGCCGATCCGGATCTGATCAAGTCGATCGGGCACGCTGCACTTGCCGCCACCGCTCCCAAACCATCGGTGATGTCGAGAAATGTGGGCCTCATGCTCGCATCGGTGAAATGGCCGTCTTCTGCGTTGCACACGACCTGTGTCGATGCACACACCGGCGAGCGCTGTGTGGTCACCGCAGATGCTTCGGCACGATTGACGCGGGCCGTGGCAGCGAGCAGTGCGGTCCCCGGGATCTTCAGCCCCCAACCGATCGGCGATCGCCGCTGCATGGATGGCGGCGTCAGTGGTTCCGGCGTCCACACCGACCTCCTTGCCGGTTGCGAGCGCGTTGTCGTGCTGAGCCTCTCGGATGGTTCGGCGGCTCCGCTCGGGGGCATGACGATCGCCCCGGGTTCGATCGAACGCGAACTCGACGCCCTGAGGGCATCGGGCAGCGAGGTCTACTTCCGTGTCCCCGAATCAGTCGATCTGACCAGATTGATGGATCCGACGGCGGTGCCCGATGCACTCGCGATGGGGCGTCGTCAGGCCGAGGCCGATGCCGAAAGCCTGCGGGCCTTCATCGCCTGAGATCGCGCGGATCTTTCGGAAATGACAGGCGATCCGCGGCAGAATGCGGAGATGGAACGCATCCCGGCCCTGCGAGAAGTGACCGACGCCGAAGTCGAGTCGTTCTGGCGCGACGGCGTCGTCTGCCTCCGCCGGATCATTCCTCCGGATCTCCTCGAGGACATGGTCGGGCCGGTCGAGGAGGCGCTCATGGGTACGGCCACCGCCGACCTTTCCGGGATGGGCGATGCGCTCGAGGCGGGCGCCGGTGCCGAGCGTGCGATCGATGCGGCAGTGACCGCGTCGGGAATCCCGCGGGGACACTTCAAGGCCGGAACGGATCATTGGCTGGAGCAACCGGACTTCCTCGACTTCGCGACGCGCTCGCCGCTTCCCGAGATCGTTGCCCGGTTACTCGACAGTCGGAATGTGTACCTCTACGAAGACAGTGTCCTCGTGAAGGAACCCGGAACACAGGAGAAAACCGCGTTCCATCAGGATCTCGCCTACTTCCATCTCGATGGTGACCGGATCTGCACGACCTGGGTGCCGCTCGATTCGGTGAGTGCGGAGACTGGCGCCGTGAAGTTCGTCGCCGGCTCACATCGGGATCGAACGACGTACCGCCCCAACCTGTTCGTCACGACGATGTCGATGCCGGGAACCGAGGGTGAAGTGGTCCCCGATTTCGATGTCGTCAAGGGCGAGGCCCGGATCATCAGTTTCGACACCGAACCGGGAGACATCACCGTTCACCATGCGCGCACCATTCACGGCGCCGGCGGAAACGCGAGCTCCGATCGCAGGCGCCGGGCCATCAGTGTCCGATACGCCGGTGACGGGACCGTTTATCGAATCGTCCCGGGTTTTCCGACGAAGGATCGCCATGCCGGCATGAGTGACGGTGACACTCTCGACATCGACCGGTTCCCCCTCGCCTGGCCCTGAACGCTCTCAGCCGACTCTGGTCTCGCCGGCGTCGTCGACGATTGTCGGGCGGAATGCGTGGTCGGGAACCCGGGCTTGAGCAGACTTCCGGCGCTCGGGAGTCGGGCGGGCAAGGAGCCAGACCAAAAGCACGCTCAACAGTTCGGGGATATGCAGGGCTTCATGGAGAAGCGGGACATGCCCCTGCGCGATGTCGAATGCGGCAGAGAGGAAGAGCGCGCCGGCGAGAACCATCGTCACGGGAAAGATCGATCGGGCGCGGGCGGGTCGGACGACAACGACAAGCAGGGCGACCCCGTACGCAACGGCGAATGCCCCGAGATGTCGAGTTGTGTGGGCGTATGCAGGGTCCTCTTCGCCGAAGAGGAGGTCCGGCAGTGCGAGGAAGAGAACCTCGACGGCGACAAGGCCGAGAAGAACTCGGACGACTCCCCAACGCGATGCCCGTTCGGCGAGCGCGTTGAGTTTTGCCACCCGGCGGGACAGATCGGGCATCTCGGGCGCGTCACCGACAAGCGTGCGGCGTCGCAGGGACTGAAGATCGGTGCGGAACGAACGACATGCGGGGCACGAGCCGAGATGGGCGTCGAGCAGACGCGCGTCGACCGCCGGGTCCTCACCGTCCACCTCGGCGGAGATGGCCGTCATCCAGCGATCGCATTCCATGTATCCCGAGTCGTCCGACATGGTCGTTCAGTTCCCGGTGATTTCTGATGGCCGACTCATTGCTGCGACACTATTCCCGTGACACGTGTCGACCCTCTGCGGAAGTTGCTCGACGCTGCGGTGGAGGGAAACGACCGAGCCCTTTCGGAACTGGTCCGCCTCACACAAGCGGATGTCTGGAAACTCTGCACAGCATTGGGTTCCCGGGGTGAGACCGAGGATCTCGTTCAGGAGACCTACCTGAGAGCGCTCAGATCGCTGCATTCGTTCAGGGGCGATTCATCGGTTCGGACGTGGCTGCTCTCGGTGTCGCGGAACGTGTGCGCCGATCATGTCCGCCGCCGCGAGCGTCAACGTCGGCTGATCGAGCGGGTGACGCCACTCGCAGCAGATGCCGTCACTCCCGGGCCGGTGTTCATCGACGAGATGATCGACGGCTTGAGCCGGGACAGACGGGATGCGTTCGTTCTCACGCAGATGATCGGATTGTCCTACGAAGAAGCTGCGCAGGCTCTCGGTGTTCCGATCGGCACCGTTCGGTCGCGCGTTGCCCGGGCGCGGATCGAGCTTGCTGCCGTGGTTCGTCAGTCTGAAGCCAACTGATCTCGTGGCAACGAGCCGCTCGCGGCAGCCTCACTCCACATTGGTACTTGCGGCGGTGAGCACAGCGCAGTTGATGAAGTCGTACCAGAGTTCGTTGAGCGCAATGAGGCTGCCGGCTCCGGTTCGAGTCGTGCCGGCCGTGGCGAGGGCGAGAGACGTTCCCCATTGCGCCGACCACGCCGGGTAACCGGGATCGATTCCGTTGCCGGAAAGCGACAGTGCGTAATCGTTGACGCTGGCCGATGCGACGGCGACGGAATTTGCCATGAGGATGGAATCTGCGACGCGGGTGGGATCGGAGCCGATGCCGAGGCCGGTGAGTCCGAACGCCTGGGCGCCCGCGACCAGTGCGGACCCCACGACGAAGTACGTGATTGCTTCTGCCGATTGAGCGACTTCGATATCGAGGTCCTGCTCGTCGGGATTGATGGCCGAGTTCGTCTCCTTCAGAACCGAGCTGGCGAGAAAGGCGTAGTTCGGCATCCCCTGCTCGCTCGCCGAGGATCCGGCTCCCCGTTTCACGACAGTCTCGTAGTACGCCAGGCTCGCATCGCCGGCCTGCACCAGGAAGTTGGTGTAGCTGGAGAGAAACGTGACCGTCGCTTTACGGGTTGCGGGGTTGCTGTTCGGGGTGGCCCGCACGACCTCCATCGCATCGGGATGGAAAACCTCGATGCCGGCCCGCTGCTCTTCGATCGTGGCGGCGGTTGTTGTGTACGAAGCGGGTGACACGGCGTTGCCTGGCTCGAACGACTTTTCGATTCCGGCAAGAACAGCATCGCCGTAGGTGACCCATCCCATTGCAAACGGAACCGTCAACTGCGCGACCGGATCGAGGGAATCGGCCTGGGAATCGCGTGCGATCGTGGCAGCAGCGATTTTGCGCAGTTCCGCGGCTTGCGCAAGAAGGTCGTCGCGGACGGCGTTGGCTCCTTCGGCTGCGAACAGCGCATTCGCACGTGCAAATCCGATGGCGCGCACCAGGCGCGTGTACCCGTCGTTGGCGAGACCGTAGGCCTTCGCGATTTCGCCGGCCTGCAACGCAGCTGCGGCTTCATCGGACTCGACGACGACCTCACCTCGGAGCAGCGGATCGATCGTCGTCGGCGCGGACTTGAGCGAGTCACTCAGGCGCGTGACCAAACGTTCGGTTGTGGCCCGCGCGGCAGCCTCGACGGCAGGTGAACTGGTGTAAACCCCGGTTGACGGGGGTGCGATCGGGTGCCCGACAAACACGGCATAGGCCTCGCCGATGTCGCGGACTCCTCGGACGTCCAGGCCAAGCGTCTTGCCGAATTCGACCATGTCGCTGGTGGGGGAATCTCCGGTGGCCTGAAGATTTCTGACCGGAAGGAGAACGGTTTTGTAGCCGGCCTCGGCGGCGCCCCGAAGTTTGGACGGGATGCCGGAAACCTGTCCGACGGATCCGTCCGGGGAGATCGTTCCGGTCATGGTGACACCGGGAGCGAGTTGTTCCTTGCGGATGGCGGCGAGTGTTCCCACGGTGAGCATGGCACCGCCCGACGGACCGTCGATGGAACCGGTGATGGTGTAGCGGATGTCGAGGTCGGCGGGATCGGCGGCGCTGAGGAGAGTGGCCACCGCAGCCGCAGAGGCGGACGCGGCGAGCCATTGAGGTCCGGCGGCCTTGGCCTTCACCGAGGTGAGGTCGAGTCCGAATCCCGGCTCACCGGTCTGCTCGACCTTGACTCCTGCATCCTCGATGCCGCCGATCGGTTTCCCGGAACTGTCCGTCCCCGCCCAGAGCACGGGAATCTTCAGACTGTTGGAGGAGGTCGAACCCGAGTCCGAACACCCGACCGTCAGCGAGCAGAGGAGTGCCACTGCGGCGATGACGGCCAAACCCGATCGGCCTGGCGATCGAACTTGGGTCATGCGAATGCTCCTCGATAGTCGATGCCCGGAATCGTAACGACTGGCCGGGGTGTGGCCGGGCCGGGGCGTATCATCCCGAAGGGGAAACCGATGTCCCGGACTGGATTGTCAACTATGTTGACAGCGCTGCCAGTCGGACTGCCAGTTGGACTGCCAGTCGGATTGATTGCGTCCGGTCTTACGGAAGGGGGCAGGCAATGACGTCACGAACGGGAAACCTCGATCAGCAGGCTTTCATTCGCGCCGGCACGGAATTCGTGGACGAGCACGGACTGCAGGCGCTGACGATGCGGGCGCTCGGCGAGAAACTCGGTGTCGATGCCACGGCCTGCTACCGCCACTTCACGAGCAAGGACGAGCTCCTGTCGGCCATGGTCGACGCAATGCTTGCTGCGGCGCTCGACTCCCTCGAGTCACCTCCAGCCTCTCCTCGTGACGGCATCGTCGATCAGACGCTTGCCGTCCGTCGGGCATTCCTGAAACACCCTCACCTCGCAGCCACATTGGTGGTGAGCAGTGGTGATCTTCCGTCGGCCCATCAACTGACTCTCAACGCCATCGG
>CAEZUP010000030.1_pt1 | contig 20632 bp, 9 predicted proteins | sample 7264511 | NCBI WGS metagenome assembly CAEZUP01 (sample SAMEA6813833, study PRJEB35770) | uncultured Microthrixaceae bacterium | biome: Freshwater; feature: Freshwater reservoir; material: water | place: Czech Republic | collected 2016-04-20 | depth 0.5m m
CGCACGACCCGTCCGGCGAGATCGATTTCCACGCGGGTTGTCACGCTCGTGTCCCCGATCGTTTCCACCGTTTCGGAAATCAGGGGGTTGCCATCGACGCCATAATTGTTCGACTGCTTGTGGACCGATCCCATGTCGAGAAGCTCGACCGAGATGATCCGACCTCCGGCGTTGTAGGTCGCACATGAGACGACCCCGCCTTCCATCTGCGACGCCGCTACGTTGCCCGCAGCATCAACCCACTGTGTCGTCACTGGCCCGATGCCGCCATCGGGGCCGGGTGCAGCAACCGATTTCGACGCGCCCCCCTGGTTTGCGCTCTTTGCGCCGGGACAGGACGACTTCGCCGATTCCTTGTCCCCCCAATAGGTATAGGTGTACGAGTTGCCGGCCGGATCCGTCACCGACTTCTGCCGCGCCCAACCGCCCTTGCCCGACGTGCCCGACTCGTAGCTCACTGCTGTCTTCGAGCCAGTTTGATTCACGCGTGATGTCAGGCGTCCGGTCGCGGGGGCTTCGTACGACGACCGCGAGACGTTCTGCGCTGGCGCACGCCTAGCTGACGGATCGTCGGCCTTCGTGGTTGTCACATAGCCGTATTCGGGGCTCAGGACATCCGTGGGGATGGCGGTCGGAGATCCGCCCGTGTCCGGTCCGGACCACGAAAGGTCGATCGACGCCCGTTCACCGGCCGCCGAGACATCGACGCGAATCTGATTCTCACCGGCACCGAGCGGAAGCGCATCGCATGCAGCGTCGACGCACAGCACGTTGTTGATCCGAAGCTGTGCGCTGCTGTTTCCCGATGTGAACTTGTAGACACCAGCGGTCTTGACCGCGAGTGCCCCTGTCATGAGTGCCGACCAGCCACCGTTGTTCCCCGCTGGCGACTTGTCCCAGTTGATCGCCAGTGACGGCACACGAACACCGCCGACAAGCGGTCCGAGTTCCTGAAGACCGCCGTCACCGGTTCGTGTCTCGCTCGGCCAGTAGGTGACGTCGAGACCCTTCATGGCGATTCCTTCCGGGGCGCCATCAAAGGTCTGGTCGTATTCGCGCAGCATCGACATCGCATCGTTTGGCGACGACTTCGTGGGACCCCACGACTGCACCAAGTCACCGCCCTCGTAGCGGTACACATTCGAAAGTCCCGAGTAATCCACTGACGAGAGCAACTGGCCCGACGCGAAATCCCAATTGTTTCGCGTCGTCATTCCTGCCTGATTGGTCGCAGAGATTGTGAAGAACGTCGTGGGGTCGAAGATGACCGAGAGGATCGTTGCGTCGAAACAGGAATCAAACACGCTGGTCGCTTGTGCGGAGTCATAGGAATAGCCGCGCACACAGCGCTTGGCACCGGAAGCCGATGCCGGCTGGGTCACCGTCTCGACCTTCCCCTCCTGCGTGTAGTTGATCGAGGACCAGAACTGCTCATCGTCGGCGCTGATCACATTGGATGCGGCAGCCGCAGCAACAAGCGATGAACGAGTGCGGGCGATGCGCCCCGCACCGTCGTATGCGAGGTCGACAACTTCCGCGCCCTCGCCTTTGGCTTCGGGATAGTCGACAATTCGTCCAATTGAGGGTTCACCATTTGGCATTGCGACGTAGAAAACCGCCGAGGTTGAACCGTCCCAGAACTTCACCTGGCACAACATCCCGGCCGGAGCAGCCATGAAACCGCTCGCTGCCTTCGGGCAATCGCCACCGCCATACGCGAACGTGATCTCGCGCCCAGACACCGGGTCGGAGACGGATTGGATCCGACCGCCTGTCCACTTCTGGCCGAGCATCGGGTTCGCCGAACCTGTCACGCTCGACAAATACGAAACGCCCGTTTCGCCATCGGGGGCGAAGATCGCAGTCGCATCCTTGGTCGTGACCGAGAATGTCCCGTCCTCGTTGCGGATCAGCACAGGAGCCAATCCGTTCGTGTTCAGATCTCCGTTGCCGAGTTGCACGGGGTTGAACGCCCCGCCGGTGGCCTCCCGATAATTCGAGACGGAACCATTGGTTCCAATCAGACCGACGCTGCCATCAGGCCACGCAACGACGCGATCGTACGGGAGGCTCGACGCGGCCTGGAGTGACCATCCCGCCGGAACTCCGGCCTCGGTGTCGTTCGACGTCTGAAACTGGAGACCGAATCCCACAGATCCCGGCAACGAACCCACCGCATGCGACGACCATGCGAATGAAGCTTCACCGGATGACAACCCGATGCTGATCCCACCAGCAGAGTCGAACTCCTGGGACTGACCCATCTGCGTGTCGACGGTGAAGGTTCCGCCCACTGTTTGCTGGCCGGCGCTCTCGGCCTGCCAGGTGTAGGCACTTCCCTGCTTCAGGCCGACGGCAAGGGGAACCCGCGCCGACGTACCCGTTTCCGCATACGTGCGGGTTCCGAATTCGGATTTGCCGTCGCTGAGATCGGTCAGCGTGAACGTCCACGCTCCTGTCGCGTTCGGCACAGAAAGTGTCGGCGAAAGCGACGTCGAAACCCAGGACGATGGCGTGATCACTGAGCCGAAATACATCGGCGTTCTCTCGCCAGTTCCCGCACCTGCGGGTAGTGCCGCCAGGGTCGTCGGGTCGCCGACGGCCGCTGCGGCCGAGCGATCCTTCGATGACGTCGATGAACAAGACGAGGCAATCAAAGCAAACGAAATCCCGAGAGAAAGAACCCCTATGAACCTGCGGGAACGCATCGCCTATCTCCAACTCGGTAGTGGACACGGGTAGTCATTGGAGTCGGTCAGGCGACCGAGGTCTGGGTCTCGGTAGGACCTCATTTGGCTCCGTTCGCCACGAACGCGGCATACCCGCGGGCACTGTCATTCATGGAGTCGAGGTAGAGGAAGAACCGTCCGTACGCTTCTCGGCCGCCGACATCGATGAATGCCGGATCGGACATCAAACGTTGAGCTGCACCAACTCCTCCGACCTGCTGGCGCACGATCTTCGTTGCTGCCGCTTGTGACAGTCCGCTCAACGACGCGCTGTTCGCCTTGTACCCATTCGTCGCCAGATTGATTTCGGCGGCGTTGTCGGCGATCCAACCTGCGTTCTGATTGATGGTCGATGCATTGCCACCGAGGAACTCCATGTTCTCCCGTGCCGTCTGCTCGGCCCGGATCGGAGCGAGTCGTCGATTCTCGGCTTTCACCCACTTCACCCTGCCGCCAATGGCTCCACCCGTTGCCCCGGCGAGGATCGAGATGCCGAGTCTCATGACGGAGAAATGGGTTTGGCCGGTCGCCGCGTATTCGATTGCGGTGGCCGCTCCTGCCACGACCGCGCCAGCGACTGCACCCACCGCCAGGCCCACGAGTACGCCGCGGGCCGGCGCCAGCAACATTCCCGCAGCTGTCGCCGTAATCGCCGCAAGACTGGTCACGAGCCAGTTCTCCGACTCGTTTCCTGTCGGATCGGTGAAATCCACCGGATTCTGGTTGACGTAGTCATACCCGTTCGCCGAACCGCCGACCTTCGGATCGAGTTGCACGAATCGGCCGAGAGCGGGCAGATACACGCGTGACCCCATCAGTTGGTAAGGAGTGCGGAGCATTTCCATCTCGTTGCCGGTTGCGGCCTCCCATGACGTCGAGGGGAGCGAAGGATCTTGAGCATCGGGTGTAGTCAAGACGTTTCCGTACGGGTCGAACACCTGCGGAGTGCCGATGAGCTCGCCGGCGTCCGTCATCGTGATGAACCGGTCACCATTGATCGCCATGAATTGCCAGTTTCCGGTGCCACTTTGGAGCGACTTGGTGTATTGGACTCCGAACGGGAGGACTATCTGCTTCGCGTACGCCACGCCATCGGCATTGAGCAGCACACCCGACTCGGAGTAGCGGATCGTCGATGCCTTTCCATCCTGTTCGGTTGTCTTCGCGATGATCTCGCCAGCAACGCTGCGATCGTACGAAACAGCCACGATGCCGTCGGTCGCCTTCATCAATCGATTCGCCAAATCGTAGGTGAAGGTGTCGGCTCCGATAGTCGTCGCGTTCCCGGCGGCGTCATAGGTGATCACGTCTCCCACGGAGGGATCAGTCGTTGCCGTCAACTGCGAAGCGCTGTTATAGGTGTACGCCCAGTCGCCGACAACAGCCCCATTGTCCGTGATGGTCTGCTTCGTCCGATTGGATGACGCGTCGAATGACCAGTTCCAATTCCGGTTGGTCGGGACGAGCCCTGCAGTCACCGACGCCGAAGACAGACGACCGTTGTCGTCTCGAGCGTACGAGAACGTTGAAGACGCGCTCGGGGAGGTGAGAGTTGATGACATCGTTGTGCCACCGGCCGACACATCGCGCGAGTTCGAGAACCTACCGGCGGGAGTCGTCCACGCAGTTTCTTCAATTGCATTTGTTTCGTTGTAGCCCGCCCGGACCGTCACACCGTTTCCGTACGCGACTGAAGCAACGAGGCCATCCGGCGAGTAGGTGAGCGTCGATACCGCCTTGCCATCCACTGATGAGACCGAAAGTCGGCCTTGTGCGTCGTAGGCGTTCGACACCACGACAGGTGCGGCACCTGGAGCAGCCGTTGTTGTTGTCGCAATAGCGCCAGTCCGCTCGTCATAGGTCATCGAGGAAGTGATTCCCCAACGATCGACAGCACTGAGCGGTCGTCCGAAGAGATCCATCTCGGTCCGAGTGACGACTACCGAGTCTCCGTTGGTCTCGGTTGTTTCCTTGATCAGGGGATTGCCGCCGACCGCGTTGTTGTTGACGATTGTCTGTGTGCTTCCCATTCCGGTGATCGATACGGAACGAATCTGTCCGGCAGGACCGTAGGTAGTGCACTGGGTAGCTCCCCCGACCGACTGTGTCGCCACCGCACGGCCGGCGGCATCAACCCATTGAAAGGTCAGAATCGGACCTTCACCGCCATCGGTGCTCGGAGCAATGGTCTCTTTTGCCGCGCCACCCTGGTTCGCACTCGATGCCCCGGGACACGGGGACTTCGCCGATTCGGCGTCACCCCAGTAGGTGTATCGATACGCATTTCCGGAAGCGTCGGTCACGGCACTCTGCCGTTCCCATTTCGTCTTCCCTTGCATCTGATAGTCGAACGTCAGAGCGGTACCCGCCTGGTTCGTCCGGGAACTGACCCGTCCGGTTTCCGGCGCGTCATAGGACGAGCGGGAGATGTTGGTGGTCACGGCATCGCGGACTGTCGGATCGGTCGCCTTCGTCGTTGTGACGTAGCCGTATCCCGGCTGCAACACATCGAATGGAATCGACTGCAGCATCCCATCGGTATCGGGCCCGGACCACGAGATGTCCATTGATGCGGCGGACTCGCTGGACGCAAGATCGATGCGGATCGGATTCGCGCCCTTGCCGAGCGAGAGTCGATCGCAGACGGCGTCGATGCAAAGAACGTTGTTGACGCGCAATTTGGCGGTCGAATTCGAGGATACAAACCTGTACTCACCCGGTGTCACCACCTCGACCGCGCCAGTCAGCAGTCCCGTCCAGGGCCCGTTGTTTCCGGCAGGTGACGATTCCCAGTTCACCGTGAGGCCGGCGACCGGTTTTCCACCGAGCAGTGGCCCAAGCTCCTGGACCGACGTCGCCGATGCATCGCTGCCGGCCCAGTACGTGGCATCGAGACCCTTCATCGCGACACCCTCGGGGGCCCCGGTGAACGTCTGGTCGTACCCGCGGGTCGTCACAAGTGCATCGCTGAACGATCCCTTGGTCGGGCCAACCGATCGAACGAGCTCGCCACCCTCGTAGGTGTTCGCGGTCGTGAGTCCGCCGAAATCTGTGCTCACGAGCAGCTGCCCTGTCGAGAGGTCCCACTGGTTCTCGGCGGTCAGCCCGGCGCTGTTCGTCATACGAAGGGCGAAGAAGGTGGTCGGATCGAATTCGAGTGAATAGACGGGACCACCGAAACAGGAATCGACAATCTGCGCAGTCGATGTCTCGATGGCATACGTGCGCGCACACCGCTTTGCCCCGGCGGTGGCAGCAGGCGCGGTGATCGAAGAAACGCCGCCATTCGGGGCGTACTCCACCTGCGTCCAGAACTCCTGGCTGTTGACGTCGATGACCTGTGACGCAGCAACGGCAGCGACGAGCGGTGACCTCGTGCGGGCCAACCGTCCGACTTCGTCATAGGCGAAATCGGTCACCTGAGCGCCCTCGTTCTTCGCTTCGGGGAAGTCGACAATCCGTCCGATGGTCGGACCTGTAGAGGAATCCACGTAGAAGATCGAACTCGTCGACCCGTCCCAGAACTTCACGCTGCAGAGCATCCCGTCGGGAGCGCCAACGAAGCCGGAAACAGGATTCGGGCACTTGTCGCCGCCATAGACAAAATCGATCTTTCGGACCGACACGGGATCGGTGATCGATTTCAACCGACCGCCGGTCCATTCCTGCTCGATCTGGGGGCTCGCTCCACCGGAGATCGATGAGAGGTAGGCCATTCCACTTGCACCTTCCGCCGAGAAAACGGCGGTGGCGGCTTTCGTCGTCACGGCATAGTTTCCATCGCCGCTTCGAACCAGCACCGGGGCCAAGCCGGTGAGGGCAACGGGCCCGACGCCCGACTGCACCGGGATGAACGATCCCTCCGGACCAGCCCGATAATTCGATACCTGACCATCGGTGCCGACAAGGCTCACCGAGTTCTCCGACAACTCCTCGATCCGCACATACGGGAAACTTGTTGCGGCCTGAAGATTCCATCCCGAGGGCATTCCGACCTCATCGGGGTTGGACGTCTGGAATTGGAGTCCGAAACCGATGCGACCCGGGACGGCACCCACCGAATGCGAACTCCAGGCGAACGATGCCTCACCCGATGAAAGACCGACATCGATTCCACCGACAGAGTCGGTCTGCTGAACACCGGGCATCTGAAGGTCAACCGTGAACGATCCTCCGACTGATGCCTGCCCGGCACTGGTCGCGGTCCATGTGTAGGTCGCGCCCTGTTTCAGTCCGGCACCGATCGGCACGCGTGTCGTTGTCCCCGTTTCCGCGTAGGTGCGGGTTCCGAATTCGGATTTGCCGTCGCTGAGATCAGTAAGCGTGAACGTCCACGCCCCTGTCGCGTTCGGCACCGAAAGCGACGGCGAGAGCGACGTCGAAACCCACGACGATGGCGTGATCACTGAGCCGAAATACATCGGCGTTCTCTCACCAGTGCCCGCAGCCGAAGGAAGCGCGGCCAGGGTCGTCGGGTCGCCGGCCGCCGACGCGGCCGCTCGATCCTTCGATGACGTCGAGGAACACGCAGTGGCCAACAGCGCAACCGAGAGACCGATTGCGGTCAGGGCCAAGAGGGGACGACGTCGCATTGCTGCACTCCGGTGATCAGTGGAACTGGGCGACGTGATAGTACACCTGAAGTCAACATCGTTGACCTCAGGTGCCTGTGGCGCTCGTCGCGTCACCGAGTCCCGGTCGGACAGGGGCTGATCGACTCGGGTCCGCTAACGGATCGCGAAACCCTCGTAGTCGTTGTCAGCCAGATCGCGGGCCCGGGCCATGAACCGGTCAAGACCACCGAGGTAGATCGGCAGGACCCGCGCCTTGCCCTCGATGTTGCCGCCGTTGTACCAGGAGTTGCAGGTCGGGGCCGTGAACATCGAACCCACCGCGGCGGCCTCGACCTCGGCACACCACTGTTCCTGAGCCTCGGGTTCGACCTCCACATGGGTGTTGCCGTTCGCCGCGAGGTGGTCGAGGAAGTCGGCGATCCAGCCCACCTGCAGTTCGATATGCGGCGGGTAGGTGGCGAGCACACCGACGCTGCCCGGTCCGATGATCATGAACATGTTCGGATAGCCCGCCACACCGAAGCCCATGAACGCACGGGGGCCGTCAGCCCAGTCGTCACGCAGCAGACGTCCATTGTTCCCGCGCAGATCGATGCGGGTGAGCGCTCCGGACACAGCGTCGAAGCCGGTGGCGAAGATCAGCACATCGAGTTCCTGCAGACCGTCGGCAGTGACGACGCCCTCTGGGACGACCTCGACGATCGGGTTCTTGCGGAGATCGACGAGCGTGACGTTGTCGCGGTTGAACGTCTCGAAGTAACCGTTGTCGAGCACCGGACGCTTGCACCCGATCGGATAATCCTTCGGGCAGAGTGAATCGGCCACCTCCGGGTCAGTCACCGTGCGGCGCACCATCTCGCGGAACAGTTCCACCGCCATCTCGTTGGCATCGAGGTCCTTCGCCGCATCGCCCCACAGGCGCGACGCACTGAATCCGTGCTCGGCAAGCGCGTCCTCACGCTCCTCAGGGGTGCTCTCGAGAATGCGCCTGTCCGGGTCGGCGACGGTGAAGATCACTGCGCCTGTCGTGTTTGCGGTGGCAAGGGGTGAGGCGTACTGCTGGGCTCGCAGCTCGCGATAGCGGGACTTGAGCTCGGTCTGCTCCTCGTCGGTCAATGGCCGGTTCTGCGACGGCCAGGTGAACGCGGCCGTGCGCTGGAACACCGTGAGATGGCCGGCCATCTTGGCGAGTTCCGGAATTGCCTGGACACCGGACGAGCCATTGCCCACGATGCCGACGCGTCGGCCCTCGAGCTCGACTCCGCCCTCGGGCCAGAGACTGGTCTGCACGATCTCACCAGCGAAGCTGTCGAGACCCGGCCAGTCGGGACGGTGTGGTGCCGACAATCCACCGGTACCCATCACGCAGAAACGGGCGCGCAGTTGCTCGCCGGTCTCGGTGTCGACGATCCACGTGTCGGTGGCCTCGTCGAAGGTCATGGCGGCGACGCCGGTCTCGAGGCGGATGTCGCGGCGCAGGTCGTAGCGATCGGCGATGTGGTTCAGATAGCGCTCGATCTCGGGCTGGGGCGAGAACTGCTCGCTCCATTCCCACTCCTGTTCGAGTTCGGGATCGAAGCCGAAGGAATACTCGAAGCTCGGGATATCGCAGCGCGCGCCTGGATAGCGGTTCCAGTACCAGGTGCCGCCCACGCCCGGTGCCCGGTCGAGGACGATCACGCGGAACCCCCGTTCGCGCAGCACCTTCAGCGCGTACAGGCCGGACATCCCGGCCCCCACCACGATCACATCTGCGTCGAGCCCTCCGTCGCTGCTACCGGTATCGCTGCCACCCATGTCGTTGCCGTCGATTCCCATGACCGCTCCCCTGACCTATTCCGATTAGGAACATCCTCGCACCGATGGGAGGTCGCCTCAACGACGATTCGACCAGGCACTGAAACTGGCGATCGACCCGGACCGCGGGCGCTCCAACCAGGGCCACGGGTGCACCTCGGCCAGATTCAACGAATCTGCCCGCCGCCGCCAACCCGGAACCGGAGCGAACGTGGTGGCGAGCGCCCGCCCATCAAGCACCCGGAACGGACTGCCGAGGTGCACCTCCAATTCGCGCTGGTCCCCGAGTTCGGCCAGTCGGTCGGCGAGAAACACCAGCCGCTTCGAGGACAGCCGGAGCGTTGCAAGCAACGGTTCGTCGAAGACGAACACGATCGGCAACTGCGGATGTGCCGCCAGCGCCGGGTCGTCGTCGCCCAACGACTCGGCCGTCAACCACACCGCGTCGGGAATCGAATGACGTTCGGCGCGACGAGGTCCGGCCGTCCGCTCCACATCGGGATCGTGCCGAAGGCGCGGATCGACGTCGACCTCGGTGAACTCCGGATCGTCCGGCCAGTCGCCGATCGGGCAGGAGTTCCGGTGCGGGCATTCACCGCAGAGCCCCGGCGCGCGCCGAAGAACCTGCGACTGCGAGAACCCGTAGACCTTTGCGGTGCCCGTCCCGATGGTCCACTGCCATCCGAGACGGTTCGCGGCACGCGAGCCGTCGAGCAGATGGGTGAAGAAGTGATGCTCGCCGTCGCGCCAGTCGGCACCGTGGCGCACCGACCACTGCGAGGCCAGCCACATGCGGGTCTGATTCACCATCCAACCGTCGCGCTCGAGTTCGTCGAGGTTCACCTCCATACAACGCATCGAGCGATCCCAGGGTTCGGCTGCCGCGTTCGGTTCCGACACGAGAGCACGTCGCAACGGCTCACCGGTGACCGTGCCGAGTCGCGCGTAAAGATGCCGGCCGTACTCCTGCCAGCGCAGCTCGTCGCGGAACTTCCGGAGATCCGCCGAGGGGCCATCCACCGCGGCACGTACACCCGGCAGTGTGAGCAGGCCGTGACGGATCCACGGCGACAACCCCGACGCGCCGCGCGCCGACAGCGGCAGAACCTCGTTGCGTCGCTTGGCGTAACCCGTGAGATCGAACAAAGCGAGTGCCGCATCAGCTGCAGCCTGCGTGCCGACGAAACGATCCGACCGGTGCGCTTCGTCGACGCAGAGATGGCCGAGATGATCCGCCACCCAGCGCACCTCGTCCCCGGGATCGGGCAGCGGAAGGATCGTGTCGGTCATGACAGCCCGATCCGGATCGGGCCCTTCGCCGTCGACGGATCGACCCGGCGTCCACCCTGGGTGATCACGACCCGGCCAGCGGCGCACAGCCGACGGGCCGCTGCACGCGCCGGTTCGCTCAGCGATTCCCAATCGTCACCGCCCACCGCTTTCGCCGCCTCGCTGGGACAGATGGTGGCGCCCCGCGGTTGACCCGCGAGCAGACCCATGATGGCCGTCTCGAGATCGGAATCGACCGGTCGTATCCCGCGGCGCCTGCAGGCATCCGAGCAGTGACGAACCTCGTCCCACGAGCGCTCCCACTTCTTGCGCCAGCGCATTGTTCGCCCGCAGACAACGCAGTTCTTCACAGCGGGCTCGGGCATCACGGGCAAGCTACCAATCCTGCGCCCGAAGACTCAGCCCGGCGAGAGAGTCACCGTAATTGTCGAATCGTTGCCATCGCCACCCGAACGGGAACACCTGAACCCACCAGTTGTCGTGCAGGCGTAGGCGTTGGATCCCCAGTAGGGATTGTTCCAGTCGATCGTGAGTGTCGACGATGGCGATCCGATGGCGAGCGTGGCTCGTCCTTGAGTGCCCGTTGCGAACCCGTTGCTCTGTGTGCGCCAGAGCGCACTCGCCCCCGTAGCAATCGAGTCAGGCGGATACGAGGCCCACTCCCCTCCGTCGAGCATGGCGGTGCCGCAGGTCAACGGGGCCGAGGTGTTGTTCACGACAACGATCGTGACCGATCGGGAACTGCTGCGATCACCGACTGGAGGAGAGTCCGCCTTCGCTGCGGTTCCGCTGACCGAGCACTCGGTGAGCGGATGATCCATCGAGATCGCCCTGATCATCGATGCCGCTGTCGCCGACCCGTACTTGGTGACGAGTGCAGCCTGAAGATCGGACCACGCGCGACGCGCAGCGCCACATGCGCCGGTAGTGGCCCGCGAGAAGTTCGTGGTCCCCTCAACGACGACTTTCCCTCGGACGGTCATGGGATTGCTCGCAGCACACGAATTGGGCTGCACGTCGCCGTTGTCCTTGTTGACCACCGAATGACCCGTGCGATAACTCCAGGTGATCTCACCCTGGGGGTTGGAGTTGCCCTGCGCGCAGTCGTTGATCGGAATGCTGTCATCGCATCCCGAGAGGAAGTCTTGGGGGACCGGTGCCGAGCGCACCCCCGGATACGCCATGAACCACGGCTGATCGGTGTTGGCGAGTCCGATCGGATTGTTCAGATTGGAAGCCTTGGCCGGATCGGCGAAGTCGCCCCAGTTCGAGTGGGACCACACGTCCTCGTAGGCGTGCAGCGCACGGCCCAGTCCGTTCAGCACGTTGCACTTGGCCGAGTCGTTCGAGGTGCTGCCCTTCTTCGGGTCCGGGAACGAGCACGCGTTATAGGTCGAACCGAACGCATTGACGAGATCCGTGGACGCGGGATCGATCGTGCCGTCCGCCTTCAGCAGTTTGGCGGCACTCGTGACCGCGAAGTCCAGATACGACTGGAACCATTCGAGACAATTGTCGAACGAGACCTGCGCTTCGGCCAGGGTCTGGAAACTTCCGTAGCCATAGTCGACGTTGTCGCAATGACGAGCCGACGCGTTGGGAAAACCGTCGAGCGGATCATCGGGTTCGCCGACAGCGCCAAACGTTCCGTCGCGCCCGGCGAGTACGTCGATCGAGAGCGGTTGCAGACAATTGCTCATCGCTTGCTCAGCGGTACAGCCAAGCGTCCGGGTGATCTTCTCGTGCACCGACTTTTGTCCGAGCACCGAGGAGTCCACCGAACCGAAGGCTCCGGCCGAATTCGACAGGCCGGGCCCGACGACGACAACTGCGACGACAAGACAAAGGAATGCGACGAACAATGCCGCTATGTGGAATCGGTTTCTCATCGTGACCTCAGTGTCCCGGAGCGTTCCAGTGGTAGAAGATCTCGCCGTCAGGGGCAGCGATGCCCAGCGTCGTCGAGGCTTCTGCGATCAGATCTTCAAACTCGTCGGCGATCACATCGGCATCGCGCTGATCGTCGAACGCCTTGCCGACGAACGTACGCGAATCGAGGTTTGTCGCGGCTGCCACGAGCACGTCGCGATTTGTCAACGCCATGGCGTCGATCCACTGGCGCAGGAGTGCTGTCGCGGCCGGAAAGACCGGTTCCATCTCCGCCAGGAGTTGGAACTGTTCGGTTGAATCGGTGGCGATGGTGCAATCCTCGACCGCCTGACCGGCAGCAAGGACGACCGGGATGCTGGTCTCGCCGGAATCACCTGATGTCGCGAAGGTCTGGATTGCATCGCCGACTGCTTTGGATCCCGTCTGGCAAGCGTGCACGACCTCGGCCGCCTTGCCGAACCAATCGCTGGCCTCGTCAACAGTCATCGATCCCGGCGCTGGGGACTCCGAGGTCGAAGACAGCGAGGATGAGCATCCCGCCAGCACGCTGCCGAGCAGGGTGATGCCGATCAGCCCCGAAACAACCTGAATCCGCACTCGAATTTCTCCTGTGTTCCTGTTCACGGCTACGAAGCCGACATTAATTCGCACAATCGGAAACGGCGACCCGTCAGCCCCGATGGGGAGCGACTTCGAGCACTTCGGCTCGGTCGAGCCGGTGGGGCGTGATCACGCCGCACCGGCCAACCTCAGTTTCAGGATGCGTCGTTCCGGCGCTGCAGGATGAACAGTGTCACTCCGAGTCCGGCCAGAAGAACGACCAGAACCAGAACGATCTCGAGGATCGATCGGGAATCATTACCGGCCCCTGCGGTGTCCTCGGCAATCGCCGTAAGCGGCGCGCCGACCTGTGTGGGTTCGAGCACCGGCGTCGCTGCGTCCTTCGCCGCGCTTGCGGCGTCGACAACCGACGCGGTCACGTTCGGTGCCGTCGTTCCGGAGGTCGCGACACGCCAGGTTCCGCCAGCAGGCTTGCCCACCACGACATAGGAGATGGTGTCTCCCGGTTCGTGGAAAACCATCCATCGCGGATTGACCGGATCGCTCGTACTCGACTGCTCGAGGCCGGTCACTTCGATCACGGTTCCATCGGGACCTGTCACCGTCGCCGAGTCACTGGCGGCGTCGATGGCGAACGTCACCATCTTCTGACCATCGGCGACGGACACGTCGAGAGTGCCCGCTCCGGTCGAACCGTCGGGATCGGCACCAGCCGCATTGCGCCCGGCGCCCATCTCCGTCGAACCATTCTCCGCCTTGACGGGAACTTCGTATTCCTTCGAGTTGCAGTCGCTGTTGCGCAAACGCCAGACCGGTTCAACCCAGTCCTTCGAGAGTCCGAGGCGGACATCGTCGAACCACAGGCCCTTGAACACTCCGCAGGCGATGACGCCCTTCGTCGAGACGGCTGACGTTCCTGTCAGTTTCACGAATCCGAGCGACAGGGTTGCATCGCCACCGAGGCTGAGATCGGTTGCATTCGCCGCTCCGCGCAGGCTGACGCCGACGCCCCATTCCTTCTTGTCATCCAGAAAGAGCTCGCCCTTGCCCGAGATCGATGCGAGACCGTCCCAGTAGTAGGCGACCTTCATCTCGCCGACCCGCATTCCCTTGAGTTCCAGATTTCCGATCATGATCTTCCCGACGGTTCCCTCGCCGGCCACCGACAGTTCATCCGTGTCGATCGTGATCACACCATCGATCGTCGCGACGTTCCCGATGTTCGGGACGAAGGGCCCGACCCCGAGCGTCGAGATCGCCTTGATGCCAAAGGGGTCGAGTTTCAATGTTCCGCCGAGCGAGTTGATCGAAGCGACGCCGTAGATGTTGAGGGGCAATCCCTGAACGACGACTCCGATCTCCTTGAGCTCGCCATCCTTGATCACGACCGTTCCACCAAATCCGAGCGCATCGGCGCCGGGCCCGAAGAGCACCGTGACCTTGCCTGCCCAGAGGTTCTCTCCCAAGCTGTATTTGAGGTCGACTCCCTTCAGGCGAACGACCGCGAGATCGATCTCGGGAATCTTGACGAAGAGCTTCTCGAGACGCACGGACCCGTTGACCGGCCAGAAGATCCCGAGTTCGCCGTCGTAGCCCTGGAAGACACCCGGAAGTTTGAGCTTGCCGTAAACCGCCATCCCCAGCGCGCCTTCGCGCTCGACCGGTTCGAGGGTGAGCGCGGCTTCGACGGTGAGCCCTGCGATCTTCTGGATCAACTGCGTCGGCAACGACAATGTGTAGGCGGGGATCTTCTGCAGTCCGACCTGTTCGAGCGTGAACACGACACCGGGCGTGGCCAACGAGGGAACCGAGCCGGCGAGTTGCGTCACCGAACCTTCGGTAACGACGGTGTAATCGGGGAAACCGTTCACGGGTTGCTTCGGATACGACGCGACATCGGACAGACCCGGGAGGCGGCCGATGGTCGAGGTCTTGATGACGTCGCTCCTGATCGGCATCGCCCAACCCGGGGCCGAACTCTGACTCGGCGAATACTGGAACGACCAGTCGATCACGCCTTCATCGACGATCAAATCGCCTCCGAAGATCGAACCCACCGCCTGATAGCCCGTCGCGTGGATGTGCGCGTTCAGGGGATCGAATGTCACCATCGCCTGCGGAGCGACAGGGCGGAACTCCATTCCACCGACGAACACTTTCTGCGTCGACGTCCAGACCAGTCCGGCACGGGAAAGGCAATTCTCCGGCGCCGAGACCGACATCTCGAACGGCCCCAACCGGACCGAGGTCGCGCAGGCCCAGGAGATCCCGGCATCGGGTGCACCCGAGGGGACAGTTGTTGTTGTCGTCGATGTCGATTCGACGGCACCGTCAATGGTTGTTGTGGTCGTCGTGGTCGACGATGAAGTCGAATCGGCCGGCGTGGTCGTGGGCGTCACCAACGTGGTGCCGGCGGGAAGTGTTGTTGTCGAAGGAAGAACCGTTTCCCCCGGCGCAAAGGTGTTCACCACTTCGGTGTCGTCGGTGACGCCCGAGGCCGAGCGATCGATCGTCTCACCGGCACAAGCCGCGAAAAGGATTCCGCAAGCCATCGCGATCGCCAGAACCCGACCCGTTGTTCGTGCCCGATTCTTTGCCGATGTGTCCATGTCGGGAGATGCTAGACCCGTCAGTCAACGCCGTGGACGGCAGGGAGTGGCAGTGGGTGCTGCGTCACCTCCGAGCGGCAGCCCGCCGATGGGCGATGTCACCAGTCTGGTATCGTCATGAATAATGACAAAACAACGCTGGATTCCCGTCGCCCTCTGCCTCGCGGCCCTCGCCATCGGCGGACTCGGTTTCGCCATCGGAACCCGCTCGGATTCGGGTAATTCCGCTGCCGAACCGGAGCCGAGTTGGCTGCTCAGCCAGACGGCCCGATCCGGCACTCTCAACCCCAATGCCGACGGCACCTACCAGCTCGTGATGCAGGGAATCGATCCCACCGTCGTCGCATTCACGGACCGACCCGACCGGGACACCGCCACCCTGAGTGTCCAGCAGATGACGAACGCCTGGGCGACGATGTTCGCCAGTTCCGCCCCCAACGCCGTACTCGTCGAGCACTCGCGCACAAGCGGTCCGGATTCACTCGTGCTCGAACTCTTCGATCCCGTGTTCAGCGGCACGACGATGACGTACACCGTTCGTATCCTCGCCGACGAGCAGAACCCGACCTCGGTCGACGGAATCGGCCTCGGCACCGAGCAGTACACCGAGCCGCCCACAGCGTTCGCCCTCGCCAGTCTCTTCATCGACAACATGAATCTGCGATATGCCTGTTTGTCGGAGGATGGCAGCCAGGACGAGCTCTACCCTCCGGGTGACGTTCCTCCGGGCGGACCGACGCAGGACTGGTACAACCAGTGCAAGGCCGCCGGTGGCGGCATCGGCGAGACCTTCGGCTGAGACACCACCGGGTGTCGCCGGGCGATCTCACCCGGCGACTCCCGCTTGAGATTCAGTTGATGGCGGTCGCTTCGTCGCTGCCGCCGACCAGATCGGCGTTCTTGCGACGTGTCGCGAGAACCATTGCGCCACCGAGAATCAGCAGCACCAACGCGATGCCGATCGGCGTGCTCGTACTCGAACCGGTGTATGGAAGCACCGTCCCGGTCGCTGCGCCTGATGCGACAACATCCTCGACAACATCCTCGACAACGCCATCGCCCGCGCCGGGAGTCTCACCGGGGCCGGGACCGTCGCCGGGGGTGCCACCGTCGCCGTCATCCGTCGCCACGGGCGTCGACACCGTGAAGACCGGATCCTCGGTGAAGGTGAACGAGATCGTGCCATCCTGCGTCGCCGTTCCCATGAGGGTCAGTACGCCATCGAAGTACTGGTACACCTCATCGCCAGCCTTGATGGCCGCGTTCGAGATCGTCATCGTCACCGGAACTCCTGCGATCGGCACAGAGCCGTCGGGCGCGCGCCAGGTGACGATCAACGAGACGACGAAGTTGTCACCCGACGGGAACGTGTTGGCCAGACCTGCAGAAACGAGGACCGGGTACACGCTCAGGGTTGTTCCCGCGGGAAGCGCACCCGCCGGAACCAGAATTGAGGCGTTGGTTCCATCTGCTCCGAGTGTCAGCGTCGTGTCGGTCGATCCCGAGAGGGTGATGTTCGTGGGATCACCGATCATGCTGTCGTCGACACCTGGCGGCAACACATTGTCGGGAATGGGCGCCTCATTGATGGCCCACACCGCGCGCAACGTCACGGCCGACGAACCGATCGTGTAGATATCCCCTGCGTCAAAGGTCGATGAACCATCGGACCAGTTCAGGAACGAGTAGCCCTCGAGCGAGATGCCACCAGCACTGGCGACCTGGAACGTGCCACTGCTGGCCAGCGGCGACTGCGTCGGGGTCGATCCCGCGCCACCATTCAGGTCGTAGGTGACCGAGTAGATCCGCTGCCACACCGCGGTCAACGTCACCGCGGTCATGCCGACCGTGAACGTTTCGCCGGCCTCGTAGGTCGTCGACCCATCCGACCAACCGACGAAGGTGTTGTCGGCGAGCGTCAGCCCCGCACCACTCGCAACCTGGAACGTGCCACTGCTGGCCAGCGGCGACTGCGTCGGGGTCGATCCCGCGCCACCATTCAGGTCGTAGGTGACCGAGTAGATCCGCTGCCACACCGCAGTCAACGTCACCGCGGTCATGCCGACCGTGAACGTCTCGCCGGCTTCGTAGGTCACCAAACCCTTGGACCAACCGACGAAGACGTGATCGGCGAGCGTCAGCCCCGCACCACTCGCAACCTGGAACGCGCCGAGACTGACAACGGGCGACTGCGTCGGGACCGTTCCATCGCCACCATTCAGGTCATAGGTGACCGAATAGACCTCTTCCCACACCGCAGTCAACGTCACTGCCGATGAGCCGACCGTGTACGTCTCGCCTGCTTCATAGGTCTTCGCCTGATCGGCCCAGCCGACGAAGATGTTGTCGGCGAGCGTCAGCCCTGCACCACTCGCAACCTGGAAGGTGCCACCAGCGACGAGCGGCAACTGCGTCGGTGTCGCTCCGGTTCCGGTGTTCAGGTCATAGGTGATGGCGAACGTCGGGACCCAGACTGCGGTGAGCGTCTCCGGAACTCCGCCCATCGGGAACGAAGCGCCATCGGCGTAAACGGTTCCCCAGTATCCCGACCATCCACCGAACGCATAACCCATTCGAACAGGGTCGGTTCCATTTCCGACGGTGAACGACGTGTTCTGCAATGTGTCGGCCTGGGTGGGCGCCGAAGCGCCACTCGGCATCGCACCGCCGGCGAGGGCATAGGTCACCGACGATGTTGCCAGCGGCGCAAGCGTGATGTTGACGCCCGGCGAGAACGCTCCACCATACGAAGTGACACTGGCGGGAATCGTCACCTCCGTAAATCTGTTCGCCTTGAACGCCTCACCACCGATACCCGTGACTGTCCCCGGGATCGTGATCGAATCGAGACCCGCATTGTAGAACGCGTACTCACCGATCGACCCAAGATGATCGGGCAACACGATCGAGCGCATGCCCCCGGTGTTCGCGAACTGGAATCCGTCGATGCTCGTGATCTTCGAATTCGGTGCGAAAACGATCTTCGAGATATTCGTATTTCCCTGCCAGACGCCTCCGAAGCGGGTGACGCTGTTTGGAATGGTCAACTGAGCGATGTGTCCACCACCGGTCGAGAAGTTGGCATTCTTCGCCACCGACGTAACCGGCAACCCTTCGATGACCGACGGAATCGTGAGCGCAGCATCGGCACACTTCGGTGTGCAGCCCGTCACGTCAACCTGCCCGTTGTTCACCGTGTAGGTCCACACATTCGTGAGCCACACCGCGGTCAACGTCACCGGGTTCCCGCCCATCGTGTAGGTCGCGCCATCGACGTAGGTCGACGACCCGTTATTCCAGCCACCAAACTCGAAACCCTCCTTGACAGGATCGGTTCCGTTTCCGACGGTGAACGTCGTGTTCTGCACCGTGTCGGCCTGGGTCGGAGCCGAAGCGCCACTAGTCATCGAACCGCCGTCGAGTGCGTAGGTCACCGACGACGTCGCCGGTGGCGCAAGCGTGATGTTGACGTTCGCGGAGAACGCTCCACCATACGAAGTGACACTGGCGGGAATCGTCACCTCTGTAAATCTGTTCGCCTTGAACGCATCGCTACCGATGGAGGTAAGGGTCGGCGGGAGCGTGATCGAATCGAGACCGGCGTTGTAGAACGCGTACTGACTGATCGACTCAAGGTGGTCGGGGAGGGTGATCGAGCGGACACGGCCGTTGTTGGCGAAGAGGAATTCCCCGAGGCTCGTGACCTTCGAATTCGGGGCGAAAACCACGCTTGCGACATTGCCTTGCCATGACTCGACACCGAACCACGTGACGCTGCTGGGGATCGTCAGCTGAGCGATGGCCGCACCGTTGGCCCACACGGCTGCCCCATTGCCCCTCACCCACTCGACGGGGAGACCATCGATGGTCGAGGGGATCGTTACCGACTCACCTGCACACGACGCCGTGCAACCGGTGATGGTGATCCGAGTTCCGTTGCTCGTGTAGGTGAACAACCCCGAGGTGTCGATTGAGTCGGCGCCAGCGGTGCCGCCCGTCAGGATCGGCAGCGCGAGGGCAGCCACGAGCACGACCAGAACCGCCGCGAAGGTTCTACGGATTCGACCGAATTGCATGTTCGCCGTGAGAGTCATGTCCGTAGAGTAACAGTTAGTTACTGATTACGCACATCATGTTACACTTCGGTGGTGGGCCGACCGGCTTGCCGCCCCACCACCGTCAGCAATCAGACCTTCGTGACGAGCGCTCCCGGGAAGTCACCGGCGGCGCGGAACTCGTCGAGATGGGCGTGGTAGTCGAGAAGGCTGCCGGCGTAGACAAGCCCTTTCGCCGCCTTCTCGTCCGGCGCCGCGAGTTCACTGTTGAAGTAACCGGGCGTGCAGGTTGCGACATAGTCGGCGCCACCGCCGATTGCCCCGTACAGGACCATGAGCCAGCCCTCTTCAGATTCCGGTGTCGCCTCGATCGTGGCAATGCCCTGCGCTTCGCAGGCGCCGATGAGTTCGGCGACGTGGCGAGCCGAACGCCCGAGGAAGTGAACGAAGTTCGTGCCGAACCCGGCCTGCACGAGGCTGATCACCATCATGTTCGGGAACCCGCCCGACAGGACACCGTGCAGCGTGTGGGCACCGTGTGACCATGACTCGCTGAGCGAAACCCCATCGCGGCCGATCGGATCGAAACCGACGCGCGAGTCGAGATCGGTCTGCACCTCGAAGCCCGACGCGAAGATCAGGCAGTCGATCGGATACTCGACACCGTCGACGACGACACCGGTTTCCGTGACGCGCTCGATGCCCTTGCCTTCAGTGTCGACCAGATGGACATTGGGCTTGTTGAACGCCGGCAGGTAATCGTCGTGGAAGCACACCCGCTTGCAGTTCTTGCCGTAATAGGCCTTGAGTTTCGCGGCGGTCTCGGGATCCTCGATGATCGAATCGACCCGACGGCGCAGCTTCTCCATCGTCTGGAAATCACTGACTTCCATGGCGGCAAGGTGCTCGGGTGACTGGGCGGCAGCCTGCGTGTTCGTCCACATGACGTCGGTCCAACCGTCGTTGACGAGATCGACGGCCGGCTTCGCTCCGGTGACGGACTGGGTGAAGTTGACGACTCGCTCTTCCTGCCAACCCGGCTGGAGGCCCTTGAACCATGCCTCGTCGGTCGGACCGTTGTTGCGGACACCGACGGCGCTGGGGGTGCGCTGGAACACGAACAGATC
>CAEZUP010000031.1_pt1 | contig 19910 bp, 18 predicted proteins | sample 7264511 | NCBI WGS metagenome assembly CAEZUP01 (sample SAMEA6813833, study PRJEB35770) | uncultured Microthrixaceae bacterium | biome: Freshwater; feature: Freshwater reservoir; material: water | place: Czech Republic | collected 2016-04-20 | depth 0.5m m
CGTGCACTTGCCCTTGGCCTTCATGAGAATGGGCAGGTTGGTGAAGTCGTTGCCGTCCCACGCATCGAAGGGCTCGAGCAATTGCAGTCGATCGGAGGTCGGGGAGACCTTGACCGAAACGCCGGAGTTGTCGGTCGGGGGAGCGATGAAGCTGCTCTCTCCGGGAGTGAAGCCCTTGGCGGGAAGTTCCATTCCGACCGGAACCGGGATCGAAACCTGTTCGCCGGAGGCGTTGGTGAGCGTGTCGGTGGTGGGATCGAAATCGACGCGTCCGGCCAGCGCCATGGCGACGACGGTTTCCGGCGACGTGACGAACGCGAGGGTCGATGCGAGTCCGTCGTTGCGCTTCGGGAAGTTGCGGTTGTAGGAGGTGACGATGATGTTGGTGTCGCCTTCCTTGACATCGCTGCGCGACCACTGGCCGATGCACGGACCACATGCATTGGCGAGAACGGTCGCCCCGATCTGTTCGAGATCGGCGAGAAGGCCGTCGCGCTCGATGGTGGCGCGGACCTGTTCGGAACCGGGGGTCACGAGAAGCGGAGTCTTGGCGCTAAGGCCGTTCTCCGATGCGAAGCGGGCGATGGAGGCGGCGCGGCTGATGTCCTCGTAGGAGGAGTTCGTGCAGGAGCCGATGAGGGCCGACGAGATCTCCATTGGCCAGCCTTCGGCCTTGGCTTCGGCGCCGAGTTCGCTCACCTTGCGGGCGCGGTCGGGAGTGTGCGGGCCGTTGATGAGGGGCTCGAGCGTGGAGAGGTCGATCTCGATGACCTGATCGAAGTACTTCTCGGGATTGGCGAGAACGTCGTCATCGGCGCGCAGGTCGGCGGCGACAGCGTCGGCGGCCTCGGCGGCGGCAGCGCGGTCGGTGGACTTGAGATAGCGCGACATGGCCTCGTCATACGGGAAGAGTGACGTGGTGGCGCCGATCTCGGCACCCATGTTGCAGATCGTGGCTTTGCCGGTGCAGGAGATCGAGTTGGCACCCGGTCCGAAGTACTCGACGATGGCGCCGGTGCCGCCCTTGACGGTGAGGATGCGGGCGACCTCGAGGATGATGTCCTTCGGGGCGGACCAGCCGGCGAGTTCGCCGGTGAGCTTCACGCCGATCAGCTTGGGCCAGCGCACGTTGAACGGGTAACCGGTCATGACGTCGACGGCATCGGCGCCACCGACTCCGATGGCGATCATGCCGAGACCACCGGCGTTGGGGGTGTGGCTGTCGGTGCCGATCATCATGCCGCCCGGGAACGCGTACTGCTCGAGCACGACCTGGTGGATGATGCCGGAGCCGGGCTTCCAGAAGCCGATGCCGTACTTGGCCGAAACCGATTCGAGGAAGTCGTAGACCTCGGCGTTGACGTCGTTGGCGACAGCGAGGTCGATGCGACCTTCACTCTTGGCCTGGATGAGATGGTCGCAGTGGACTGTCGACGGCACGGCGACCTCGGGCAGGCCGGCGGTCATGAACTGGAGCAACGCCATCTGGGCGGTGGCGTCCTGCATGGCGACGCGATCGGGATCGAGATCCGAGTAGCTGCGACCGCGCTCGAGCTCCTGATTCTGCGGATCGCGGAGATGGTTCACGAGAACCTTCTCGGCGAACGTGAGCGGGCGACCCAGACGGGTGCGGCCCAGCTCGACACGCTCGGCGAGGCGGCCGTAGACGGTGTTGATCAGTTCGATCGGGGTGGTGGCGGAAACGGCCATGGGGGAACCTCTCGGAAGTCGGCAGACACGAACAGGTGTCCGAACGGCGTAGGGGTCCGAGTCTATGGCAACCGCAATGGCCCCGAAATGTGACAGGGCAAGGGATCTAAGCCGACGGCGTCAGGTGTTGTTCAGCGAGCCCGAACCCGACGAAGGGGTGGTGGTCGTCGTGGAGAGCCGATCGATGAGGTCCTGAAGGAAGTCGGGGTTCTGGAGGACGAAGATCAGGTACGCGATCGACACGATGGTGCCGATGACGCCCAGCACGATTCCGGCCGTGGCGAGACCGGCTCCCTTGGTCCATCCCCCGGACCGCTCGATGCGGGTGCGGGCCTTGGTGGCGAAGATGAGTGCCATCGGGCCGAGAACGATTCCGAGGTATCCGGCGCAGGTGAGCGAGATGATCCCGACGACGAGCGAAGCGATCGCCAGCCCGTCGGTCTTGGGACCCGACCACTGCGGGGCGACGGGATGGCCCTGTGGGCTGACCGGGGGAGGGGGAACGAACGGAGGAGGCGTCGGGGCGGAACCGGGCCACGCCGGATTCGTCGGAGCAGTTGCCGGGGGTGCTGCCGGGGGTGCTGCCGGTGCCGGTGCCCATGGGGATGCCGCGGGCGTCGTTGGCGTCGGGGGTGTCGGGGGCCGGACGCCGGGCCGGATCGGATTGCCCCAGGGGTCGAGGGGGACGTTGTTGTCACCGGAGTCGCTCATGTCGAAACCGAGGCTACCGGGACCGTGCCGAACGGAGACCCAGAACGGAGGCGCCGATGACAGCCCCGGTCAGAACGAGGTCGGCGATGGACGGAACGGTCGGCGTTTGCGCCAACATCGCCGCGGCAGCCAGAACGAGAAGGCCGAGATTCCGGACGATCTCGATGCCCGAGAGCGGAGCGGATCCCGCTGCCCCGAAGCAGGCACACGGAACCCTTACGCCGGCGCGGAGACGGCCGATGAGGAAGGTGGTGAAGAAGGCGAGAGTCACCAGAGCGGCGAGCCCCCCGATCGACGGCACGATGATCAGGCTTGCGGCGATCGCGAGTTCGACCACGGGGACGACCCGGGCCATCGCATCGGGTGCCGGCACGCCGAGAAGGTCGAACTCGTCGGCGGTCGCAGCGACGTCGCGGAGTTTCGAGACCGCGGCAACGAGGAAGGTGGCGGCGAGGAAGAGCGCTGCGAGGTATCCGATGCCGGCTGAGGTCACCGGCACATTCTCGCCGTAGTCTCGGCTCATGCGTGAACGCTGCCCGCACATTGTGGAGTCCGGACGGTTCGCGAGGGCGGCGATCGTCCTGACGGCCGTGGCGGCGATGCTTGTCGTCGCTTCGGGATGCTCCTCGACCGACTCGGTGAAATCGGTGGCGACGGTTCCGACGGGTGCGGCGATGTTCCCGGTGGGGATAACGGCGTTTGCCTTCACGGACAGCACGCGATCGGTGCCCGCGACACCGTCACAACCCGGCGCCCCGGAGCGGTTTCTGCAGGTTCGGGTGTGGTATCCGGGCGTGGCCCCGTCACTGGCCGAGGCCGTTGACGACAACTTCAATTCCATTCCGAGTCCAACCCCGATGTTCGACGAGAGCCCGGCCACGGCCTCGGGGCCGTTTCCTCTGATCGTTCTCGCCCACGATCTCGGGTCAACGCCGGCGCTTTACGGTGACCTCGCCGCCGCTTGGGCGGGTGCCGGCTTCGTCGTTGCGGCGCCGAGCTTCCCGCTGAGCGATGCCTACGCGCCGGGAGGCCCCAACGGAAGTGATACCGCCAACCATCCGAAGGATGTGAGCGCGGTGATAGATCGGATACTCGAGTTGTCCGCTTCCGACGATGGCGGAATCCTCGCCGGGATGATCGATTCGTCGTCTGTCGGGATAGCCGGCCACGGTGCGGGCGCGGCTGCCTTGTTGTTCGCGAATCCGTGTTGCCTCGATGAGCGAATCGACGCGTTGACGGTCATGTCACTGGGGACAAACGAATACAAGAGCGGCGCGGTTGAGTGGCCGCAGAATCGACCGTTGCTCGTCGTCCACGGAGATGCCGATGTCGTGGCTCCGAAGATGCTGAGTGATGACATTTTCGCAGCGGCGTCTGCCCCGAAAGGGCTTCTCACCCTCCTCGGAGTCGATCACGATTCCTACATCGTCCGGTCTTCGCCGGCATTCGCGGTGACAGCGGCGACCACGACCGATTTCTGGCGCATCTATCTCGACGGTGCTCCGGGCACGGTCGGATCGGTATCCGGTGATTTCGTTCCCGGAGTGGCGACGCTGACGTTCATCACCGATTGAGAACACCCCGGAATCGAAATCAGACCTCGGGCCAGTTGCGCTTGCCCTTGCGGGTGCGTTTGCGATCGTCGAGCGACCACGACCGGCGCCACGAACCGGCCTCGGGGCCGTGGAGCGACGGGGTCTCGCCGGCGGCGGCCCGGCGACGGGCCTGCCACCAATCGGTTGCCGACTCGTCGGCGAGAGCGGCGACCGCTTCCTCGATACGGATGGCGAGGTGGCGCGAATCTTCCCCCTCGTTCGGCATGATGGGCTTGCCGAATGTCACCGACGTCGGGTGCAGGCGGGGGACGTTCTTTCCCTTGCGGAGCACCTTGCCGGTTCCCTCGAGATGCACGGGAACGACGGGAACATTGCAGCGAAGCGAGAGGTATGCGGCACCGCCACGGAACTGCTGACCCCAACCGTCGGGGGAGCGACCGCCTTCGGGGAAGATCAGCATGCTCCAGCCGTCATCGAGAAGCACGGCCGCCTGGTCGGCGGAGTTGCGGGTGACCTTCGTGCGTTCGATCGGAATGGCGCCGATCACCAATGCCGAGAGGGTGGAGGTGATCTGGTTCCCGAAGAAGTAATCGGCGGCGGCACCGATGAAGAGGTGATGACGCCAGGGCTCCGGGATGACCGACAGCATCAGCGGCGTGTCGATGTGACTGTGATGGTTGGCGGCGAAGACGACCGGACCTTCGATGTCGGTGAGACGATCGTCGCCGTACACGGTCGGTGTGGCGAGGATGTCGATGACCGGTCGGACGAGTCCCTCGACGAGTAGGACGCGCGCCGCACGGGCGGGATACGAACGCGCCCAATCGGTGTCGTAATTCGCGCCGACCTTGCTCTCCTTGGCGAGAACCTTGACGCCGTTCGGCACGGTGGGTTCGGTGAGGAGGGTCTTCACGATCCGGCCGATGGAACCGCCCCGACGGACGACGGAATTACCCACGGAGCGGTTGACGGGAAGCTTCCTGATGAGCTTCGTCGCCTGCTTGCGGGTGATCGGCATTCGTGAGGGTGTTGCGTTGCTCATGTCAGTGTCCTCAGGAAACGTCGGCCATGAGGATCGGCGGGTTGTGCAGATGCGTGATCGTCGCATCGCGGCCGACGACATCACTGGCCATCTCGAGCGCATCCTGCAAGGTGGATGCCGGCTTGAAGCCGAGGCGGCGGACGGCGCGCACATCGCCACCGACGATGATGACCTCGCCGACATGCTGCAGCGCATGCGAGCACCAGTACCACATGTAGAACGGATGCACGCCGTGATAGGCGTAGCTCGTGCGGTACAGGTGTCGGTACCACTCGTCTTCGGCGAACGACTTCTCGAACTCCGCTTCGATACGAAGCGGGTCGGTCGTGACCGACAGGACCTGTTCGAAGAAATCGATGTAGCTCGGGTGATGGACGGGGTGGAATTCCCAAGGCGTCGGATGGCTCATGATGACCACGCCGCCCTCGCGTACCGGGGGCTTGCCGCGGTAGAGGTTGAAGAAGTATCCGAGTCCGAGACACGCAACGAGGATCGGATTGAGGATCGAGTTGACGTTGTACGGGCTGATGTACGGAAGGCCCATCGTGAGGATGTCGGTCTGGCCCTCGACCTGTACGAGGTGCTGTTTGTAGACGTTCTCGGTGGTGAGCTTGTGCACGGCCTCGACCTCGCCGGCCTGCACCGACGTCATGGCGTGCGGGGCCTGCCAACCCTGGAAGATGGAGCGCTTCGTGCGCGACGGCATCAGGTCGAGGGCGGTCTTCATGCCGGCCATCGTGACTCGGTCCTTGAGAGACCATTCCCATTCGCGCTTCTGCAACACGCTCATCGGACCTTCGGTGCCGAACACGTTGTTGTTCATCGTGGTTTCGATCTGGAAGACCTTGATGCCGGAATCGCGCAGGACCTTGCCCATGCGCCAGTTGGCGGAATGGAGCTCGGACTTGTGCTGATCCATGAACGACTTCGAGTGCTGCATCGTGCGCACGTTGTGATGATGGCGAAGCGAGCGATAGCTCGCCAGGCCCGTGGCGGTCGACTTCCAGCCGCCGTCCATCGACACGAGGTTGATGTTTACGTAGATGATGAGATCGCTGTCGGCGGCGCGCTTGTTGATCTCGACCTCTTCACCCTGTTCGGTCGAACCGATGTAGAGGAGATTGTCGGGATCTTCGGCATCGTGGTTGATCAGTCGACCATCGGGAGCGAATGCGTCGTACACGCGGTCGCCGACGGCGTGACGGAGTTCGGCTTCGGTCATCCGTCGGTGCAGTGCGAGTGCGGCGATGAGCATGACGTCATCGACACCGGCGGCGGCAGCGAGGTCGAGGACGGCCTCGATGACGCGCTGGCGAATGTCGGGGCGCTTCATCGGGGGCAACGGCAGCGAGATGTCGTCGAACGCGATGGTGAGCTTCATGCCGGGCTTGAGGAGAGCGGTGAGCGGCTCGCTGTCGCCGATCGGGTTGACGAGTGCGTCGCGGATAGCGGCGTCGGGGTTCTTCAGTGCCTCGATGGGCTCCGACGGGTAGATCACGCGGCTGCGGCCTGCGGGCAGGCGCTCCAACCTGAATCCCTCACCGTGGTGAAAGAGAATTGGTGGTGTCGAGCGATCGACATCGAGGACGAACCCTGGTCTAGGCACGATTGCGTTCCTTTTCATCACGGAGGTCGAAGGCGATGCGGACAGCACCTCGGACACCTGAGGCCGACGCGTGTGCGATGGCCTGTTCATGGCTGGAGAGCGGATAGACGGCCGTCACGAGACGACCGAGATCGGCGGCTTCGACCAGTTCGAAGGCCAGATCGAAGGTGCGGCGACGCGAACCGTCGGGAAGTGTTTCAGTCCCGTAGGCGTACGAACCCGAAAGCGTGATCTCGCGCTGCCAGAGGCCGGTGAGATCGACGGACACATGGCCCGGCATGCCGACGAGGGTGATGCGACCCTTCGGACGCACGACGCCGAGTGCTTCGGTGATGCTGTCCTGCGAACCCACGCAATCGATCACGTGATCGGCGCCACCGGTGAGGCGGATGATGTCGCCGTCCCCGAGCGCAAGCGAGTTGCTCGCCCGACGCACCGCCCGGGTGAGTTCGTTGGGCGACACGACGATGTCGGCGCCGAACTCGACCGCGAGTTCGCGTTGATGCGGGTGCTTCGCTACGGCAAGGATCGTGCAGGGGCGACCGAAGCGACGCAGGGCGGCGATGGTGAGCAGTCCGAGGGTGCCGGAACCGAGAACGACGACCAGGTCTCCCTCGGTCACATCGGCGATGAGTGCACCGTGCACGGCGCATGCGGTGGGCTCGACCATGACAGCGGCCTCGTCGGTCCACGACTCGGGGACAGCGTGGAGTTGGCTGACATGGGCGACCATGCGGGTGGACCAGCCGCCACCGGTGGAGCAGCAGAATCCGGTCTGCAATCCGGGTTCGAGGGAACCGAACGCGATGCGCTCGCAGTTGCCGAGATCGCCGCGTTCGCACGCCGCACAGGCGGGGGAGATGCCCCGCGCGATGCAACCGAGCACGGGTTCGACAACAACGCGACCGGCGGGGATGTCGCCGACGGGCTCGCGCAGATCGGCGACGATCTCGTGACCGGGAACGAAGGGAAACGAAACGATGGGCTCGAAGTAACGCGTGCTCTGGGCGTTGATGGTGGCGAGATCGGAACCGCAGATGCCGGAAAGTCGGGGAAGGATCTCGACCCAATCCGATCCGGGAAGTTTCGGGGCATCGATCGATCGCAGACGCAACGGGCCGACCTTGGCGCCGCTGCCGCCGAGGCGACTGGCGATGGTCGCGGCAGCGAAGCGCGGGATGTTCCGTTCGAAACGGAGCGCCTTCATGCCGTGCCTCCGGGAACGAGGGGATTGGAAAGACCGCCGTTGCGGCCCCGGCGAGGCCCGATCGGGACAAGCGTGCGGGCCGAACCCGGCGACTTGGAGAACTGTTCGACGAGCCAGCCGCGTTTGCGGGCAAGCGCTGCGAGTCGCATCTCCGGATTCACCGCTACGGGGAACCCGACGGCCTCGAGCATCGGCAGATCGGATGTGGAGTCGGCGTACGCGACCGTTTCGGCGAGATCGAGTCCGTGGAGTGCGGCATAGTCCATCAACACCTGGGCACGGCTCTCGCCTGTCGGCGGAACGTTTGCGAGTTCGCCGTTGTACGTACCGCCGCTCGTGTTCATCTCTGTCGCAATGATGTCGTCGAAGAGGGGTTCGAGTGGCTTGACGACGAAGTCCAGTGCTCCGGTGATCAACACCGTTCGATGACCGGCTGCCTTGTGCGCACGGACGCGTCGTATGGCTGCGGGGAACGACTTTGCGAGGATGAGACGGCTGAACATCTCGGCCGAATCCTCGGCGATCTGGTCGATGGGCGCACCGTCGTAGCGACGGTAGAACATGCGCAGGAAATCGCTGCGGTCCTTGCGGTCGAGTGAAAGAAGCGACGGGCCCTCAGCGAGGAGTGACGCGACGAAACGGATGCGCTCGTCGCGGGGCATGCGTCGCGTTGCGATGAATGCGTAGCTCGACACGACGTTCGACGCGATGAGGGTGTTCTCGAGATCGAAGGCGGCGAGCTGGCGTTCGGGAGCGAGTACCTGCTCGCGCAGGCGGGTCGAACGGGACTTGCCGACCTTGCCTCCTGGCGTCGTGCGGACACGGGCAGCCTTCACGACCGAGGGGAGATGGATCTCCTCGACGAAGTAATCCCAGTCGATGACCCGGGGATCGAAGCAGAAGTCCCGTTGGTCCTCGGCGCTCTGGGCTTCCCACATGGCGATGAGACGGTCGAGTCCGTAAACAGCCTCACATTCGGCATATGCGCCGTAGAGCTCGACGTATCCGAGGGCTCGTTCTGCCTCTTCGCGTTTGGCTTCGACGGATGCGCCCCACTGGGCCTGTGTGCCGCGCAATGGCAGGGCGGCGAGCACGCTCTCGACCCGTTCGAGGCCGGACTTGGCCCGCTGCAACTGGGTCTGGACACTGCCGCGGCCGGGGAACGACCAGGTGGGGACCATGATCGGCTGGCCCTTGGTGTCATAGAGCGGATGCAGTTGGAACCATGCGCTGATGAGATCGACGAGTCGGCGATAGCGCAGGGGATTCTGCGATCCCGATGCGACCTGTACAACTTCGGGCTTTTCCTCCGGCCCTTTGGCGGCCACGGCGATGATGGCGGCCGACACGAGATCGACGGGGATGACATCGACGATTCCTTCGGGAATGCCCGGGAATTCCTTGAGCAGACCGCGTGCGTAACTGATGATGACCGGCTCGGCCATCCGGAAGCCGCGGATCCATCCGGGAACGGGTTCGGCAAGTGCCGACTCGATGATCGAGGGCCGCACGATGCTGACGGGCACGTTGCCCCGGTTCTCGACGAGGGCGCGTTCGCCGAGAGCCTTTGTGTAGGCGTACGCATCGGGCCATCCGAGCGATGCGGCGCGGGCGCGGCCGGCCTCGACCATGCGATCGGCCACCCAGCGGGTGCGCCATTGTTCGGTCTTGTCGGCCAACAGGGGAGTTCCGGCGGCACCGAGTTCGCGCCGGGCCCGCTCGCGGAACTCCTTCAGCTTCTCGGGTGTGCGGCTGTCGGCATCGGCGTCGCGGCGGGCACGACGGGCGCCCTCGACCTCTCCGCGCCACGGGACGTCGATGAAGAAGGGGCTCTCGTCGACGAGCTGTTCGGGAGCGGCACCGCGCCGATTTCCTGCGACGTAACAGGTCGAGACGGCGACGAGGTGGGGTGTGATGCCGAGGTCCTGACAGGTGAGTGCGATGCGCGACGGGCCGAGGAGGTTGACCTCGACGGCGGAATCGAGCGGGGAATCGAAGCTCACGGTTGCGGCGGAGTGGATGATGATGTCGCAGCTGGCGAGCACGGCCCGGCCGGCTTCGTCGAGACCGAGACCGTCGCGGCCGACATCGCCGGCGACCGACGTGACGCGGCGCTCGATCATCGCGGCGAACCCCTCGGTGCCGAGATCGGCCCGCAGGCGGTCGAAGGCGTCGTTCTTGAAGATCTCTCGTTTGACGCGCTGCTCGACGCTCGAGCGTTTGCCGGCGCGCACCAGCAACACGACCTCGCACTCGGGCACCGAACGCAGGAGTCGCTCGAGCAGGTTGGTGCCGAGGAACCCGGTGGTGCCGGTGATGAACAGACGCTTGCCGGCCAGCGATTCAGGAATCACGGACGAATGTTTACCACTTGGTAAGTGAATCGTCTACCATGATGCCCATGGCGGCCCCTGTTTCCCTCCCTCCCATGGCATCGGAGCCGCGGTTGCGACCCCGGGCGGGGATCGGAACCGAGGCCCGCAAACCGGGCAAACGGGCGGAGCGGACCAGAGCGACCGAGGACCGGATCCTGAACGAAGCCCTCGTTTCCTTCGGCACGGCCGGATTCGATGCAACCTCGCTCGATCAGATCGCCGCCGAACTCGGGGTCTCCAAGCAGGCGATCCTCTATCACTACCCCTCGAAGATCGCCCTGCTCGATGCCGTCATCGACCGGGCCTGTCTCGATCTGATCATCGCCTTCGACGGGGCCCTGAACGAGGCCGGTACCGGTTGGGAGCGCATCGAGTCGCTCGTGCGGGCCGTCTTCCGCGTGGCACTGCGTCGCCCGGAGCTGCTCGGCCTGATCCGCGAAGTGAGTCGCCTGGGCGGCAATGCGGCCCTGCGAGTGTCGACCGATCTCGAACCGTTCGTGGAACGGGCCCGCGACTATTTCTCCCGGGAGATGGACGCCGGCCGCATCCGGCGCTGTGATCCGGGACTGCTGCTCGTGTCCGCCTATTCGACCGTGCTCGGCGTCGCGACCGAAGCCGAGGTGCTGCGCGCCGTCGGGGTCGAACCGACGCTGCGCTCGACGGTGATCCGTCGGCGCGAACTGCTGGCCTTCCTCCGTGCCGCGATGGTGGCGGCTCCGTAGAACCCGGTTCAGTGCGAGCGGCTCCGGGCGGCGAGATCGTGCCGCTCGATGGCGAGGCCGACCAGTTCGTCGATCAGTGCCCGGTAGGGCAGACCCGATGCATGCCACATCTTCGGGTACATGGAGATCGGCGTGAAGCCGGGAATCGTGTTGATCTCGTTGAGCAACAGGCCGCGGCCATGTTCCTCGAAGAGAAAGTCGACACGGGCGAAGCCTTCGGCGCGGTAAGCACGAAACACCCGACACGCGAAGTCGCGGACCTTTTCGGTGAGGTCGACATCAAGCGGTGCAGGTATGAGAAGTTGCGCCACGCCGTCGGTGTATTTGTCGTTGTAATCGTAGAACTCGCCGCCGGCGACGATCTCGCCCGGGACCGACGCTCGGGGCGACGTGGTGTGGCCGAGAACGGCAACTTCGATCTCGCGTGCGACGACGCCTTCTTCGACGACGATCCAGTCGTCGTGTTGCAGCGCCGCGTCGATCGCCGGACGCAATGCTCCGCGGTCATCGACTTTCGAGACACCGATCGACGAACCCATGTTGGCGGGCTTGACGAACATGGGGAACCCGAGTTCCCCTGCCAGCGCGTCGAGGAACTCGTCGCCTGCGGGTGAGTCGGAGACTTCGCTCCGGTGCAGGCCGCGCCATGCCGTCTGGGCGAACCCGTGGGCAGTAGCGAGATGCTTGGCGGCCACCTTGTCCATCGACATCGAGGAACCGAGGACACCGGAACCGACATAGGCGACGCCGGCCACTTCGAGCAGACCCTGGACGGTTCCGTCCTCGCCCATTGGGCCATGAAGCAGGGGCATCACGACGATCGGGCCGTCGGTCTGGTCGAGAACATCGAACGGATTGACGATCGGTCCTTCGACCGCGAGCGATTCGGGAAGGAACTCGGTGCCTCTGGCCAGGGCAGCCAGGGCCCCGTCGGCGCGGACCCATCGACCGTCGCGGTCGATGCCGATGGGGAGCAGGTCGTATCGGCTCGGGTCGGCGGCGGCGAGAACGTGGCGGGCGGTCACCCGGGAGACATCGTGTTCGGCGGACTGACCGCCGAAGAGCACGACGAGGCGCAAACGTCCGGAACCGGTCATGGACCGACCGTAGTCGGGGGCGCCCGTCCAACCGATCACACACCGGTACGATGGGTGAGTGAAATTCCTCGCCTCCGAGATCGCCGCTGCCGTCGGGGGCACTCTTGTCGGAGTGGACGTGGAGGTTGACGGTGCCGCGATCGATTCGCGCATCCTCGTCCCCGGTCAACTGTTCGTGCCGGTACGCGGCGAACGCGATGGGCACGAGTTCCAGTCTTCCGCCGTCGCCTCCGGAGCGGGCGCTGTGCTGAGCTCGCGTGGGCCGTTCGAGGGTGCAACCTCGATCGTCGTCGCCGATGTGGAAACTGCGTTCTCGGCCCTCGGGGCAGCGGCCCGTGATCGACTTCCCGACCGGGTGGTCGGCATCACCGGTTCGGTGGGGAAGACCTCGGCGAAGGACCTCGCGGCAGCAATCCTGTCGCGCCGACTCGTCGTCACCGCCAGCGAGAAGAGCTTCAACAACGAACTCGGCGTTCCACTGACCCTGGTGAACGGGGCCTCCGACACCGAGATCGCCGTGATCGAGATGGGTTCGCGCGGCGACGGGCACATCGAGGACCTGTGCGCGATCGCGCGCCCGACCATCGCTGTCGTCACTGCAGTCGAACTGGCGCACTCGGAATTCATGGGCGGCATCGAGGACATCGCCCGGGCCAAGGGCGAACTGGTCGAAGCACTTCCCGGTTCGGGGGTGGCAATCCTGAACGGCGACAATGCCCATGTTGCAGCCATGGCGTCGCGCACGTCGGCCCGGTTGCTGTTCTTCGGAATCGGTTCGGGCGAGGTTCGTGCCAGCAACATCGTCATCGATGAGGAATTGCGACCGTCATTCCGCCTCGAAAGCGATTGGGGAACCACCGACGTCCGACTCGCGGTCCGCGGCCACCATCACATCGGCAACGCACTGGCGGCTGCATCTGTCGCTCTGGTGAGCGACATCCCGTTGGAGGATGTGGCCGCCGGGCTTGGCGAAGCGGGCATCTCTCCGTGGCGTATGGACCTGCAGGTTGCCCCATCGGGCGCCCGCATCCTCAACGACTCGTACAACGCCGGTCCGGCATCCATGGCGGCAGCGTTGCGATCCGTCGCCCACCTGTCGGTGGGGCGTCACTTCGCCGTCCTTGGCCCGATGGCGGAACTCGGGGATCACAGCGAGGGAGCCCACCGGGAGGTTGCGGCGTTGGCCGCGGAACTCGGCGTGTGCCTGATCGCCTTCGGGACCGATGCCTACGGCATGGAACCCGTGAACTCGATCGACGGGGCTCTCGCGGCACTCGGTGAACTGGGGCCCGCCGATGCGGTGCTGGTGAAGGGCAGTCGGGTCGCCGGCCTCGAACGGCTTGCGGCGGCACTGCTCAGCGTCTGAGCAACTGCCTGATGCCGGTGCGCTGCTCAGGCATGCGCAGGTCGGCGAAGTACGCGAGAAACAGTGCGAAGGCGGCGCCGAAGTACACAACGGCTCCAACGGATGTTCGCGTGACGACCCATCCGGCGATGAGGCCGCTCACGGGAACGGTTCCGCCGAAGCTCATCATCCAGACTGCGCTGACGCGACCGCGGATGTTGTGATCGAGCCTCGACTGGAAGACGGTCGCGAGCGAGGTGACGGTGGCGAAATAGCAGAAGCCGAGGATGAAGCCGACGGGAAACGCGGGAATCGGACCACCAACAGAGTTGAAAACAGCGAGGCTCACGCCGAAACCGATGAAGGACACGCGGACGAGGGATGTCAGGTTGCGTCCCGAGAAGAACGTGCCGATCGATAGGGCTCCGACGACGGCGCCGAGTCCGAACGTGGCATAGAGGAGACCATAGAGAGTGCTCTTCGTGTCGACTCCCATGTGCTCGGAGACGAGAACGGGAAAGACGACTACAAACGGCATGCAGAACATGGAGAACAGGAACACCGTCGACACCGCCCGCCAGACGACGGGATCGCGTCGCACATAACGGAATCCTCCGAGGATCTTCTCCAGACCGCTCTCGCCGTGGATCTTCTCGACTTTCGGGACCTGCACCCACGTGATGCCGATCATTATGAAGACATACGTTGCGGCGTTGAGCACGAAGACCCACGACGCACCGATGAACACGTAGAGGACGCCGCCGATGGCGGGACCGATCACCCGCGACACGTTCATGCTCACCGAGTTGAGTGAGATGGCTCCGGCCAAATCCTTTTTGGGAACGAGCGACGGTGTGACGGCGAGGAACACCGGACCCGTCAGCGCGGCGCCGATGCCGACCGCACCCACGGCAGCAAGCAGCGCCGGACGGGAGAAGTCGGTCGTTCGCACGATCCATGCGATGGCCAGCGAAGCGATCATCTGCTCGAGCGACAGCCAGATGATGAGCTTCTTGCGATCGAACATGTCGGCGATGGCGCCGCCGAAGGTTGCGAACAACAACTGGGGAATGAGGTTGAAGAATCCGACGAGGCTGACGAGCCAGGCACTCCTGGTGACCGAATAGACGTACGCGGCCAGGATGACATTCTGCATCCAGGTGCCGATGCCGGAACCGAGCATGGCCAACCACATCGTGCGGAAGTTGCGGTTGGCGAGAACGGTACGGATCGATCCCGGTTTGACGACGCGGTCGCCGTCGACAAGGGCTTCTTCAGCCTCTTCGAGAACGAAGTCCTCTGGTTCGGAAGCGTCGGTCATGGGAATCCGACAGTACGGCGCGGCGGGTCCGGCCCACGAACCGGGATCTCAGCGTTGTCGGACGTGGGCCGTGGCCACCGCATTCACGACGGTGTCGTCGGCGGTCCCCGGTATCGCCCTGCCGAAGATGTGGGGAACCCGTTGGCGCAGGCGCACGCTCACCGATCCGTCGAGATTGATGGTGACTTCGGGGGCGGCGTCGAGAACTCCGAGGAGCCCTTTGGATCCGATGGCCCTGAGGGCTGCATTGTTCACAAGGGCGGGGTCGAGTCGGTAACCGGCTCCGATGCGGAACGCCCATTCGTCGAGTCCGGCGGTGACGGCGTCGTTGGCCGCGTCGGTGGCCGCCGCTTGGAGATCGCGTTGGCCGAGGCGCACGGCGGCGAGATCCACGGCGATGGCACCGAGGATGATGACGATGAGGACGGCGCACGGCATGAGGATGAGGACGCTGCCGCGCTCGTCGCTGCGCCGACGACTGAACATCGGGCATTTCAACATCGGGCCTCGCCGACGAGTCCGCTGCGATAGGGGTCGATGATCTCGCTCTGCCGGGCGACGACGTCGAATGCGTGACCGAATCCACCTATGACGGGCAGGCGAAGGGCCGGCATGGGATGGCGGACGGTGACGGTGACGCGGGCACATCGACCCCACGGCCTGTCGCCTTCGTGCACGAACGAAACCGAGCTTGAGTCGACGGATCGACCGTGACCGCCGAGGGCCCGTGTCGCCGCGGCGACGGCAAGCCAGGGGGCGGTATTGCCGTCGGGTGCTTCGACGTAGGCGCGCACGGCTTCGCGTGCGGCACTCGTGGTGGCGAGATCGGCATCTACAACCGCCCATGCGTTCACCACGAGCAGCATCCCGATGACGAATGTGAGGATGCCGAAGGGCAGGACTTCGATGCCGGCCACCTGTCCGCTTTCGCTGCGCCAGTCGATGCGGCCATGGGGCGTCATTGCATCTGCTCGACTCTGACCCGCACGGTCTTTTCGATGAGGGACAGTGCTCCCGGGCCCAGACTGGCGAACGCGAAACCCGGGGGTCGGGCCTTCACTGTCAGTGCGACGGTTTCCGGAGTCGTCTCCGACCAATCGAGGGCGATCGTCTCCCCGAATTCTCCGAGGAGGGATCGGACCTCGAGTTCGGCATCGCGCTGTGCTGACCGACGCGCGGCCGAATCGCCTTGGTCGACGCGGGCTCCGGCAACGAGGCGAGCACCCTCGTAGGCGGCATCGGTGACCATCGACCTCGCATAAACGCCGATGAGGGACTGCACGGCGAAAAGCATGAGTGCAAGGAAGACCAGAAGTCCGCCGATGGTTCCGACAAGACCGCTGCCGCAGTCACGAGCCTCGGAATCGTCGTCGCCGATTCCGCTGTTGTCGATCACCTCGATCCGATCTGCATGATCTTCTCGTTGGTCGTCGACTCGGTCGTCTTCCACATCTGCTGGAACCCCACCCACATGGCGGCTCCGAGGAAGGCCATGATCAGGACGGCGATGGCTGCGGAGATCACGCCCTCGCCGCGGTCGCCGACACCTCGGCGCCGCTTGTTCTCGGGCATGGTCGGCTCGTCGGTCCCGGGATTGTCGTGTTCGTTCTGCATGGGTTTCTCCATCCGTTGTTGGTCTGACTGTCGGGCTTGTTGCTCTTCATCCGCTGGCGAAGATCTGGAGTGCCTGGGCGAACGGCACGGCGAGGAACAGGACTCCGGGCACGAGAGTCGCGACGGTGACCGGGATCCAGACCTGCTGGCCACGACGCTCGATGCGTTCGATGAGCTCTCGATGGACATCGGCTCGGCAGACCCGGGCCTCGTCGGTGATGAGGCGCCCGAGGTCGCTCGCAGCACGGTTCATGGCGAGAACCGAGATGAGGCGGTCGAGAGCGGGGACGTTGGCGAGGTCGGCCCATTCCCTGAGGGCCTGGGTTTCGTCCAGGCCCTGCTGGATCCTGTTCACGACGCGTCGCAGATCTCTGGCGATCGTTCCGGTGGAACGGTTCGACAGTCGGTTCAGGCCCGCTCCGAGCGAGAACCCGCTGGACAGCAGCATCGCGAGTTGCTCGCTGACGACCGGGAGTTCGAGGGTGATCTGTCGACGCCACACGTTGGATTGGTGGGTGAGTTCGAGTTCCAGAAGCAGAAAGACGATCGTCGGTGCTCCGAGGATGAAGAGCACGGTGAACGGGACCGGAGGGCGAACGGAAGCGGCGATGAGCGATCCGAGAGCGAATCCGATCACAGCCCATCCGAGTTGCCGCAGGCGGAATGCGGTCGACGAGAGCGGTGAGTGAACCCGTTCGAGTTGCCGGCCGAGGCTTTCGGTGCCGCCGAGCAGCGATGCGATGCGGTCGCCGATTGCCTCGGCGCTCGGAGCGAGAACTGCAGTGAAGCTCGCCATCGTCCTGTCGATCGGTGTGCCCGGCGAGATCGGGCCGCCCGCCAGATAGGGGCGAAGCCGATCGGTGAGACCAACGCGACGGAACCAGCGCACTTCCCGGAGGAGAAGCCAGGATCCATATGCGACGAGGAGAACGGGGAGGATCGCGAACCTGTTCACTGGACGAACACCCGCTCCTCGCCGGGCAACTGCAGCATCCGGCCGGCCCAGATCCAGCACACGGCGATCATGGCCAAGGCGGTGAGAACAGCGGCCTGACCCAATGGTGATTGATAGGCGCTGCGACCGGTGCCGACCGAGAGACCCGCTGCCGCCATTCCGAGTGGAACCAGAAGCACGAATCTCCGGGCGAAACGGACGCCTGACTGTCGGGCGTTGACATCGTTGCGGTACTTCGCGTCCTCGCGGCGATCCATGGCGAGTTCGGCGAGTCGATGCTCGACACCGGATCCGCCGACCTCGTGGGCGATCAGAAGCGTTTCGCAGATGGCATCGCACGTGGGATCGGCCATTGCGTCGCGGAGCACGAGGAGCGTTCGGGGAAAATCGGTGGTGAGTGTCCATTCGCGCTGGGCCGAGGCAAACGCGTCCCGGAACTCGGGAGGACCTCCGAGACCGACTTCGAGTAGAGCCTGTGGCAGCGAACGTCCCGCCGAGGCGGTGAGAAGACGAAGTTCCTCGATCATCCGGGGCCACGATCCTCGGGCGATGGCGAGCCTCTTCTGACGCCGTTGACGAATGGCGGCGATCGGTGTGGTCGCAGCCATGGTTCCGCCGACCGCAGCGGCGACGGCGGTGCCGAACAGGGCGAAACACACGACGGCTCCGAGAAACCAGGCGATGGTGAGCGCAGCGAGTATTTCGACCGGTCGGGTGGTTCCGAGTCCGGACTGGGCGAGGTGATCGCGGAGTTCGTGTCGGGCGCTCCGAATCGGCACAACGAAATGGGGGCCGGGGCGGGCTCCGTTCCATCCCAGCGTCAGTGCGGTGTAGAGCAGATGGGTCCCGTAGGCGGCGCCGACGGCGACGAGGATCGCGATCATCGCTCGGCCTTGTTCATCCACGCGAGTCGTCTGGAGCTGTTTCCGGTTCGGGCGAGCACGTGGTCCGGATTGTCGCGGTTGAACAATTCAGTCGTGGTGAACGCCCCCGACTCGCTGCTCCCGGCGAGGTCCTCGACCGCGATGATCTCCACGACCTGTGGGCCCTCGGAACCCCGCCGGGAGAAGACGACCAGATCGACGGCTTCGGAGACGAGGGTCGTCAGTGCGGAGTGTGGAAGGTTTCGGGCCGCCTCGGAAAGTTCGGCCAGGAAGCGGATCCGGGAGAGTGCGCCGCGGGCGTTGGAAGCGTGGATCGTGGTGAATCCCTTGACTCCCGATGACAGTGTCAGGAGAAGAGGCAGCGCTTCGCGGTCGCGGACTTCGCCAACGACAGCGATGTCGGGGGCCATCCGCAGGAATCCGGCGACGAGTCGCCTGAGGTCAATGCCGGGCCGGTCGCTGCGGGCGGCACGGGTCTGCATGCTTGCGACATTGGAGAGGGGGGCGTCGACCTCGAAGACCTCCTCGGCGATCACCACCCGTTTCGATGGGTCGAGTTCACCGAGACAGCACGAGAGCATCGTGGTCTTTCCTGATCCGGGAGCGCCGGCGAACACGATGGTCGCGCCGTTGCGGACGGCAGCAGCAAGGAACTCGGCGGCCGCTCCACTGAGGGTGTCGCGCTCGACGAGCTCGTCGAGGCGCGTGTAGGGAACCCCCGTGAATCGTCGGATGTTCACCATGGTGTGACCACCTCTGGCGAGATCTCCGTGCACGATGTGAAGGCGGGACCCGTCATCGAGCTGGGCGTCCTGCAGACCTTCGGTCGGATCGAGTTTGCGATGGCTGCTCGAGGAGTCGTCGAGCAGCTTGGTGAGTGTCCGCGTCACATGGTCGTTGTCGTGGAATCCCTCGTGGTGATATCCGCTCATGCCCCGGTGGCGTTTCACGAAGATCTCGCCAGGAGCATTGAGCTCGATCTCCCAGACATCGGGATCGGCGAGCAACTCGGTGAGCGGGCCGTACAGGGCGAGATTGCGCCATGCCCGGTCGGCGAGGAGCGGAGTGTTGGCCAGCGGCTCCGTTCGCGTGCCGCGGCGGACGTCATCGTCGAGGCGGTGCAGCTCGTCGTCGATGAGCGAGCGCAGGGCAGTTCGACCGGTTTCGGTAGCCATGTCGAGATCGACAGACTTGGCCCGTTGCTGTACTGCGAGTTCGATTTCCGGAAGTGTCATGACGCCCGTCCAAGTCGAGTTGTAGGGATGCGAACCGGTTGGGCGGCCGCGGATCGCTTGATCGGAACATTCGCGAGCGACGAGCGCATCCGACTGGTGAGTGGCGCCACGAGTCGGTTGGGCAGCGCCGATCCGTCGTGACGGATGGAGGACATTTCGCGCGACGCAGGGATCAGCAGTGCGGGCTGCGTCTGCGATTCGGGACTCATCGTGGCGAGGAGATCGTGAAGTGAACTGCGAAGTTCGCGGGCGAACTGAGGGACCCGCGATGTCCCGATCACGACGGGTTGGATGCGCTCCGGATCGACCCCGTGATCGAGGAGATCGGTTGTCAGGCGGAGCATCCGGGAAAATCCGTTGATGTCGGTTCGCCCCGTGACAACGACGAGATCGGCACCGAACGCGAGGTGTCGCGCGAGATGATTTCGATCCTCGATATCTAGTGAGCCGGTCTCGCGTTCACCTTCGAACTCGGGATCTGCATCGGCAACAACAAGTGCGTAGGTCTGACGGAGTGAATACACGGCGGC
>CAEZUP010000032.1_pt1 | contig 19342 bp, 18 predicted proteins | sample 7264511 | NCBI WGS metagenome assembly CAEZUP01 (sample SAMEA6813833, study PRJEB35770) | uncultured Microthrixaceae bacterium | biome: Freshwater; feature: Freshwater reservoir; material: water | place: Czech Republic | collected 2016-04-20 | depth 0.5m m
CGCAGCACGTCGAGGATTTCGTCGAGGCGCATGCGACTGCGGCCGGCGATTCCGCCGGTGAGGAACTCGCGGTCGAGATCCCAGATGGTGAGTCCGTACGTGGCCGGATCGAGCTCGGCATGAAGATGCGGTTCTTCGGCAGCGAGGGGATCGAGATCGGCAATGAGATGGCCGCGTACCCGGTGCATGTTGACAAGCGTCTGCACCCGCATCTGCTTCTCGAGCATGGCCTCGTCGCGGCCGATCGGGTTGGTGTCGCGTGCCCACGAAACCGACTCGTAGGGAACACCGAGTGACCGGAAGATTCCTTCGTAGAAATCGTCGCGTCCCATGAGCAGCTCGTGAACGCGCTTGAGGAACATGCCGGACTCGGCACCCTGGATGATGCGATGGTCGTAGGTCGACGTGATCGTCATGACCTTCGAGAGACCGAGGCTGGCCATGGTGCTCGGGTCGGCGCCCTGGTAGGCGGCCGGGAAATCGAGCGAGCCAACGCCGACGATGAGGCCCTGTCCGGGCATCAGACGGGGAACGGACTGGACGGTGCCGATGGTTCCCGGGTTCGTGAGGCTTACCGTGACGCCGGCGAAATCGTCGGGGGTGAGTTTGTTCGACCGGACCTTGCGGATGAGTTCCTCGTAGGCGGCGAAGAAGCCGGCGAAATCGAGGGTGTCGGCATCCTTGATGCACGGAACGAGAAGCGAGCGGGATCCGTCCGACTTCTCGAGATCGACGGCGAGGCCGAGTCCGAGGTGCTCGTGACGAATGATGTACGGCTTGCCGTCGGAACCTTCGACGAAGGCGGCGTTCATGGCGGGAGCGGTCTCGACGATGGCGCGGATGATCGCGTACCCGATGATGTGCGTGAAGCTGACCTTGCCGCTTCGACTGCGGCCGAGATAACTGTTGATCGTCTTGCGGTTCACTTCGAGCAACTTCGCGGGGACTTCGCGGAAGCTCGTGGCGGTGGGGACGCCGAGGCTGGCCTCCATGTTGACGACGATCTTGGCGGCGGCGCCGCGCAGGGGCTGGCCCGGAGCCACAGCGTCGGGGGCGGTTGTCGCCGCCGGGGTCGCCGGTGCTACCGCAGGTGCTGCCGCAGGCGCCGGGGTCGGCGCGGCGGCGGTCGTCACGACCACTCTCGGGGCGACCGACGGGTTGTACCCGTGGAAGAACTCCTGCCAGCTCTCGCTCACCGAAGCCGGATCGCGTTGGAACTGCTCGTACATTTCGTCAACGAGCCACGCGTTCGGGCCCGCTATCTGGGGGGAGGAGTCTTCAGCCACGAACATTCACCCTACCGGTGCCCGGAGAGGGTCTGGAGACCGGAGCGGAGTTCTGCCGGTAGATTCCCTGATCATGCTCCGACTTGTGACCTGGAACGTGAATTCGCTCAAAGCCCGACTGCCCCGCGTGCAGGAATGGCTGACGGAGAACGCACCCGATGTGGTGTGCCTCCAGGAGACGAAAATGAAGGACGAGGCCTTCCCGGCCGAGGTGTTCCGGGAGATGGGCTACGAGAGTGCCCACCATGGTCAGGGCCAGTGGAACGGCGTCGCGATCCTGTCGAAGGTCGGAATCGACGACGTGGTGGCCGGTTGGGACGATGGCGGTCCCGAGGACGGCGATGCCCGGTTGATCTGGGCGACATGTGGCGGTGTCCGGGTCGCCAGTGCCTACGTGCCCAACGGCCGCGCCCTCGACAACGACCATTACACCTACAAACTGGGTTGGCTCGAGCGGTTGCGTGCCACTCTCGAGCGACGCGAGGACGCAGGATCGCCGCTCGCGGTGTGCGGGGATTACAACATCGCCCCCGAGGATCGGGATGTCTGGGATCCGGCCCATTTCACCGGGATGACCCACACCAGCGAGCCGGAACGGGCTGCGTTGCGCGCCCTCGAAGCCTGGGGGATGGAGGACGTGTACCGCCGGTTCCACGACGAGGCGGGCCTGTTCTCCTGGTGGGATTACCGCGGTGGCGATTTCCATCAGGGGCGCGGCATGCGGATCGATCTCATTCTGGCGACACCTTCGCTCGCCGAGCGGGCGACAGGATCCTTCGTCGACCGCGATGCGCGCAAGGGTGAGAAGCCGAGCGATCACGCTCCCGTCGTTGCGGACTTCGACGAATGAGTGACACCCCGTTCATCGCCAAACCTTTCATCGAAGGGGTGAATCCGTTCGGCGTCGGGGGTGGACAGTGGACCGAGGCGGAATTGCGGGCTGTGACCCGGGAGCAGCATTCGGCTCGTGCTGCAGCCGACGCGGTTCGCCGCATGATCCGGGCTCTGGAGACGACGACTGCTTCGATCGATGAACTCGACGCGCTCGTCGAAGTTCTCGATTCGATCACGGCCGGCATCGAGACCGATCTCGACCGGTCTACCGACGAGGGTGACACGGGCCTTTCGATTCGTCAGGCCCATCGACTGCGCGAGCGCAGTCCGTTCATCGGTCAGGCCAATCCGGTGGCGTTGCCTCTGGTGATGGAATTTCTCGATGGGCGCATTGAGGCAAAGGTCGAGTTCGGAACGCTCTACGAGGGCCCTCCGGGATGCCTTCACGGCGGGTACATCGCGGGAATCTTCGACGAGGTTCTCGGCGCCGCGCAGACATTTTCCGGCCAGGCGGGAATGACCGGGCGGCTCACGATCCACTACCGGAGTCCGACACCGCTCGACACCGAACTCACGCTGAAGGCCGAACTCGTTTCGGTGAGTGGTCGCAAGATCCTCTGCAAGGGCACGTTGTGGGCGGGAGAACGCCTGTGCGCCGAGGCCGAGGGCCTCTTCATCGCCATCAACCCGGAACGTGTCGCCGAACTGATGGCGATCGCCGAAGCGGCGGCCGACGCGGGCTGAGCAGCCGGGTCAGTCGGCCTGCGCCACGATGGCGAGGATCTCGTCGCCGAATCGAGTGGCCTTGATCTCACCGAAGCCGTGTACCCCGAGCAACTCCTGGGTGCTGCTCGGACGGTTCGCGGCGATCTCGGTGAGCGTGCGGTCGTTGCAGATGACGAAGGCCGGCATGCTTGCCGCCTTGGCTCGATCGGATCGCCACGATCGCAGGGCGAGGAACAGTTTGCTGTCGGCTTCGTCGAGTTCGGCCGGCGTATCGGTCTTGGCCGGTCGGGGGAGATCGGGGCGGGTCTTGGACCGACGCGTCGGGGCAGGAGGTGGCGGAGCGGAGAGCGAGACCCCCTTGCCGACCTCGGCCGGATCGGTGCCCGACCGCAGCGCAGCCGATGCCGCCACGACCGTGTCGAGATAGGCGGAGCGGTTTCGGTTGACGGTCTTCGTACCGAATCGACGCTGACCGGCCCACGAGCACACGAGCTCGCGCTCGGCGCGGGTGATGGCGACGTAGAAGAGGCGAAGTTCCTCGGACAGCGCTTCGCCGGTTTTGGCATGACCGATGGGTACGAGACCCTGCTCGATCCCACCGAGGTGGACGATCGGCCACTCGAGGCCCTTTGCGGCATGGAACGTGGTGATCTCGACGGCATCACCCCAGCGATCGGGTTGATCGGCGCGGGTCGTGGCCGCGAGCCATGCATAGAAGCCGGGCATGGACGGCCCGGTCTCGACGCTCACGTAATCGCGCCCGAGTTGGACGAGCGCATCGACGTTGGCCCGGCGTTCCTCGGCACGGTCGCCGGCTGCCTCGGTGGAGTCGACGGAAACTGCGAGATCGGCGAGTGCATCCTCGAACGGTCCGGTGGAGCGGCGCATCTCGGCGAGGGCCGCCTTGATCTCCGGTTGTTCGAGAAGCGGTGCCGCTCCGCGGACACGGAACGGGATCTGGGCGGTGGTGAAGGCCTCTTCGATCGCGGGGATCTGGGCATTGGTGCGCACCAGTACGGCCTGACCCGACCAGCGCGAACCGGGACCGTGATGATCGCGGACCGAGCGGGCGATGCCCTTGGCCTCGTCGGAATCGGTTTCGTAGGACTGCACAACGGGGATCGGACCATCGTTGCGGGTGGCGGTCAGCGAACCGGCGAGATCGACGCCGCGTCCGCTGCCAGCGAGGACGGCGTTGGCCACGGCGAGGATCTGCGGCGTCGATCGGTAGTTCTCGGTGAGACGCACGACCTCGGCGGTCGGGAAGTCGCGGGGGAAGCGGCGCAGAAGTTCGGGATCGGCACCGTTCCAGGCGTAGATGGCCTGATTGGGATCGCCGACGACGCACAGGTCGAGGCGGTCGCCGCGCCAGGCGTTGAGAAGGGCATGCTGCAGTGGGTTGACGTCCTGGAACTCGTCGACGAACAGGTGCTGGAAGCGCCAACGTTGCGATGCGGCGAACTCGGGATCGGAAATCAGATCGCGACGGCACACGCGCAGGATGTCGTCGAAGTCGATGAGGCGCTGATCGCGACGGGCGTCTTCGTAGCGACCGAAGATGCGCGCGATCTCCGTGGGGTCCATCGGTGGTCGTCGCCCGGCCGCGATCGAGGCGGCTGCATACTTCTCGGGTTCGATCATGCGGGCTTTGGCCCATTCGATCTCGGACACGATGTCGATGGCGGGGATGTTCTTCTCGGCGCCCGAAAGCAGGCGCAGGACGAATCCCACCTTGCGATCGAGGAGAGTTGGCGGGGTGATGCCGCGGTCGGCCCAGCGGGCCCGCAGCTGGGCGTAGGCCACGGAATGGAAGGTGCCGGCGGCGACGGAGTCGCGCAGGCCCAGCGAACGGAGACGCTGGGTCAGCTCACCGGCCGACTTGCGCGTGAAAGTGAGGGCGAGGACGTGGCGGGGATCGAGATCGCCCGTGGCGGAGCGCCAGGCGATCCGGCGGGTCAGGACACGGGTCTTGCCGGATCCGGCCCCGGCGAGGATGCACAGGGGAGAGGTTGTGGCCGTGACGGCGCGGAGCTGCTGCGGGTTGAGTCCTTCGAGCAACGCATCGGCATCCACGGGGCAAGACCGTACTCACCTCCGGTGACAGTGCCTTCGAGGGTACGGTTTCGCATGGCTTATCCGCAGGACGAACTGCATCCGAACGAAGAACTCGTACTGGACCTCCATCCCCATTGGTGGTTCTTCGCGAAGTCGGCAGCCGTGCTGGCTCTGGCCGTGATCGTGGCCCTGTTCGTGCTGGCCCAGAACTGGTCCTGGGCCAAATATCCGGTGGCGGCGTTCCTGTTCGTCACTCTCATCTGGTTCGCCGAACGCTATGTGCGCTGGATCAGCACCCATTTCGTCCTCACGTCCGACCGGGTGATCTTCCGTACGGGGATCGTGGCCAAGAACGGCATCGAGATCCCGCTCGAACGGATCAACACGATCTTCTTCCATCAGCGCATCTTCGAGCGCATGCTCGGACTCGGTGATCTGGAGATCGAATCGGCGTCGAAGGACGGGGCCCAGAAGTTCGACGACATCAAGAACCCGAGCTCGGTCCAGAACGAGATCTACCAGCAGATGGAGGCCAACGAGATCAAGGCCGCCAACCGCATCTCCGGTGGCATCAACGCGGCGCATGCCGCGCAGGCGACTTCGGCCGGTGCATCCGCCTCGATTCCGGACCAGATCGCGCAGCTCGGAGTTCTGCGGGATCAGGGTGTGCTCACCGAGGCCGAGTTCCAGGCCAAGAAGAACGAGCTTCTCGACCGCATGTAGTTCTACGCAGGCCCGCGCGTTTCGCCCGGATGCTCGTCGACGGAGACGAGCCGGGCCCCGTCGGCCGGCACCACCTTCCAGCCCCGGCCGGTGAACGCCGTCGGATCGGCAACGGCACCGCTCTCGCAGAGCGCCACAACGCAGCCGCCGAATCCGGCGCCGGTCAGGCGCGCGCCGAGGACGCCGGAAGTTGCCTCGAGCCTGTTGACAAGTTGATCGAGCACCGGTGTCGAGACGTCGAAGTCGTCCCGCAACGATCGGTGGCTCTCGGTCATCAGGAGACCTACTGATCGGATGTCCCCGGTCCGGAACAGGTCCGCGGCAAGGCGAACGCGTTCGCACTCGGTCGACACGTGCCGGGCACGGCGCCGCAGAACCGGGTCTGCCAGTGACGCGATGGCTGCAGGGCCACACGTCGGAAGCGGTCCGATCTGTCGGGCGGCCCGCTCGCATTCGCTTCGGCGATCGGCATATGCGGAACCTTCGACCGCCCGCTCCTGGCCCGAATGCACGACGATGATGTCGACCCCGTTCGGAACTCGAACCTGTGAGACCGAGTTGTCGGAGAAATCGATGACCATTGCGTTGCCGCGTTCGGCGAACGCGATCGACAACTGATCGAGGAGGCCGCATGGCACGCCGACGGCGAGGTGTTCGGCCCCCTGACCGAGCAACGCAAGTTCGAGAGGCGATCCCTCGAAGCCGAGAGCGAGAGCCAGCGCAAGCTCGAGGGATGCACTCGAGGAGAGGCCCGCCCCGAGAGGAAGGGTCGAGTCGACGCGCCCGATGAATCCTCGGTCGGGAGTGACGAAATGTGCGATTGCTGCGGCAAAGCGGGCCCATTCGGGTTCGGTGGCGGAGGGTTCGAATGACGCGTCGAGATCGATGTCCGCGCGACCACCGCGGGCATCCGAGGAGAGCTCGATGCGACGCCCGGTGCGCCGGCCCGACACGGTGGTCCCGAGATCGATCGCCATGGGCATCGCCAGCCCACCGGCGTAATCGGTGTGATCGCCGATCAGGTTGACGCGCCCCGGGGCGCGGGCCGCAACCACGATGTCGTCGGGTGACTCGCCCGTCATGACGAAAGCGCGCGCAATTCCGCGGCCGCAACCGCGGGTTCGACGGGATTGAACCACACGCCGCTGCCGAGTTCGCCGGCGGCGACGAATCGGGCTGTTCCGGGCGAACGCAACAACGGGGCGATGTGGATGTGAACGCGCGCGTCGGGCCACGTCCGGTTGTCGAACGGCCGCTGGTGAATCCACATCATGAACGGCATCGGAGCGGAGAAGAGACGGTCGAGTCTCGACACGATGTCGACGAGGAGTACACCGAGAGAATCCCGCGACGCGTCATCGAGGGACGGAAGATCGGGAACGGAAGTGCCCGGTGCGAGGAGAACCTCATAAGGCCAACCGGCAGCAGCAGGAACCCATGCGCTCCAGTCGCCAATGTTGGACACGAGGCGATCGCCGATCGCGTCGGCGTCGAAGCCGCGGTGCATCCCGCCGGTCGCGAATTCGGCGAGCGCTGCCGGAGGCACGTCTGCGAACGCGTAGATCTGTCCATGAGGATGGACGATCGTGGCTCCGACTTCGGGGCCGCGGTTCTCGAACACGAGCACGTAAGAAACGTCGTCGCGTGCTCCCAGCGCGGCGCTTCGCTCGGCCCAGAGATCGACGACCTTTCGTGCCTGCCCCGCTGATAGGTCGGTGAAGGATGCATCGTGATCGGGTGTGTACAGCACGATCTCGGCCCGTCCATCCGGAAACGGTGGCCACCGGTTGGTGAAGGCACGTACCTCGTACGGATCGGGTGCCTCGCTGCCTCCGACACAGAAGGGGCAACTCCCGTCGGGAAGGTTCGGTCGGTCCTGGCGATGGGCGACGATGTGGGTCGGCGACCCGGTCAGCGGGTCGATGCGATGGCCGCCACCAGCTCGCTCGACGTTGTCCGAACCTGTTCCGTCAACGCCGGAGGTACTCACGACGCGAACGGTAGTCGTCGGCAGGTGCCTCGGTGCTTGACCGGATCGGCGGATGGCAGAAGGATGCGAGCCATGCGCGCATCTTCAAACGGAATCGAAATCGAATACGAAACATTCGGCGACCCCACCGATCCGGCGTTGCTGCTGGTCTCCGGCCTCGGATGCCAGATGGTCTGGTGGAATCCCGAGTTCTGCGAAGCGCTCGTCGACCGGGGTTTCCACGTCATCCGTTTCGACAACCGCGATGTCGGGCTTTCGACGAAGATCGACACCCATATCGATGTCCTTGCGTCGATCACCGGACTCCTGCAGGGTCAGGTAGTCGAAGCCCCGTATGGGCTGAGCGACATGGCCGCCGACGCGTGGGGACTGTGCGATGCGCTCGGTATCGACCGGGCACACCTTCTCGGGCTCTCCATGGGCGGCATGATCGTGCAGCAGATGGCGATCGATCGACCCGATCGGGTGCTCAGTCTCACCTCGGTCGCGTCGACGACCGGTGATCCCGATGTCGGTCAGCCGACTCCGGAAGCACTTGCCGTCCTGTTGGCCGAGCCGAAGACCGACCGTGCCGAATACCTGAAGGACGCGATCGAAAGCGGGCGAATTCTGGCCGGTCCCGAGCACCGCGACGACGACTGGATCCTGCGTCGCAACGAGCTCCAGTTCGATCGCTGCTTCCATCCCGATGGTGTTTCCAATCAGATGCTCGCCATTCTCACCTCACCTTCGCGGACCTCGGGGCTGCGCACTCTCGGCGTGCCATCGCTCGTCGTGCACGGTGAGATCGATCCGCTCGTCACCATCAGCGGCGGCGAGCGCACCGCCGAGAGCCTGCCGGGTTCGGAGTTCCTGCGCCTCGACGGCATGGGTCATGATCTGCCCAGCTACTACTGGGCGACCGTGATCCACCACGTGACGGCAATGGCCGCGCGATCCGTCTGAAATTTTCGAATCGAATCGGGAGAAGAACAATGGGACCACTCTCTGGAGTGCGCGTCGTCGAAATCGCGGGTATCGGGCCGGGTCCGTTCGCGGCGATGATGCTCGCCGACATGGGCGCCGACGTGATCCGCGTCGATCGGGCGGGAGCCGTATACGGCGGCGATCCGTCCACGCCGCCGAAAGACGTGATGAACCGCGGCCGTCGGTCGATCGCCGTCGATCTGAAGAATCCCGAAGGCGTGGAGACCGTGCTCAAACTGGTCGAGAACGCCGACGCCCTGATCGAGGGGTTTCGTCCGGGTGTCACCGAGCGTCTCGGCATCGGACCCGACGACTGTCTCGCCCGCAACCCGAAGCTTGTCTACGGGCGCATGACGGGTTGGGGCCAGGACGGACCGATGGCGCAGATGGCCGGACACGACATGAACTACATCGCCATCGCCGGTGCACTGGGCGCGATCGGACGACCCGATGAACGCCCCCAGCCCCCGCTCAACCTTGTGGGCGATTTCGGTGGCGGCGGAATGTTGTTGGCCTTCGGCATCGCATGCGGAATCATCGAAGCGCGCATGTCTGGCAAGGGTCAGGTTGTCGATGCCGCGATGGTCGACGGCACCGCGATTCTGACCACCTTCATGCACGGCTTCATGGCCATGGGCCTCTGGACCGACGAGCGTGGTGTCAACATGCTCGATACCGGCGCTCACTATTACGAGGTCTACGAATGTTCCGATGGCAAGTTCCTGTCGGTGGGAGCGATCGAACCGCAGTTCTATGCCGAGCTTCTCGAAAAGACGGGGCTCGCAGGTGACGCCGACTTCGCCAAGCAGAACGATCGGTCGATGTGGCCGATCCTCAAGGAGCGTCTCGCCGCCGTGATCATCGAGAAGACCCGCGACGAATGGGCGGCGATCTTCGAGGGCTCCGACGCCTGCGTCGCCCCGATCCTCTCGCTGGGTGAGGCGACGACGAATGCACACATGGTGCAGCGCAAGGCATTCGTCGAGAACGCCGGCGTCGTCCAACCGGCCCCGGCGCCGCGGTTCTCGCGCACCTCGGCCGAGATCCAGCGTCCGCCGTCGCATCCCGGTCAGCACACGGACGAAGTCCTCGCCGAATGGGGTGTCGCCGACGCCGCCGCTCTCACCACATTGAGGGCGGTAGGCGCGATCGCCTGACCCCCGTAGGCTGATCGCATGTCAACTCTCGTGTGTTTCCATGCGCATCCCGATGACGAGTCGATCGCTACCGGAGGCACGATGTTCCTCGCCTCACAGGCCGGGCACACTGTCGTGCTTGTCACTGCCACGCGCGGCGAACAGGGGGAGCCGCAACCCGGTGTTCTCGCCGAGGGCGAACCGCTCTGGGAGCGCCGCGTCATCGAGACCAAACTGGCGGCCGACATTCTCGGCGTGCACCGTGCGGAGTTCCTCGGTTACGAGGATTCCGGCATGATCGGCGAGCCGACCAATGACAACCCGGCATGTTTCTGGCAGGCCGATGTGGAAGAGGCGGCGCAGCGTCTTGCCGCTATCCTCGTTGATGTCGATGCCGATGTGTTGACCATCTATGACTCCCACGGCGGCTACGGCCACCCGGATCACATCCAGGTTCACCGGGTCGGTAGTCGGGCTGCGGAGATCGCCGGTGTCGACCGCGTGTTCCAGTCCACGATGAACCGCGATCGCATCATGAAGCAGATGGCCGAGAACGCGAATCTGTTCGAAGATGAAGTCGAGAGCGAGCTCGAGGGTGAAACGGTCGAGCAGATGCGTCGTCGCGCCAGCGCCGCCGATCGTGGCGAATTCGGTTCGCCCGAAGCGCTGATCACCCATGCCATCGACGTCGCCTCCACGATCGACACGAAGCGGGCGGCAATGGCCGCTCACGCCAGCCAGATCGGACCCGACTCGTTCTTCTTCAAGATGCCGACCGAGATGTTCAGCGCCGCATTCGGTACCGAATGGTTCATCGCCCTCGGCGGCACCCGTGCTTCCGACGAACCGTTCGTGAACTCGATCATCGTCTGATCGAAGCCAATCGATCGGCTCTCAGGCGATGACGCGCTTGCGGAAGTTGCGGATGCCGATGGCGGTGAAGAGCGCGGTCAGTCCGACGAGCACGGGATAGATCGCCCACAGCGACATGGTGGATGCGCTGGTGAGTGCGGCGCGGAATCCTTCGCTCACATAGACGAGCGGGTTGGCCAGCACCGCGATCTGCAGCCACTTGATCGGCGCGAGTGCTGCCCACGGATAGTAGATGCATCCGAGGAACGTGATCGGAAGCACCACGACGCCGAACAGCATCGGAATGGTCCGCGGGTTGAACACGGTTCCGAACATGAGACCGAGTGCCGAGCACATGATGCATGCCAACGGGGCGAGGGTGAGCAGAACCAGCCAGTTGATCTGCAGGTGCACTGGCGTGGCCGGAACGAACAGGGCGATCGGGAACACGATCACTGCGGCGAACAGCCCTTGCAGCGCGCCCGACGCGATCTTCTCGATGGCCACGAACGCAATTGGCAGGGGAGCGAGAACCCGGTCCTCGATCTCGCGGGTCACACCGAATTCGGTGACAAGTGGAAGGGCAACCGCCTGGATGCCCTGGAACAGGACGGCGAGTGCGACGACCCCGGCGACAAGCAACGTGGAGAACTCGGAGGCAGCGGCGCCGGTTCCGCCGATGCCCTGACCGATCTTCGGGAACACGTAGGCGAAGACGAACACCAGCATCAACGGCTGCAGGATGGTTCGGGGCAGGAATTCCGCGAGATTGCGCACGAGGACGTGCATGTCCCGGGCGAGCAGAGCCCGGAAGGCGATGATCCCGGAGGCGCGTGTCGAACGGATCGGGATGGACGGACCGGAGGGGCCGGGATTCGAGGACGGTGCGGCGGTCGTCATTCGCGCAGTTCCTTTCCGGTGAGGTTGATGAAGACGGTTTCGAGGCTCGGCTCGTCGACCCGCAGATCCTTGACGATCACGCCGGCCGCCTCGGCAACGGCAACGACCGCAGGCAGAACACCGCGGGCTCCCTGCACGCCCAAGCGGAGGCCGTCATCGATCTGGGTGACGGTGGTGGCACCGGGGATGGAAACCTGGAGCCTTCGGGAGAGTCCGTAGAGATCGGCGACGCCACCATCGGTGGCGGTGCCCGTTGTGATGGTCACGATGGTGTCGGCGCCGACGGACTTCTTGAGATTCTCGGGGGTGTCGAGGGCCAGCACGCGTCCGTGGTCGATGATCGCCAGACGATGGCAGAGCTGGTCTGCTTCTTCCATGTAATGCGTGGTCAGCAGAATGGTCTGGCCCTCATCATGCAGTTCGCTGAGGATGTCCCACAACGCGATGCGACTCTGCGGATCGAGGCCGGCGGTCGGCTCGTCGAGGAAGAGGATCGAGGGGCGGTGCATCACCGCTCGAGCCACCATGAGCCGTTGGGCCATGCCTCCGGAAAGCGCCATCACCGGAGCATTGGCGCGCTCGGTGAGGCGGAACTGCTCGAGCAGACGATCGGCTTCGGTTCGGGCATCGCGGGTCGACATGCCGAAGAACCGACCGTGGAAGTGGAGATTCTCCCGGACGGTGAGCGCCCGATCGAGAGTGTTGGATTGCGGAACGACACCGATCAACTTCTTCGCCCGTGCCGGCTGGGCCACGACATCGACGCCGCCCACGAAGGCCTTACCGCTGGTGGGCATCACCCTGGTGGTGAGCATGCCGGCCGTGGTGCTTTTGCCGGCGCCGTTGGGACCGAGAAGACCGAAGATCTCGCCCCGATGGACGGTGAGGTCGAGCGAATCCACGGCGAGGACTTCGCCCGGATACATCTTGGTGAGCGATTCGGTCCGGATCACCTCTTCGGGTCCCGATGCAGCCAACGATGACGTGGCACTCATTGTCCGGTCTCCAGTCCGTCTTCGGCGCGCAGCCCGCTGAGTTCGCCGCCACCACGAAATACATGGCGTTGTTCATCAGATCGTACGACGAGAGCATCGCCCGAAAGCACCCGACCGTCGACGAGGTTGGACATGACGAGGCGACATACCGCCTGCGGATAGGGGATCACCGGCAGCGACGTCGCCACCACCTCCCAGTCGATCTGGGTCGACTCGTCGCGGCGCACGACGACCAGGTCGGCGAGCATCAGGGGAACCTCGACATCATCGACGTGCAATGTGGCAAGCGTGAAAGAGACGTGGCGCAACTGGTCAGCCCGGTTGGATCTGCGTGAGGATCTCCACGCCGGTTTCGGTGACGAGCACGGTGTGTTCGAACTGTGCCGTGCGGCTTCCGTCGGCGGTGACGGCAGTCCAGTCGTCATCCCAGATGCGGTGTTGCCCGGTGCCCATCGAGATCATGGGTTCGATCGTGAAGACCATGCCCGTTTCCATGACGACGTCCATGCGTGGTTCGAAATAGTGCGGAATCTGCAGGTCGGTATGGAACTGCTCGCCGATGCCATGACCCACGAAAGCGCGGACGACGTCGTACTTGTGGGCGAGGGCGTGGGTCTCGATGGCGCGCCCGATGTCGGAGAACGGGCGACCCGGAACGACAGCCGCGATACCGAGGGCCAGACATTGTCGGGTGACCTCGATCAGTCGCTTCGAATGCTCATCGACATTGCCGACGCCGTATGTGGCGTTGGTGTCGCCATGGACGCCATCGAGGAAGATGGTGACGTCGAGATTGACGATGTCGCCATCGACCAGGGGGCGATCATCGGGGATGCCGTGGCAGATCACTTCGTTGACCGAGGTGCACAGCGATTTCGGATAGCCGCGGTAGTTGAGGGTGCTGGGATAGCCGCCGCGGTCGATGTACGCCTGATGGACGATCGCGTCGATCTCGTCGGTTGTGACACCGGGAGCGATGGCGGCGGCACCCAGTTCGAGCACCTCGGCGGCGGCGAAACCGGCCCGGCGCATCCGCTCGATGATCTCGGGGGACTTGATGCGGGGTTCGGGGCGTCGGATCGGCTCGCCGGTCTCGGCGTAGTCGGGGCGAACGATTCCTTCGGGAACGGTCCGCATCGGGCTGAGCGCGCCGGGACGCAGCTGCTGCTCCGGCGACCGATGGCAGCGTTTGTACTTCTGGCCGCTGCCACACCAGCACGGATCGTTGGCCTTGAACATGATTGGTGGAGTCTACGGGGACCCTTGACTGGCGCGACCCGTCAGGGCAGGCAACGATTCATACCCATGTCGATCATTCGCATCAACGCCATCACCGTCCCGGCCGACGCCGGAGACGAACTCGCCCATCGATTCGCCGCCCGGGCGGGCTCGGTCGACGGGCAGGACGGCTTCGAGGGCTTCGAGCTTCTGAAGCCCACCGACGAACGTACCCAGTGGCTCGTCATCACCCGCTGGCGCGACGAAGACGCCTTCAACGCGTGGGTCTCGTCGGCGGCATTCGCCGACGGCCATCGCGGCACCGGTGCCCCCGAGGGAGCGCCCGCCGCTGGAGGTCACCCGGGTGGTCATCCCGGTGGTGCGGCCGGCGGCCCGCCCGCCAACGTCGGCGTGTCGAGCGAGATCTGGTCCTATGAGCCGGTCGTGACCGCCGGACCCAAGTCCTAGACGTGCTGAGCGACATCCATCAGTCGTTCGCCTGGGTCGTCCTTTTCAGCAATGCCCTCGCCGGATTGTGGGCGTTGGCCGCGAACTGGATCGAGCCGTTGCGGACACGCGCCCTGTGGTGGTTCATCACCATCGCCGAGTTGACGATCTTCGTGCAGGTGGCGCTGGGCGTCGGGATGGTCGCGGGCCAAGGCGTGAACGCCCCGAAGTTCCACATGTTCTACGGATTCATCGCCATCATCGTCATCGGCATCCTGTACAGCTATCGCCAGCAGATGGAGAAGCACAAGTACCTGCTCTATGGCCTCGGCGGTCTGTTCATCATGGGTCTCGGAATCCGCGCCATGTTGGTGGCCGGAAAGGTCTGATCCCTCAGGCTGTCGGCTCGGGTTCGAGATGCCATTGCACCTCGATGACCTGGCCGAGTCGGAGCGGGCCGCTTGCGATCACGTTTGTCCAGATGAACGCCTGATCCATGTTGACCGCGATGGCATCCGGTGCATCGTGGGAGAAGACGCCCAACACTTCGACACGCCCTCGCAACTCGGGGTCGGTGGCGCAAGCGCGGATGCGCCCGACGATCTCCCTATGTTCCTCGGCGGTCCCGACCCGCAACCCGAAGTGGGGAGACTGCTGTGGTGCGGTGCGGACCATGTTCATCCAGTCGTCGACCGAATCGGCGAACGCTTCCTCGATGGCGAGTTGCGCGGCCGGAGCCTCGGACGCGTAGAAAACGTTGTTGGCCCAATCACGGAGGTTCGCGTCGATGAATGCGGTGAACCAGTGACCGCCGCTGTCGGCAACCGTGCAGCCGAGCAACTCGAACACCCGGGCCGCCAGTGGGCGCTCCCCGGGAGCGTGCAGAAGTTCGACGTGAGTGATTCGGCGAGCGACGTCCATGTATTCCCCCGGGATGGTGACAGATCGGTGGCCACCGATCCGGCCGTCGAATGTTACCGACGAACGTCGGTCACGACCCGGGGCCGGACGCGCAGGGGGCGGGGCCGAAGCCCCGCCCCCGTCTGCAGTTCGTGTGATGTGTCGACTCAGTTGGCGAGACGCTTTTCGAGTTCACGGAGTTCGTCGCGCAACTCGGCGGGCAACTGGGTGCCGATGCTGTCGAAGTGGGTTTCGATCTGTGCGATCTCGGCGCGCCATGCGTCATTGTCGACCGACAGGAGCGTGGCCACGGTGGCATCGTCGATGTCGAGACCGGTGAGATCGAGATCGGCCGCACTCGGGACCCGACCGATGGCCGTGTCGGTGGCGCCGGCAGTTCCTTCGAGACGCTCGACGATCCACTTGAGCACACGCGAGTTCTCGCCGAAGCCGGGCCACATGAACGAACCGTTGTCGTCCTTGCGGAACCAGTTGACCCAGAACAGCTTGGGCAGATTGGCGGCGTCGGTCGCTTCGCCGATTTCGAGCCAATGCTTGAAATAGTCACCCATGTTGTATCCGCAGAACGGAAGCATGGCGAAGGGGTCGAAACGCAGTTCGCCGACAACGCCGGCAGCAGCTGCGGTCTTCTCCGAGGACATGATGGATCCGAGGAACACGCCGTGGCGCCAGTCGAACGACTCGGTCACGAGCGGCACGTTGGTGGCGCGGCGGCCGCCGAACAGGATCGCCGAGATCGGCACGCCGGCCGGGTCCTGCCACTCGGGTGCGATCGACGGGCACTGGGCCGCCGGTGCGGTGAAGCGGGCGTTGGGATGGGCGGCGGGAGTTCCGGATGCGGGCGTCCAGTCCTGACCCTTCCAGTCGATGAGGTGCGCCGGAGGCTCTTCGGTGAGGTCTTCCCACCAGATGTCGCCGTCGTCGGTCAAGGCGCAGTTCGTGAAGATCGAATTGCCGTTGACCGATTCGAGCGCATTGAAGTTGGACTTGGCCGAGGTTCCCGGTGCGACACCGAAGAAGCCGGCTTCGGGGTTGATGGCGTAGAGACGGCCATCGGCACCGAACTTCATCCAGGAGATGTCGTCGCCGATGGTCTCGACCTTCCAGCCCGGAAGGGTGGGGATGAGCATCGCCATGTTGGTCTTGCCACACGCCGACGGGAACGCGGCGGCGACGTACTTCTTGACGCCTTCGGGCGAGGTGAGACCGAGGATGAGCATGTGCTCGGCCATCCAGCCGTTGTCGCGGGCCATCGTCGAGGCGATTCGCAGAGCGAAGCACTTCTTGCCGAGAAGGGCATTGCCGCCGTAGCCGGATCCGTACGACCAGATCTCGCTGGTTTCGGGGAAGTGCACGATGTACTTGTTCTCGGCATCGCACGGCCAGGCAACGTCGGCCTGACCGGCGGCGAGGGGCATGCCGACCGAGTGGAGGCACGGAACCCACTGGCCGTCACCGAGCACATCGAGGGCGCCCTGACCCATGCGGGTCATGATGCGCATGTTCACGGCGACATAGGCGGAGTCGGAGAGCTGCACGCCAATGTGGGCGATCGGCGAACCGAGCGGACCCATCGAGAACGGCACGACGTACATCGTGCGGCCCTTCATGGCGCCCTTGTAGAGCTTGGTCATCTCTTCGCGCATCTCGGCCGGCGGACGCCAGTTGTTCGTGGGGCCGGCATCGATCTCGGCTTCGGAACAGATGTAGGTGCGGTCCTCGACGCGGGCGACGTCGCCCGGATCGGACATGGCGAGGTAGCTGTTCGGGCGCTTCGCTTCGTTCAGCGTGCGGAACGTGCCACTCTCGACGAGTTCGAGGCACATGCGCTCGTACTCCTCGGCGGAACCGTCACACCAATACACGTCGTCTGGTTGAAGAATCTCGCGCCAGTGCTCGACCCATTCGACGAGCTTCTGGTTTGTGCTGTGACCGGCCATTGGTCCTCCGACATCGTTGTCGAGTTCACGCGCGGACGCGTTTCAGGTTGGGGGTATTCATGGGGTCCCGTTCATCGGGAGGATGAACGGAGAATGAATGTCGCAATGCTAGAGGATCCCACCGGATGATCCGACAGTCGACGACGCAGAACCCGTTCCCGGGCGAGGGTCGACGGTCACGTGGGGTGGGACCTCAGGCGTCGGGATTGCCGCCCTGGGGATGCTGCGTGTTGCCGGGATTCGGCGACGCAAACCCCGGGGTACCCATGTCGACTTCCGAGCCCATACGGAGCCGGGTCGCCATTTGGCCATCGACATCGAAAACGACCCGCTGTCCCTGACGGAGCATGCGGAAGATCGACCCGTGAAGCGCATCGCGGGCGAGTTCGTATTCGGCGAGGTTGGAATCGCAGAGAAGCGTTCCGTCACCGGTTATCGGGTCGTAGGACTTCACGACCCCTTGAAGCGACACAGGCACTGAGCCGGTAGTCACGTTCAGCGGACAGCCTTGACGACCTTGCCTGCCTTGAGGCAGGAGGTGCAGACGTCGACGCGCTTGGTCGAACCATTGACGATGGCGCGGACACGCTGGATGTTGGGATTCCAACGGCGCTTGGTCCGTCGGTGGGAGTGGCTGACCGCCATACCGAAAGACGGGTGCTTTCCGCACACGTCGCACACAGCTGCCATGACCACACACCTCGAAGACGTCGGATGAAACGAAGGCGAATGGTAGCAGCGGGGTCCTGTTCCGCCCAACTCGGGGTCCGGGCCGGTCCGGATAGGTAGTGTCTCGGCCGATGGGAACGCTCGATCGCCTCACCGCCGATGACCTCCGGGAGACAATCCGGGGCTATGCCGATGCTCTGGCGGCTCACCGCGAGACCATCAACCGGCTCAATGTCTACCCGGTACCCGATGGGGACACCGGCACGAACATGGCGCTCACCCTCGCCTCGGTCGTGGCCGAGCTCGCCGATGCAGCTCCGGACCTCGATGCGACGTGTGCGGCTGTCGCCCACGGATCGCTGATGGGTGCCCGGGGCAATTCGGGGGTCATCCTCTCCCAGATCCTCCGAGGCCTCTCCGGCGTGTTCCGGGAAGCCGGTGCGATCGACGCCACTTCTTTCGCCGCTGCGCTCGATGCTGCATCGACGGCGGCCTATGGCGCCGTCATGCGTCCGGTCGAAGGCACGATCCTGACCGTGGTGAGAGTTGCGGCCGAGTCCAGTCGCGTGGCGGCCGACGCAGGCGCCGATCTCCTCGGCGTTCTCGAAGCAGCCCACTCCGGTGGTTATGACGCTCTTGCGCACACCCCGGAGATGTTGCAGGTCCTCGCCGATGCCGGCGTCGTCGATTCGGGTGGCACCGGGCTCATGTTGTTCTTCGACGCGCTGCTGCATGTCGTCGACGGTCGTCCGATGCCCGAACCCGACGAAGAAGTTGCGGGAGTCTCGCCCGACTTCCTCCAGGCCTTCGATGCAGCCCACGGCAGCGGTCCGGATTCCTCGCTCGCCAGCCTCCGCTACGAAGTCATGTACTTCCTGAACGCCCCCGACGAAGCGGTTCCCGGTTTCAAGGATGTGTGGGCGACGCTCGGCGATTCGATCGTTGTTGTCGGCGGGGACGGTCTCTGGAACTGCCACATCCACACCGACGACATCGGTGCGACGATCGAAGCCGCCATCCAGATCGGACGGCCGCAGGGCATCCGCGTGACGGATCTTCTCGACGAACTCGAGGAGGAGCGCTGGGTGCGCGAAGCGGTTGCGCTCCCGACAGAACCAGCGATGGCCCATGATCCGGTTCCGTGTGCGGTTGTGGCTGTCTCCGTGGGTGACGGCGTGCGGCGGATCTTCCACTCCCTCGGAGTCCAGGTCATCGTCACCGGGGGTCAGACGATGAACCCGTCGACGGCACAACTCCTCGAGGCGGTGGAATCCGCTCCGGCACCTGAGGTCATCCTCCTGCCGAACAACAAGAACATCATCCCCGTCGCCGAGCAGGTCGATGCGATGACGACCAAGACGGTCCGCGTCGTTCCCACCAGAGGCGTCGCCGAGGGGTTCGCCTCGCTTCTCGCGTACGACCCCGGAGCCACCGCCGAGTCCAATCTCGATGCAATGACGAGCGCTGCGTCGCAGGTCATCGCCGGCGAGATCACCCGTGCGGTGCGCGATTCGGCCAGTGACCGCGGCGCCATCCGCGAGAACGACTGGCTGGGCATCGCCCGCGACGGAATCCTGGCCATCGACGACGATCTGTCGGGTGCGGCGACGACCCTCCTCGACCAGTTGGTCGGACCCGAGCACGAGATCGTCACGATCATCGAGGGCGATGGTGCATCGCAAGC
>CAEZUP010000033.1_pt1 | contig 19175 bp, 19 predicted proteins | sample 7264511 | NCBI WGS metagenome assembly CAEZUP01 (sample SAMEA6813833, study PRJEB35770) | uncultured Microthrixaceae bacterium | biome: Freshwater; feature: Freshwater reservoir; material: water | place: Czech Republic | collected 2016-04-20 | depth 0.5m m
GATGGGCTATTACCGCTGAGTCGGCGCAACGGCAGAGAGGCGCCGGGGGTGGGCCTCAGAGGTAATAGCCGTTGATGTCGATGAAGAAGTCGGTCGAACCGTTGCCGCAGATCACGGTGATCTGGCGGTTGGTGTTGAGCGTGAGGTTGACGCAGTTGGCGAGGTAAAGGCCGCTGGCCGACCAGTTGATGGTCGATGCGGTCACAGCGAGCGTTCCGCCGGGATTGACGGCGAGCCAGCCGTTGCCGGAAGTTTCGACAACCGTGATGTTGGCCGAGACGGCGGTTGCCCCGGCGGGCACGAAGTTCGGAACGGTCACGATTCCGGTCTCGAGATTCCGTTGGTCGGCGATCGACAGCGTGCGTTTCGTTCCAACGGTGATGCGTCCGGGTGACGGCTGCGCGCAGCGGCTGTCGTAGACGCGTCCGGGAGTGACGGCATGGAACGAACCGGCGGAACCCGGTCCGGTGATCTGACGCCAGGTGCCGGGGGTGCCGGATCCGATGCAGAACCACAGGTTTCCGTTTGCGTCGACATCGAGATCACCGCGGTTGAAGCGGACCGAGGTGCGCGTCGGTGGCGCGGCGTTGGTGTTGTCGAACGATGCGGCGACGCGTCCGCCGGAGGCGCGCAAGCCGATCGCCGTTCCGTGCAGATGACCAGCGGTGTCGCCGGAGAAATCGCCGCCGACGCCGTTGGTCGAGGAGCCGCTCACGCCCGGAGCGTTGTAGCTGATGCCGGCCACGCCGGCGCCGTTGGTGGAACTTCCGTGGACGCCGGCGTTGCTGTCGGATGCGCCGGAGACGCCGCGCCCGGAGGTCGAGGTGCCGATCACACCGGTGCCGCTCGTTGTGTCGCCACTCACGCCGGAACCGCTGGTGGAACTTCCACGTACACCGATGCTCGAACTGTCGGCAGTGCTGAAGCCGTAGACCCCGTATGCGGAGGCGGTTCCCGTGGCCACGGCATACACACCGTGACGGCCGGCGGCGGCGGCGCTGGCGTGGATGGCATCGGTGGCTGCGGCGGCACCCGCATCGGCGGTCACGGCGGGAACGCCGGTCGTCGCATCGAACGAGGCGGGAGCGGCCGCGGCGGCGGGATCGGCGCCGACCCCGAGTGCGAAACCCCCGGCGAGCGCGCCGGCGGCGACGGTGCCGACGGTGCGCAGGGCCCGGCGGCGCGACACCGGTTCGGCTGCGGCGTCATGAGCCGGTGGAGCTGGTGGGGCAGGAGCGACCGGCGACTCACGGGACATGGCCTCGACTCTCGCCCGGAGCTGCGCCATCTCGGCGTCCAGCTCGTCGATGCGTCGCATCAGATCGGATCGTTCTTGATCAGATCGTTCCAGATCAGATCGTTCCACTTCGGACATGAAGTCACCCCGCCATGTTCGGGGCCTCGCCCCCGGTTTTCCGGCGATCATAGAATCGTCGGGGCGCAGGATGACGGGTTTTCCGGGGACCCTTGGACAGTCGAACAGGTGTTCGATACTGTCGGGACATGGAGCGGAATCCCGGGCACAAGTCTTCCCCGACGCCGACGGACACAAAACGTGCTCGTGCGGTAGGGGCGCGGCCGTATGCCGAACTCCATTGCCATTCCAACTTCAGTTTTCTCGACGGCGCCTGCTCGCCCGAGGCGCTCGCCCGCGAAGCGGCCCGTCTCGATCTCGAGGCATTGGCGCTCACCGATCACAACGGCTTCTACGGCATCGTCCGGTTCGCGGAGGCGGCCCGCGAAGTGGGCATCCCCACCATCTTCGGAGCGGAGATCACGCTGGGCCGCACCCGGGTGCCGACCGGTGATCCCGATCCCGGGGTCGACGCCGGAGAATCGCATCTCGTGGTGCTGGCCCGCAATCCGCGCGGCTACGCACTGTTGGCCCGGGCGCTGAGTGAAGCGCAACTGCGCGGCCAGAAGGGCGCGCCGCGCGCCTCGCTCGATCAACTCGCGGCTGTGGCCGGAAGCGCGGCACCCGCGGCTGATCGGGGGCACTGGGCGGTGCTCACCGGCTGTCGCAAGGGAGCGGTTCCGGCTGCACTCGAACGCGAGGGTCCGTCGGCGGCGGCCAATGAACTGGCCCGTCTCGTCGATGCGTTCGGTCGCGACAACCTCTCGGTCGAACTGTGGGATCACGGTCATCCCCTCGATTCGGTTCGCAACGACGCTCTGGCCGCGCTCGCGGTGCGGGCCGGTGTCGAACCCGTCGCCACCACCAACGCCCATTACGCCACCCCCGCCGATCGTCCGCTGGCCACCGCCCTGGCGGCAGTGCGATCGCGCCGCAGCCTCGACGAACTCGACGGGTGGCTACCGGCCGGGGCCGGGGCACATCTCCGATCGGGGTTCGAGCAGGCGCGTCGTTTCGCCCGCTATCCCGGGGTTGTCGAGCGCGCCGCCGAGATCGGTCGGGCGAGTGCGTTCGATCTCGCGCTCGTGGCCCCCGAGCTTCCGCCGTATCCGTGTCCCGACGGTCTCGACGAGATGGCCTATCTGCGCCGCCTCACCGAACAGGGCGCCGAGCGTCGGTACGGGCCGCGCCATGCCGAGCACACTCCGGGGGCATGGGCCCAGATCGATCACGAACTCACCGTGATCGAAAAACTCAACTTTCCCGGCTATTTCCTCATCGTGTGGGATCTCGTCGAGTTCTGTCGTCGGCAGGACATCTACTGCCAAGGTCGCGGCTCCGCCGCGAATTCGGCGGTGTGTTTCGCGCTCGGTGTCACCAAGGCCGATGCGGTCGCTCTCGGGTTGTTGTTCGAGCGCTTCCTGTCGAGCGAACGCGACGGTCCTCCCGACATCGATGTCGACATCGAATCGGGTCGTCGCGAGGAAGTCATCCAGTACGCGTACGAGCGTTATGGCCGCCATTACGCAGCGCAGGTCGCCAACGTCATCACGTACCGCGCGCGTTCTGCGGTGCGCGACATGGCCGGTGCGCTCGGCTACGCGCAGGGTCAGGCCGATGCGTGGGCCAAGCAGGTCGATCGCTGGGGCTCGATACGCGCCCAGATCGACGAAACGGAGGCATCGGTCACGCCCACGCCGATCGGTGACCGTATCCCCGACGCGGTGATCCGTCTCGCGTCGCAGGTCGAACACGCTCCCCGGCATCTCGGTATCCATTCGGGGGGCATGGTGCTGTGCGATCGTCCGATCATCGAGGTGTGCCCGGTGGAATGGGCGCGCCGCGAAGGCCGCACGGTGCTGCAGTGGGACAAGGAGGATTGCGCCGCGTCCGGTCTGGTCAAGTTCGATCTGCTGGGTCTGGGCATGCTCACGGCGTTGCACAACACCGTCGACGCGGTCGAACAGGCTCACGGTTTCCGGATGGATCTCGCCGAGCTGCCGCAGGACGACGCGGTCTACGACATGTTGTGTGTCGCCGATTCCATCGGTGTGTTCCAGGTCGAGAGTCGGGCACAGATGGCGACGTTGCCGCGGCTCAAACCGCGGCATTTCTACGATCTGGTCGTCGAGGTGGCACTCATCCGTCCGGGTCCGATCCAGGGCGGTTCCGTGCATCCGTACATCCGGCGCCGCAACGGGAAGGAGGAAGTCACCTATCTGCATCCGTTGCTCGAACCGGCGCTGGCCAAGACACTCGGCATCCCGCTTTTCCAGGAACAGCTCATGCAGATGGCGATCGATGTGGCGGGCTTCAGTGCCGGCGAGGCCGACCAGTTGCGCCAGGCCATGGGCTCGAAGCGCAGTGCCGAGCGTATGGAACGGCTGCGCCTGCGCTTTTACGCCGGAATGGCCGAGCGCGGGATCGAAGGTGAGGTGGCCGACAACATCTACGACAAGCTCGCGGCATTCGCGAACTTCGGCTTTCCCGAGAGCCACTCGGTCTCGTTCGCCTATCTCGTCTATTCGAGTGCGTATCTCAAACGGTATTTCCCGGCGGCGTTCTGCGCCGGTCTGCTCGATGCGCAACCGATGGGTTTCTATTCGCCGCACACGCTCGTCGCCGATGCCCGCCGGCACGGGGTGACGGTGCGCACCCCCGACATCAACGCGTCGGGGGCGGGAGCAACCCTCGAATGGTTGCCGGGCACGCCGGCGAGCACGTCGGATGCACCGGAGTTGCTGGATGCGTTTCCGGTTGCAGGTGCAGCGGTGACACAACCGGCGTTGCGACTCGGACTGGGTTCCATACGCACGGTGGGCCCGGAACTCGCCGACGCCATCGTCGCCGAACGCGTCGACAGCGGTGCGTACGAATCGATGGAGGACCTTGCCCGCAGGGTGTCGTTGAAGCGGCAGACACTCGAGGCCCTGGCCACGGCGGGCGTGTTCGCGGAGACAACCGGGTCCGATGGTCGTCCGCTCGACCGCCGACGCGCACTGTGGGTGGCCGGAGCGGTGGCGCAGACCGGGTCGGATCGTCTGGCCGGCATCGTGACCGGAGGTGAGGCCCCGACCCTGCCCGGTCTGTCCGAGCAGGAACTGGCCACCGCCGATCTGTGGGCAACCGGCGTGGCTCCCGATCGTCATCCCACGCTGTTCGTGCGCGGGCATCTCGACGGGCTCGGGGTGCTCACCGCAAAGGCCCTCGGCGCGGCCGAACACGGCACCCGGGTTCTGGTGGGCGGGGTCGTCACCCATCGACAGCGCCCATCGACCGCCGCCGGAATCACGTTTCTCAATCTGGAGGACGAAACCGGCCTGATCAACGTGATCTGTTCGAAGGGGCTGTGGCAGCGCTATCGCAAAGTGGCCCGCTCGGCCCCGGCACTGCTGGTCAGGGGTCGGCTCGAACGGGTCGAGGGCGTCACCAACGTGGTCGCCGACAAACTCGAGCTTCTTCCGATGGCGGTTCCCTCCCGATCGCGCGACTTCCGTTGAAGTCCACCGTCACTCCCATGTCAGGCCTTACCATCACGAAGTCATTCAACCCTCAAGAGGAGACCCCGTGATCACCACAACTGCGGCAGCCGCAAGTTCATCCCAAGACTTCTGGGATGTGAACGGGCTGAATCTCGGCCTTCTGATCATCCGCGTCGTGATCGGCCTGACGCTCGCGTCCCATGGTCTCAACAAGATCTTCGGCGGCGGAAAGATCGCCGGGACCACCGGTTGGTTCGCCTCGATGGGCATGAAGTTCCCGTTCATCAACGCATGGATGGCAGCGCTCACCGAGATCGGTGCCGGCTTCCTGCTCGCCATCGGCCTCGTCACGCCGCTGGCCGCCGCCGGACTGGTCGCGATCATGGTCGTTGCCGGCATCACGACCCATCGCAAGAACGGTTGGTTCATCTTCAACGCCGGTGGTGGCATCGAATATGTCGTGGTGCTCGCCGCTGTCGGCTTCGGCCTCGGCTGCACCGGTGCGGGCGAATGGTCCGTGGACAATGCCGCGAACATCAACTGGGCCGGAACCACGGGCCTGATCATCGTTGCCGTCGCCGGTGTCGGTGGAGCGCTCCTGCAGTTGCTCTCCTTCTGGCGCCCCGCCAAGACCGCCTGACGGCCTAGGGGACGAGCACTGCTCGTCCCTGCAGTGTGCCGCCCACCATCTGGTGGTAGACGTCCTTGGCCTCTGCGAGCGGGTACTGCCGGGCATGGATCCGGAACCCGCCCGTATGGGCCAGGGCGAACAACTCGCCGAGTTCGGTGATGCTTCCCCAGTACGTGGTCGCCACCGAGCATTCGTAGGGCATTGTGAAGAAACTGAACGGCAGCGTCCCGCCACCGACACCGACGACGGTGATGTGGCCGAGACTCGCGGCGACGGCGTTGGCGAGGGCGAGCGTGTCGTCGTAGCCGCAGATGTCGAGCACCAGTTCGGCACCGTGACCGCCGGTGATCGCCCGGATCTCGGCGGCGGCATCGGGGCCGGCAACGACCGTGTGATCGGCTCCGAGTTCGGCGGTGATCGCAAGAGCCGATTCGCGCGTGTCGACCGAGATGACGGTGGCCGGCGACAGGATCTTGAGGAACTGCACGGCGAGATGTCCGAGGCCGCCGGCGCCGATCACCACGACATGTGAACCCGGGACGAGCAGATGCAGGGATCGCTTGATCGCGTGGTACGGCGTGAGGCCCGCGTCGACGAGGGGGGCGGCTTCCGCCGGCGTCATCTCGGTAAGCGGAACGAGATAGCGGGCGGCGGGAACGAGCAGGTACTCGGCCATGCCGCCGTCGACGCTGAGTCCGGGGCCGCTGGCGGTCGTGTAGAGGCAGTAGTTCTCCATGCCTTTCCGGCAGTTCGAACACTGACCGCAGCCCCAGGCGCCATAGACGGCGACCGGCGAACCGATCTCGAGTCCTGCGGTGGGGAGCGTCCCGGGGCCGAAGGCTTCGATCCAACCGGCGTTCTCGTGGCCGAGTGTCATAGGAACATCGCGCGGTGCTCCGGCGGAGAACTCCATGAGGCTCACATCGCTGTGGCAGACGCCAGCACCACCGATCCGGACAAGCACCTGACCGGGGCCGGGATCGGGTTGGGCGACGTCGTTGAGCGAGGTGGTGATGTCGACATCGGCCGAACCTCCGACGAGCTGGAATGCCTTCATGTTGAAACCCCCGGTGTCGACGCGGCTGGATGAGTTCGCGTTGCCCACGGTTCTAGCGCAAACCGGTGGCCCATCAATCCAACAATCGGCGTAGAGTCGTCTCGTGCACGGAGCAACTGGATGATCGTTGCCCGGGTGGTCGGCTTTCTGGCCGGTCTGTTCCTGTTGCAGGCGACCCTGCGTTCGGCGCTGCGCACAGTCGTGGTTCCCCAAGGGGAGAACGTCAGACTGACCCGTCTGCTCTTCCTGTTTCTCGAGGGCATCTACGAACCGTTGGCCCGAAGGCACGGAGATGAAGCCCGACGTCATGCAGTCCGGTCCCGGTTCGCTCCGATAGCGACCGTGCTTCTTGCGTTCGTTTGGGCCGCGTGCGTGATCATCGCATTCGGTCCGATCTATTGGTCGCTGGGCGGGGTGACTTTCGCCGATGCCTTTCGATTGTCGGGTTCGTCCTTCACAACTCTGGGATTCGCTCCCGCACCCAACGCTGTTTCGATGACTCTTGTGGTGATCGAAGCGCTCCTCGGACTCGGCGTGGTCGCACTGCTCATCGCCTACCTGCCGTCAATCTACGGAAATTTCGCTCGACGAGAAGAGATGGTGACGCAATTCGAAGTCCGGGCCGGAAGTCCGCCCGTGCCGGCCATCTATCTGAAACGGATGCACCTCATCGGGTGGACGGACCGTCTCGGATCCGATTGGGAGTCCTGGGAGAAGTGGTTCGAGCAGATCGAGGAGAGCCACACCTCGCAACCCTCGCTGGCGCTGTTCCGGTCCCAGCGTTCGACGAATTCGTGGATCACGACAGCGGGAGCGGTCCTCGACACAGCGGCGATTTCCGAGACGGCTCTCGACCTTCCGCGCGAACCCCAGTTGGCGCTGACCTTGCGAGCGGGATTCCTGTGCCTCCGGTCGATCGCCCTCTTCTACCGCGTTCCTCTCGATGTCGATCCGGAGGCTGACAGTCCGATCTCGGTTCTGCGGGCGGAGTTCGAGGAAACGCTCGACGAATTGGCCGCCGCCGGCATTCCCGTCAAGGCCGATCGGGAACAGGCCTGGCGCGATTTTGCCGGATGGCGTGTGAACTACGACGAGGCGCTGCTCGCGCTCAGCGAGCTGTGCGCGGCGCCGCCGGCTCGATGGTCCGCCGATCGTTCGTCGCGGTTTCGTCGTCCGACGCTGCTCCATCCGACGAAATGGCGAATTCTTCCGCTCGATTCCCCCCGTTCGTGGTGACGAATTTCTGGCCGTGTCCCGGCGTCTACCGTCGGGAGCCATGACCCGTTTCGATCTCGACACGCAGCCCGAAGCCATCGACGACGCCACGTACCGGGTACGTATCGACGAGGGATGGTGGGTTGGCACCGGTCCCAACGGCGGCTATCTCGCCGCATTGTTGGTGCGATCGTTCGAGGCGGCAGTGAACGATCCGGCACGGACCTGTCGGTCCTTCACCGCCCACTATCTGTCCCGGCCCGAACCGGGTGATGCGATCGTCGAGGTGGCGGTCGAACGTTCGGGGCGATCGATGACGTCGTTGTCGGCGCGCATGACGCAGAACGGTCGCGTTCTCCTGACGGCATTGGCGGCGTTCTCCTTGCCGCGGTCGGGTCCCGAGTTCAGCGATCTCGTCATGCCCGACGTGGCGATGCCCGAGGAACTTTCCGATCCCGTGTTCGACGATCGCCTGCCCGAGAGCGCCATTCCGGTGATGGCCGAGCGCTATCAGCAGCGGTGGGCGATCGGGTCCCGACCCTTCAGCGGCGGGACCCGTGCGATTGTCGGCGGCTGGATCCGCCTGGCCGAACCGCACCCGGTGGATGCAGCGGTGCTCGCCGCCTACGCGGATGCATGGATGCCGGCGATGTTCAGTCGGGTTTCCGGCCCGTGGGGAATCACGACGGTCGACCTCACTGTGCACGTGCGGTCTCTGCCGCCTGCCGGTTATGACGACTGGTGTCTCGTGCAGTTCGGGTCGGTGGAGAGCGGCGACGGGTTCTGCGAGGAGGACGGAGCGATCTGGACCCGCAACGGACAGCTGCTCGCCCAATCGCGGCAACTCGCCGCGATCCTGGGCATGGGCCGGTGATCAGCTCCGCTTGTAGGTCCCGGTGATCACCGAGACGCTCCGGGGATTGGCGACGGCCGCATCGATGTCGGCCCTCGTCGACGAAGCGGTGAGTCCCGAGGGCTGCGAAAGCCCGTAGAGGGTGAAGTCATAGGTGTGCGTTCCGTTATCGGGACACGGACCCGACCAGAGCGCGGAACCCGAGTCGTTCGGGATCTGGATGGCACCGGTCGGTGCCCCACCCTGCGGGATGGCGGCGGTGGCGGGACCGATCTTCGAGACCACCCAATTGGTCGTTCCGCCGGCGGTCTGGTCGGAGACGATGAGCACCAGTTCGACGACGTCTACCGAGGCGCCGGAGATGAGCAACGGAGGCGACGTGTTGGCCCCGTCACAGCCGTAGGCCTTGGGGATAGCCCCGCCAGCCGACCATGCCGTCGTCTTGATCGAGAGTCCGGAACCGGTGATGACGGCTCCGCCAGCAGGTGCGGACGTGGATGTCGCCCCGGTCGTCGCCGTGCTCTTGCGCGATGGAGCGACTTTGCCGGGTTCGGGATCGCGCAGGGTGCGTCCACTCGATCCGCACGCGGTGAACGCAACGCCGAGCGCAAGCGTGACCAGAAGAATCGACGTCGCCTTCGACATGGCCTTCCGGCGGGAGCGGAAGAAGTTGGTGGACATGGGTGTGGAGGATAGGCCGCCCTCGTCCCCGTGTGGTGCCGGTCAGGGCCGGGACCGATAGCGTTTGCCGATGGCCCAACTCTGCCTTCTCTCCGTACACGCCCATCCCGATGATGAGGCATCCAAAGGGGCCCCGACTGTCGCCCGGTACAAGACCGAAGGTGTCCGGTCGGTGCTGGTCACGTGCACAGGAGGAGAGGAAGGCGACATCCTGAATCCGGCGATGGACCGGCCCGAGATCCGCGGAAACCTCGCCGAGGTCCGTCTGGCCGAACTCGCCGCCGCCGCGGCCCTCATCGGTTACGACGTCGTCGAACTTCTCGGTTATCGCGATTCGGGAATGCCCGACTCCGAGGCCAACGCCCGTCCCGATGCCTTCGCCAATGCCGAACTCGACGAAGCCGTCGGTCGTCTCGTCGCGATCATCCGCCGGGAACGGCCGCAGGTGATCCTCACGTACGGTGACGATCAGCAGGGATATCCGCATCCCGATCACCTCCGGGTCCACGACATCTCGCTGCCGGCATTCGATCTCGCCGGCGATCCGTCGTACCGCCCGGAACTCGGCGAACCGTTCGAACCCTCGAAGCTCTATTACTCGGTGTGGGCGCGTGCCCGGGTCCAGGCGACCCACGAGAAGTTCCTCGAACTCGGACTTGAGTCGCCGTTCACCGAAGAATGGTTCCAGCGACCGAGCGACGATCACCGGATCACGACATCGATCGACATCGGTGATCACTTCGATGTTCGACTCGAAGCGCTCCTCGCTCACGCCACCCAGGTCGATCCCGAATCGACATTCTGGTTCGGCCTCCCGCGCGACGTCGCCCGCACCGTTCATCCGTTCGAGGACTTCATACTGGCCCGGTCACGCGTCGAGTCGGACCTGCCGGAGATCGATTTGTTCGCCGGACTACGGTGACGCGCAGTGACAACTTCCGCTGATCCGAATCCACTTCCGGCAGGTTCGGGTCGGCGCGCGAAGTTTGCCGTCGCCCTGTTCGTACTCGCCGGGCTGTGCGCTTCGTTCTCGGTGGCCTCGTTCTGGTCCCTCAACGAACTTCTCGACGAGGACACGTGGGCATCCACGAGCAAGGCGCTGGTCGACGACCCGATCGTGCAACAGGACGTCGCCCGAACGATTGCCGAACAGGTCGTGTCGGCGGCCGATGTGAAGAACCGGATCGACGCCGCCCTGCCGTTCAAGATCGGCGGCCTGTCGACATCGATCACCGAGACGGCGACTGATCTCATCACCCAGGCAACGGTGCAAGTGGTGAAGACCGACGCGTTCGTCGCCGTATGGGATGCAGCGACACGCTCCGCACATGATGAATTCATCCGTGCCGTTGACGGCAAGCAGCGATTCACCACGATCGGTTCCAACGGTCTCTATCTCGATCTCGGATCATCGCTTGCCGAGGTTCGCCGCTATCTCGACGATCAGGGAATCACGTGGCTCGATGGAGTCGATCTCGGCTCGATCGACGTGAGGGTCCTTCTTGTCGACGCTCCCGGGCTCGACCTCGTCCGGCGCCTGGTCGAAATGATGCGCGTGCTCGTGATCATCCTTCCGACTCTCGCTGTCATTTCGCTCGGACTCGGATTGCTTCTGTCGTTCAGACCGCTTCGGGCTCTGGTGTGGATCGGTTCGGGAGTGATCGCAGGTTCGGTGGCGATAATCGTCATCGAACAGATGGCGAAGAGTTCGATAGTGGACGAACTGACCGGCGGTGTTCTCGGCCGGGCAAGTGCCGAGGTCATCGTGGACCACGTGAGTTCGAGTCTCGATCGGATGTTGCTGCTCGTCGTGGGCGGGGGAGTGGTGCTGGTCGTCGTCGGTCTCCTCGGTTCGCTGGTTCCGTTCCGACAGAGCCCCGAATCTCCGGCCGACACGGTGGCGACGTGAGCGACCCGATCCCCTTGGCGATCGTTCCCTGGACGGCTGAACGACTCGAGGAACTTGTCGAGCTCGTCGCTTCGAGCGCGGCGTTCGAAGACCTCACCGGCGACGAACTGCTCACCGCGTGTTGGGAACGGCCGGGAGTCGTTCTGGGTGACGTCTCGGGTCTCGCAGCAGTGGCGGTCGGGGTCGGTCGGGATGGCGGCGATGGAGTCGTCGGTGTCGTTCGTCTGATTGCGGTCCACCCCGATCGGCAGCGTCTCGGATGGGGATCGGTGCTCGTCGAACAGGCCGCAGCTTGGGCCCGCGATCGCGGAGCGACCCGTCTCGAACTCGGGGGCGTGCTCCCGTTTCCCCTGTGGCCTGGTGTCGACGTCGGGAGCGGACTCGGAGAACTGGCGGACAGCATCGGGTTCGACTCCGGGTCGGCGGGACAGTCGCTGATGGTCCCTGTGGCATTCCGGAGCGATGATCCTTCGGGTGTGACCGTGCGTCGCGTCGTACGCGACGACGATGTCCTTGCCGTCACTCTTGCGACGGCGCAGGCCTGGCCGCACCTGTCCGACGAAGTGGCGCGGGCCCTCGAGCACGGAACCTGTCACGGCGCCTTCGGGCCGGACGAGAACGGGAATGATGTCGTCCTCGGAATCGGTTGTCACTCGGTGACCCGGGCGACATGGATCGGACCGTTCGTCGTCGTCCCGGCTCATCGCCGACGCGGAATCGGTCACGCACTGCTCGGTCAGATCTGTCGCGATCTGATGATCGCGGAGTTCCACTTCGCCGAAGCGCCCGGAGTTGTCGACGAGGGGTTCGGCGAATTTCTTCTGGCCGCAGGAGCGACCGGTTCGCGTCGCTTCACCCGGCACACGAAACACCTTTGAGTCGCACTTGACCTGATCGGCCCATGACCGCAGAGTTCCGATCGGCGCACCCGGGGAACCCGGGTTGCGGTGAATTCAGGAACCGGAACGCTGGAGATCGCGCAGTTCCCGGTAACCGATGAGCACGATGCCCGAACGGTCGATCATCGCCCGCAAGCGCGAGTCATGGCACACGAGGTGGAGATCGTCGACGCGTGCCGGCCAGTCGGTTCCGATAGCGCGCAACTCGGGGGTGTCGGTTGCCGGGTGTACGTACATCTCGGTGACTCCGACCGGAAGTTCGAACAGTGCGTTCTCGATCGCACGTCGGCTGCCCACGCCACCGACGTACACGAAATGATCCGGCGAGACGATGCCCTCCTCGGCAGCAAGACGACGGAACGGAAAGCCGATCGTGCGCTCGGTGGATGCGCCCGAGAGGCGCAGGGGCAGACCGAACTCGACGGCAAGATCGAGATAGACATCGAAGAACTCGGGACGCAATTGCAGGGCGCCCATGTGCGAGTCGAGATGGCTCACATCGAAGCCCCAGAGGATCGCTCGCTCGATCTGCGCCCGACATTCGCGTCGCACCTCGTCGAGATCTGCGTGATCCCAGAGATCACTCACTGTGCGGGGAAATCCTCCATCGCCGTCGAGAAGTGACGGAGCGTGGGTGATCGGCCCCCAGCGGTACTTTTCGTATTCGGCATTGAGGGTGAGGTGGACGCCGACGTCCTCTCCCCGGTAGTCGGAGGCCGCTTCGCGGGCCCACGGGCACGGGACCATGAGCGTGGCGCTGGTGGCGAGGCCCTGTCGGAGCGATTCGTAGATGCCCGTGTTGGCGGCGTGACAGAGGCCGAGATCGTCGCTGTTGATGATGACCAGTCGGGTGTCGGCGGCGTATCCGAGTCGTTCGGCGAGCGTTGTCACGTCGTGAACGGTACCGCTCGGGGGGTCCGGATGGATCAACGTTCGGCTCCGGCCGGCTGATCGCAGGCTTTCCAGAGGCCCAGTTGCTGGTTCCGTGCCCGAGCTGCAGCCTCGGCGAACGCCGCTGCATGAGCGGTGTTGGGCGCTATCCGCAAGGTATCGGCGAGGCCTTCGGCCACGAGTGACAGGTTCACGAACAGCCCGTCGGAAGCGCGGTACACGTACGCAAGTGTCCGGTCGTAGACGTCGGTCTCCTCGACATCGCGTTCGAGCCGGACCTCGGTGCCCGGCGGGAGTAGGGCGGCAGTCCGGGCGCTGGCCTCCTTGCCGAAACACTGCACCGCTTTGCGCGGATCTTTGGTCTCCGGTGTGTCGATCCCGATGAGTCGGATCCGGCGGACCTGCCGGCCGATCCGGACGTCGATCGTGTCGCCATCGATCACCTTGGTCACCGTGGGGACAGCAGCGAACGGACCCGCGCCCGAGGCCGTGATCCACGGCACCGCGATCCGGAGGATGACGAACGCGGTCACGGTGACTGCGATCAGGGCCGCGAGGAGCAATCGCCCCGAGGATGGACGCTTAAAAGATGGACGCGCTGGACTCGCTTGCATGGCCGGGACTCCCGAGAGGTATGGAGGGAGGCCGCCGAGGCAGCGAGAGGACTGTCTAGATGCGTTCGATGAGTGTGCCGGTGCCCAAACCGCCACCGCAACACATGGTGACGATCGCACGCTTGCCACCGGAGCGCTGCAGTTCGTGCACCGCCTTGGTGATCAGCAGGGTACCGGTGCCGCCGAGAGGGTGCCCGGTGGCAATGGCCCCACCGTTGGGGTTCACCTTGTCGAGATCGCCGCCGAGCTCGCGTTGCCAGGCGAGAACGACCGAGGCGAAGGCCTCGTTGATCTCGAACAGGTCGATGTCGTCGAGGGTCAGCCCGCTGCGTTCGAGCAGGCGCCGGGTGGCATCGATCGGGCCCGTGAGCATGAGCACGGGATCGACACCGACGAGGCAGGTGTCGACGATGCGGGCGAGAGGTTGGAGGCCGAGTTCGGCAGCCTTCTCGGCAGTCATGAGCAGCACCGCTGATGCCCCGTCGGAGATCTGCGAAGCCGACCCGGCGGTGTGGACTCCGTCGTCACCCATGATGGGCTTCAGCCCACCGAGGACATCGAGGGATGTCTCGCGCAGGCCCTCGTCGCGCGAAACGCGATGGGTGGTTCCGGTTGGCTTTCCGTCCTCACCGAGATCGGGTGCGTCGACTTCGGCGATCTGGGTAGCGAAGCGGTCCTCCGCCCAAGCCTGGGCGCCGCGCTGTTGCGATTGCAGGCCGAACGCATCGGTGTCGGCCCGGGTTACGCCCCACTTGGTGGCGATCCGTTCGGCGCCTTCGAACTGGCTGGTGTACTCGTAGCGGGCGAAATAACTCTTGGGGACAGGCAGGCCCATGTCGAGCGAGCGGGCTGCGTTCGAACCGATCGGCACCTTGCTCATGACTTCGACGCCACCGGCAACGGCAACATCGACGACTCCGGAAGCGATGAGGGCATACGCCATGTCGGCGGCCTGCTGGCTCGATCCGCACTGGGCATCGACTGTCGTCGCCGCAACCTCGAGAGGAAGACCGGCGGCCAACCAGGCGGTGCGGGCGACGTTGAAGCCCTGCATGCCGATCTGGCTCACGCAACCACCGATCACCTGACCGACGATGGACGGGTCGACACCGGTCCGATCGAAGAGCGCCCTGAATGGCACGCCGAGCAGATCGGCAGAATGCATGGTGGACAGGCCACCGTTACGGCGCCCGACAGGCGTCCGAACGGCATCGACAATCACGACTTCGCGCATGTCGCGATGTTACGGGTTTCGGCGACGGTTCGTCGGGTGTCGAACCGGTCAGGCTGCCGTCGAGTGCTGGGCCTCGGCACGGGAGACGCCCAGGCGGGCCTCGCCGGCACGGGCCAGCGCCTCGCGGGCCTTCGAGATGCCGGCCCGGCCGCGCTCGCAAGTGCGCTCGTCGAGACGCCACTGCGGGTTGGAAGTGTTGAGGAGTCGCAGTTGTTCTTTCATGGATGTCAGTTTCCCGGATGGGTGTGACAGTGCCCTGAACTGGGATTTCATCGGAACATGTTGCATCCAGGCGATGGGTCGCCGCGGCCCGAAGTGAGCGGCTCGCCCGACCGGTCAGTCGGAGTCCCGGTCCCAGCCGAGATCGGATTGCATCGTCTCGAAGTTTCGGATTTCGGAGAGCGTGAGTGCATACACATCGAGGACGTCTTCGATCGGAAGGTTCACCAGCGGATTGGCCATGGGCCTCGCCAGATTCAGCCCGAGGTTCTTGTGTGCGAGTGCCCGTGCCATCCGCGGAGCGATACCCGCGGTCTCGTACTGGGAAATCCATGTGTCGACGATTCTGGTGAAATTCTCGCTGACCTGATCGGACCGATAATCCTCGGTCACGAGATAGCCGCCGATCGCAAACAGTTTGCTGCTCAACTCGAAGAGTGGGCCGAACGAGTCCATGGACATTGGCGGTCCGTCTCGAGATGGCCCGATGGGAACAGTCGTCTCGGCAAGAATCAGCCAGCGGCGGGCGAGTTCGGCGGCGGCGGCGTCGAACAATCCGAATCGGGTCCCGAAGTAGCGGTAGAGCGAGGCTCTGTTCATGCCAGCGGTGTCGGCGATGAGTTGGTCAGAAATGTCCGCAGGAGGCTTGGAACCGATCTGGACGATCACGGCTTCAACGAAGCGGACCATGGCATCGGCTTTCGAAACCTGCCGCGCTCTGGGGGATTTCGGCATCCTTGTCACAGCAGCGAACCTGACTGGTGGGCCGGGAAAGACCCTTGGGAGGGAAGGGGGAACACCAATTGTAACAGTTTGTCGCACTTGGCGCGTCCTGTTTCAGGAAGCGAGTGGTTCGGGAATCCCCGGATGGCAGAAGTCGTCGTGCGCTCGAATTCGCCGAGTGGATGGCTCCGGTCTCCCGGGGATTCGAGTCCGGGTCACCAACCGAGCTTTGCCGAGGACTCCTCGTGACTGATGATCTCGACCAAGGACAGTGCCTCGATGTCGGAGATGGTCTCCTCCGGAATATCGACGAGATCGACGATCGCGGCCCGCGCGAGATTGAGCCCGATGGTCTTGAACGTCAGGGTCTGAGCCATCCTCGGGGGAACTCCGAGGCTCTCGAGACTGCTGATCCACATGTCGCTGATGAGGGTGAAGGACGTGCGGAGGCTCTCCGAGTGGTGGCCGCCCGCAGTGAGATAGGCCGCGAGTTGGAAGATCTTCTGTGTCATCGGATTGAGTCGGGCCCGCATGGGTTCCCCGCCGTGACCGCCCCATGATGACTCGGGAACGGGGAGGATCTCCGTAACGGTCGATAGCCATCGTCGGGTGAGTTCGGCGACCACCGCATCGAGGAGTTCGAACCGGGATCCGAAGTGACGGTAGATCGTGGCCCGGTTGATCCCTGCCGTATCGGCGATGAGTTGGTCGGAGATCGCTGCGATGGGCTCTTCGTCGAGCAGTTCGATCACGACAGTGATGAAGCGGGCGGTGGCCTCGGCCTTGGGGATCTGGGGGGCTCGCTTCGGTTTGGTGGGAATGGCCATGGGGGAAACCTACACAGCCGGGGAGTGGAGACTGCCGGAAGGTGTCGACGTGGATGCGCAATCCCCTGCGGTTTACGATCGTGTCCGTGGATGCACCCCAATGGCTCGGACTTCAGCCCACCCATAACCCGATGCGCTGGTATCTCCCGGTAACCCCGGGGATCTGCAGCGGACTCGGCACGCTGTTCGGCGGCTGTGGCCTGGGAGCGGCGATCGAGGCCCTCGAGCAGGTGACCGAACGGCCGCTCGTGTGGGCCTGCGCCCAGTACCTGAACTTCACCAAGCCGCCATCGGTCGTGGACCTCGACATATTCATCGATGCCCACGGGCACACCACGACGCAGGCCCGGGTGACCGGCCGGGTGGGTGACACCGGGATCTTCACGGTGAATGCATCCCTCGGGAGCCGCGATATCGCCGAGGAGGGGCAGTGGATCACCGCCCCCGAAGTGCCGAAACCGGCAGATTGTCCGCTCCGCGAATTCCGCTTCGATCCGGGCAGCACCATCTCGAGCCGTCTCGAACAGCGCATGGCGATCGAGGCACCGGGCACCGGACGCACCGCGTTCTGGATTCGCATGCCCGAACTCCTCGAGACGTCGGCGGCGTCGTTGGCCGTGCTCGGCGATTTCGTTCCGATGGGTCTGGGCCAAGCCGTGACATCGGAGATCAATTCGAACAGTCTCGACAACACGCTGCGCGTCGTGAGCATCGTTCCGACCGAGTGGGTGCTCGTCGATGTGCGCATCGAAGCGGTCGCCCGCGGTTTCGGCCACGGCCATCTCTACCTTTGGGCGGAAGATGGAACGCTCATGGGAACCGCAAGTCAGTCAGCGATGATCCGACCCTGGAAGTGGGACAAATGAGTGCTGTGCGCGGCTATGGCCTGACAATTCCGCTCGACCACGCGCCGCTGCACGCGCAGAGCGGGTGGATGGGAGAACTCGCCGATCTCGGTTACACCGATGTCTGGTCGGCGGAGACCGACGGAGTCGACGCGTTCACGCCACTCGCGCTCGCGTCCGTATGGGCCCCGACACTTCGACTCGGTACCGCGATCGTCCCGGTGTTCACACGCGGGCCTGCGCTGATCGCGCAGAGCGCCGCCGCGATGGCCCAGGCCGCACCCGGACGGTTTGTTCTCGGACTGGGCACGTCCTCGGATGTCATCGTGACGCGCTGGAACGGCATCCCGTTCGAAGAGCCCTACAAGAAGACGCGCGACATGGTCCGGTTCCTTCGGGCGGCCTTCACCGGCGAGAAGATCACCGAAACCTATGACACGTTCTCCATCCGCGGCTTCCGGCTGGGTGCGGTTCCGGAGCAGCCGGTACCGATCCTCGTCGCCGCCCTGCGCGAAGGGATGCTCAACCTGGCCGGCCGCGAGGGTGACGGGGCGATCATCAACTGGCTCTCGGCCGACGATGTCGCCCGGGTCGCTCCGATCGTCCGGGCCCACGGAGACGACAAGGAGATCGTCGCCCGCATCTTCGTGGTTCCATCCGAGGACACCGAGACCGTGCGCGCGCAGGCCCGATACGCGATTGCCGCGTACCTGAACGTCCCCGTCTACGCCGCGTTTCACGAATGGCTCGGCCGGGGTCCGTTGTTGGAAGGGATGTGGTCGGCGTGGAAGGCCGGAGACCGCGCTGCCGCGCTCGAGGCGATTCCCGACGAAGTCGTCGATGCCCTCATCGTGCACGGTTCACCGTCAGAGTGCCGCGATCACATCCAGCGTTATGTCGACAACGGCGTGACCACACCCGTGCTCTCGGTTCTGGGAATGGCCGGTGTCGATGTCCGATCGGCGCTGCGCGAACTCGCGCCCCGATCGTGATCAAACTTGAACGGGTGAGGTTCTAGAGCAAACGCAGTTGTTCGGAACGGGCGGCGCGCTCGGTGAGCAGATCCCAGACGACGCCACCCCTCGGCCCTCTGGTCCAGACCTCGATGGCTTCCAGAGGCAGGGCTCTGATGGCACCTTTCGCGTCACACAGGCCGAGGCTGCCGTCGGATTCGCGGCCGAGGACGGTTGCGTTCTTCCAGCGCTCGGTGTCGCGGCGTCGGAACCGGACCTTGTCGCCCACCGCCAGACCGAGCTCGGCCAGTCCCGTCGCGGGATAGGGACCGTCATCGGGTTTCTTGCGACCGGGTTGTTTGCGTGCCGGAGGCATCAGAGAATTCCGGCAGCGGCTTCGAGGGTGTCCCGCACGACGCCCATCCGGTCGGGCCCCCAGGGCATCGGCATGATGATCGGGACATCGACCCCGGCGTCGGCGTAGGCCTTGACCGAATCGTGGACATGTTGGCGGGTGCCGAGAATGTCGATGGCGTCGACCATGCGATCGGATACTGCGGCGAGGGCCGCTTCGCGGTTGCCGGCGGCATGGCATTCGCGGACGGCTCCGACCTCGTCGGCGAACCCGGCGCGGGCGAAGTTGGCGGCGTAGGAATCGACGACGATGTACGAGAACAGGTCGCGCCGGGCAAGGTCGCGATGGGGTTCGGGATCGGTGACACCGACATGCACATAGCCGTAGATCGTGGCGTCGCCACCGGCCCGCACCTGTTCGACGGACCACGAAA
>CAEZUP010000034.1_pt1 | contig 18476 bp, 16 predicted proteins | sample 7264511 | NCBI WGS metagenome assembly CAEZUP01 (sample SAMEA6813833, study PRJEB35770) | uncultured Microthrixaceae bacterium | biome: Freshwater; feature: Freshwater reservoir; material: water | place: Czech Republic | collected 2016-04-20 | depth 0.5m m
AGTTCGCGGGCGAACTGAGGGACCCGCGATGTCCCGATCACGACGGGTTGGATGCGCTCCGGATCGACCCCGTGATCGAGGAGATCGTTTGTCAGGCGGAGCATCCGGGAAAATCCGTTGATGTCGGTTCGCCCCGTGACGACGACGAGATCGGCACCGAACGCGAGGTGGCGCGCGAGATGATTTCGATCCTCGATATCGAGTGAGCCGGTCTCGCGTTCACCTTCGAACTCGGGATCTGCATCGGCAACAACAAGTGCGTAGGTCTGACGGAGTGAATACACGGCGGCCTCGGTGGCCCGGGGCCGAAGCGATGTCCAGTCGCGATGGCGCCTGACTCCGGCAAGAAGGTCGTAGCCCCGTTCGGCGCAGACCCACAGCATGTTGCGGACTGCATCCGGACCGAGCGAACCGACTCGGTGCGCTTCGACGAGTTCGGGAAGCCCGGGGACAACGTCGCCGAGGTCGTGGAGGAGCGCGAGTGATGAATCCAGGCATGCATCGACAAGGGCGACGCTCCCGCCGTTACGTGGATCGGCGGCAGCTCCCTGGGCGATCGCCATCGCGATGGTCGAGGTCCCGGAACCGCCCGGTCCGACAACGGCGATCAGCCGGCCGGAAAGCGACGGAGGGTTCCCGGCCCGATCCCGGATGGCCAGATCATCGATCCGTTCCACGCTCCGGGCCCGAGTGCGAAGGGCGGAATGAAGTGCGTCCGGTGTCAGCGGAAGTTCGAGAACCCCGACGGCGCCGATCTGGGTCCAGCGACGGCGGGGATTCGGGCCGGCGACAATGAACGATGCGCATCCGGACTCGGCGGTGAGGGCCAGAAGATCGCGGTCGACCCCGGGGGAATCTTCGTCGAGCAGCAGTGCCGAGTAGGTGCGACCTGAACCGATGCGGGCCCGCACCTCGTCGGCGGAGACGCAGCGCACGAATTCGATCGGGAGCTCGGCCGACGTCGCCCACTGCCCGACGTCCGCGAACCATGGCGTGCGGGGTCGGGCCAGGCCGAGCACGACGAACTGTTCGGCGCTCACCGCTGTACCCCGAGAAGATCGGTCATCGCCCGATCCGCAGATAGCGGGCTGGACGTCGAGGTTCGCCCGATTGTTGATGACCCGGCCCGGGTCGAACGGACGGCAGTGAGGCCCGCAACCTGAGCGGCGTGCACGGCATCGATCAGTTCGTCGGCCGAGGCAAGGCCGATCGTGAGTACGACGCGACCGGTCGCACCCATGGTCCCGTCACTCTCGTCATCGACTTGGAGCACGATGGCGTTTCGGGCGAGAACGGATGTGACCGCATCGATTCCCGTTCCGTAGGTGGCCAGGAGATCGATCGTCTCGCCCGGTCGGAGCTCGCCGTTCATGGCCCGATCCCGATCGATCGGGAAGGAGAATTCGAGGGTCCCCGTCTGGCCGGACGTATCGGTGAGAACCGCGCTGCGCTGGAGAAGTTCACCTTGGCCCAGAGGGGCGAGCATGGCGCCCCCGACGACCTGAGCCGGATCGGAGTAGGTGCGGGTGTCGAACCCGTCCGGAAGCGTGACCCTGCGGATCTCGAGATCGGAGGTCGTCAGCAGTTCCCCGGGCGAGAGCGAGCGACGGGCGACGAGGACCGGTTGCGTCGGGGGTTCACTGTCGGCTCCAGCCACGATGAAGGCTCCGACCGCAGCGAGAGTGACGAGCAGCGCGCCGACCAGAGCACGCCCGTTGGGCCGGGGGCGAACCCGCGGGGCGAGCCGCTTGCGGGTGGCTCCGCCGGACTCGGTCGTCGACGGGATCGTTCCGTCTCGGGGTGTCGTCGTCTGCATGTCCATCACCTTCCGCCTGTGTCGGACCCGGTTGGGGAGCGGCACCATAGGGAACGGATCGGGCGGCGTGAAGATGCCGAACGGACCAATTGCGGCGCAAACACTTCCCGCCGACAATCCTCGAAGTTGGGTCGTTCGGCGCTTACGTCAACCGGGTGACAGTCCGTAGGTTTCCGGCCATGTCGGAGCGACAGATCACGGAATGGTTGAGCAGCGGCGATGCCGCCGAACTGCTGGGCATCGGTACGCGCACGCTTTACCGATTCATCGACGAGGGTCGCCTGCCCGCGTACCGGTTCGGTCGGGTCATCCGACTGCAGCGCCACGAGGTTGAATCGTTTGTCTCGTCATGCCGCATCGAACCGGGTTCGCTCGATCATCTCCATCCGGAGTTGGCGGTCACCGAGATCTCGCAGATCGCATCGAGCGCGATGTAGGCGGTGCGGTTCGTCGCTCCCCTCATCAGGAGAACGTCCTGTCCGCAGCTGAGGAATTCCCCGACGACCGACGATCCTCCGGCGAGAACGGTCAGGAAGTCGCCGGGTTCGACGACGGCGTCGACGATCGCCCGGAACGATCGGGTCGAGGTCGAAACGTCCTCGCCGGGCACCCGGAATCCTCGCTCGGGGACGACCGCCGCGACAGCGGACATTCGGATGACAACGAGATGCCGGTCGAGGCTTTCGATGACGACGGCGGCGTCGGCCACATATGCGACGCGCCCGACATGCGCGTTTCCGGAGATGGTGTGGACCTCGACGGACCGCCTGCTCTCGGCGATGTCGGCAAGGACGCCGGTGAGGGTGGCGCTCTCGTCGTTCCTTCGGCGCCATGTCTCGACCCGGGCTCTCCCGTCGGCGGCGTCGTCGGCCATGAAGCGGAGCAACCAGGCGCCGATCTCGTCGTCGGATCCGGGGGATGTGTCGGGGGATTGAGTGGTCATGAAAGCTCCAGCGCGCAGAGGTGGGCGGATCGCGGAATCGGAGGATCACATGGATGGACCCGGCTGGGGCAGAGTCATCCGGCCCGCCTCTAGGCTGGAGGCACATGCCTGAAACCACTGTCGTCGTCCACGTCCCCGGAAATCACCTCATGACCGGCTTGCTCGGTTCCCGGGACGAATTGCTGCGTCTGGTCGAGGATGCGTTTCCGGACTCGAACGTGCACGTCCGCGGCAACGAGATCACCGTTTCGGGTCCCGGCGCCGAACTGGTCGGTCGACTTTTCGAGGAGCTGGTCGTTCTGCTCCAGCAGGGTCAGGTTCTCGAACCGGTCGCGGTGCGACGCAGCATCGACATGGTCAAGGCCGACGAGCGCCCGTCGGAAGTGCTGACCACGGATGTCCTGCGCAGTTCCCGCGGGCGGATGGTCCGACCGAAGACGAGCGGACAGAAGCGCTACATCGAGGCGATCAAGAACAACATCGTGACCTTCGGTGTCGGACCGGCGGGTACGGGCAAGAGTTGGCTCGCCGTCGCCATGGCGGTTCAGGCCCTGCAGGCCAAAGAGGTCGACCGCATCATCCTCACCCGCCCGGCGGTCGAAGCCGGCGAGCGTCTCGGTTTCCTTCCGGGCGACATGATGGCGAAGGTCGATCCATACCTGCGGCCCCTCTACGACGCGCTGTACGACATGGTCGAAGCCGAAGGAGCACAGCGGTTGCTTGACCGCGGAACTGTCGAGGTTGCGCCGCTCGCGTTCATGCGCGGCCGGACACTGAACGGAAGCTTCATCATCCTCGATGAGGCCCAGAACACGACTCCTGAACAGATGAAGATGTTCCTCACCCGAATCGGGTTCGGTTCGAAGGTGGTCATCACCGGCGATACAACACAGGTGGACATCCAGGGCGGGCGCAGCGGTCTTCTCGGACTCGAACCGGTTCTGAGCGACATCGAGGGATTGGCTTGGGTCAAGCTCACCGCTGCCGATGTTGTGCGCCATCGCATTGTTCAGGACATCGTGACCGCCTACGAGAACGCAGCCGAGAGCAAGCAGCGCTCGCATGGCTGAACCGCCTCGCACCCGTCGGCCGCGTCGTCGGGGGCCATCCGAAGGCGAAGTGACGGTGTTCGTCTCCGACGAGCAGAACGTTGCCGCGGTCGAACCCGGCAAATGGCAGGAACTCGCCTTGGCTGTTCTTCTCGACGAAGGAGTCGAGGGCGAGTGCGAAATGTCGGTTCTGTTCGTCGATGAACTCACCATGACCGATCTCAACAACCGGTTCATGGGTCATGAAGGGCCGACCGACGTTCTTTCGTTCCCGATCGACGGGGATCCGACCCCTCCCGGCCGCTGGCCCGACGATGGTGGTCCCGGACCGGATCGCGCCGATGACACGCCCGACGACCTACCGTTGCTTCTCGGTGATGTCGTCATCTGCCCGGCGGTCGCCATCCGCAATGCTCCGGAACATGCCGGTTCGTTCGACGACGAGATCGCGCTGCTGGTCGTCCACGGAATCCTGCATCTGATGGGAATGGACCACGCCGTGGAAGCCGAGCGCGATGCAATGCAGGCCCGCGAACGCGAACTTCTGGCTGCCCATTACGGCCCCCTGACCGGTGATCCATGGGCTGCTGTCGCCGCTGCGGAAGCTTCCGAGGATGCAGCCGCGATCCTCGCTGATCCGATCACCGAACCCGATGCCGGTTAGTCCCGTGTCTTCCGGTCCGATCCTCGCCGAAGTCGGTGGTGCCGAAACCGGACTCATCGTCGCTGTCGCCGTTCTGCTCCTCGTCTCCGCGGTTCTCGTGATGGCCGAGGTCGCTCTGAACCGGCTGACGATCACGAGAGCGCAGACGCTGGCGGAGAAGGGCGGCTGGGGAACGAAGCACATCGTCGAACTGGCCAGTCGCCCGGAGCACTATCTCAACACGGTCATGTTCTCGATGTTGGCCTGCCAACTCGTGCAGGCGACCCTCGTCGGTGTTCTCGCTGATCGCCTTTTCGGCGGTTGGGGCCTTGCGATCGCGGCAACCGTGAACGTCGTGGTTGTCTTTGTCGTCGGTGTCGCGGTTCCTCGAACCTGGGCGATCGAACATCCCGACCGCGCCTCGCTCTCGTCGGTCACGCCGGTTCGTCTCCTCGCCGCCGTGTTCCCTCTTCGCTTCCTTGTGCGCGGACTCATCGGCGTAGCGAACGTCATCCTCCCCGGCAAGGGTCTGAAGGAAGGCCCGTTCGTCTCCGAAGAGGACTTTCTGGCCATTGCCGACAAGGCGCTCAGCGACGACGTCATCGAAGCCGAGGAACGCGAACTCATCGAGCAGGTGATCGAGTTCGGCGACACGATCTGTCGCGAGGTCATGGTCCCGCGCCCGGACATGTTGACGGCTCAGTCGGACGAGTTCATCACCGATGCAATGGAGATCGCCCTGAACGCCGGGCGTAGCCGCCTTCCGATCTGCGGCGACGGAATCGACGACATCGTCGGCATCGCGTATGTCAAGGACATGATGCGCGCCGAGCGCAGTGGCCGCGGCAAGGACCGCGTGTCGCGCATCTCGCGTGCGGCGTATTTCGTCCCGGAAACGAAACGGATCGCGGAGTTGTTGCCGGAGATGCAGGCGCGCAAGACGCACATGGCGGTGGTCGTCGACGAGTACGGCGGCGTTGCCGGTCTGGTGACCCTCGAGGATCTCATCGAGGAACTGATCGGCGAGATCGTCGACGAGTTCGACCGGGAAGATCCGATGATCGAACGACTGCCGAACGGCGTGGTCCGGGTTCAGGCCCGGATGGCGATCGACGAAGTCGGAGACCTGCTCGAAGCGGAACTCCCGGAAGGGGACTGGGACACCATCGGCGGTCTCATGTTCCACTTGCTCGGACATGTCCCTTACGAAGGTGAAACCACCGAAGCCAACGGGTTCCGGTTGCGGGCTGAACGAGTGCAGGGCCGTCGCATCGGCGCTGTGCGCCTCGAGCGCATCACGCCATCAGTTGAAGAGGAGCCCTCAGTATGAAGTCAGGATTCGTTTCGATCGTCGGTCGACCCAACGTGGGAAAGTCGACGTTGCTCAATTGCATCCTCGGCACGAAGGTCGCGATCACTTCGGACAAACCACAGACGACGCGCACCCAGATCCGCGGGGTGCTGAACCGTCCCGATTCACAGATCGTCTTTGTGGACACGCCGGGCATCCACAAGCCGCGAACGCTTCTCGGTGAGCGTCTCAATGCGCGAGCCAAGGAACTGACCTCGGGTCCGGATGTCGTGTGTCTCGTCGTCGATGCCACGGGCCCGATCGGTCCCGGTGACAGGTTCGTCGCCGAGCAGGTGCCGTCCGACGCGATCATCATCGTGAACAAGACCGACATCGCATCGGCCGACGAGGTCATGATGCAACTCGCCCGCGCCGCCGAGCAACTGAACCTCTCGGCGTACTTCCCCGTCTCCGCGAAAACCGGTGAGGGGGTCGACGCACTGCTGGCGGAGATCACGTCGCGCCTTCCGGAAGGCCCCGCCTGGTATCCGGAGGATGCAGTCACCGATGTCCCCGAGGCGTTCTGGGTGGCCGAACTCGTCCGCGAGCAATTGCTGGCCGTCACGAACGACGAACTTCCGCATTCGATAGCCACGCGTGTCGTCGAATGGGAATGGCCCCGGATCCGGGTCGAGATCCTTGTCGAGCGCGATTCCCAGAAGGGGATCGTGATCGGTCACAAGGGTTCGGTGCTGAAGCAGGTCGGCATCGCCGTGCGCGAGCAGCTACCCGAAGGTGCATTCCTCGAACTCTTCGTGAAGGTCGACAAGGACTGGCAGCGCAAGGCGCCCTCGCTCGACCGACTCGGTTTCTAGGCCTCGTCGGTCGGTCCGTCTCCGCGCAGCGAACGCAGGAATGCCTCGACCTCGGAGCGATCCTTGGTGCGTTTCATCGGCGGTAATGCGTTGACCAGATCCCATTTGTAGCTGGCCTTGGCCATCCGGGGATCGAGGACGGCGACGACACCGCGGTCGGTGGCACTGCGAATGAGACGGCCGGCGCCCTGAGCGAGCAAGGTGGTCGCTCTCGGAAGATCGACGACGCGGAACGCCTCGGCGCGCGCTTTCTCGCGTCGTGCCTGCAGGAGGGGATCATCGGGTCGCGGGAACGGCACGCGGTCGATGGTGACGAGGCTGAGTGTCGCGCCGGGGACATCGACGCCCTGCCAGAAACCCATGGTTGCGAAGAGACAGGTCTCCGGGTTGTCGGTGAATCGTTCGATGAGTGCAGGCTTCGGATAGTCGTCCTGGGCGAGGACTTCGACGGCGAGACGGGGCCGGAGTGCCTCGACGGCGAGTTGGAGTGCCCGGTAACTGGTGAAAAGCGCCATCGTCCGTCCTCCGGCGGCGGTGATGAGGGCTTCGAGTTCGTCGTGGACGGCCTCGTCGAACTTGGCGCTGCGAGGATCGGGCATGTGGGCTGCGCAATAGAGCATGGCCTGTTGGGGGTAGTCGAACGGGCTGCCGACATCGAGCCGGACGAAGGTGCCATCGGGGAGGCCGACCTGATCGGGAAGCGCGGCCGGAAGCGTGGCACTCGTGAGGATCGTGGTGGTCTTCGACCAGAGCGTTTCATCGAGAATCTCGCCGACATCGACCGGTGCGACGCGCAGGACCGGGAAGTCCTCCGAACCTTCGACCCATGACACCTCGTCGGCCTGGACATTGCGGACCGATTCGATGTCCTCGATCAGGGACGTGGCGGCCTGCATGGCTCGCTGTTTGCGGGCGGCGACGTCACCGACGCTCTCGTCGGGAACAGCTCGCAGCGCGGTCATCGCCTTGTCGAGGCGGGCACGCGCGAGATCGAGGACACGGGCCGGTTCGCCATCGAGATGACCACGCAACCGTCGACCGCGTTCGTCCACAAGGGCATCGCGCCACAGGCCGGCGAGTTCGTCGAGGCCCTGGACGAGTTCGGGATCGGAGACGATCGCTCCCGTTGCTCTCGCCATGTTCAGAAAGCGGCCTGAGGTCAGCTCGACCCCAGCGGTGGCGGCGATGGTGTCCTCAAGTTGGTGGGCCTCGTCGATCACGACGACATCGTGCTCGGGAAGCACCGCTCCCTGAGTGGCGAGATGCATCCCGTAGAGATGGGTGTTGACCACGACCACATCGGCAGCGGCCGCAGCGCTGCGGGCCCTCTCGGTGAAGCAGTCGTCGCCCTTCGGGCATTTGGTTGCACCGGGACATTCGCGGGGCCCGACACTGACGGCGGCCCAGGCTCTGGTCGAGGGCTCGAGCGTCAGTTCGGCGCGATCGCCAGTCGTCGTCTGATCTGCCCAGCGGGCGAGAGCTGCGATCTCTTCGGTGGGAGGGCGGGGTCCGACCTCGAGGGTGAGCTGGTCGCCGTCGTGTCCGAGCTCGCGGACGCGCTGGAGGCAGATGTAGTTGGAGCGGCCCTTCAGGACGGCGAACGAGAACTCGTGATCGAGTTGTTCGGCGAGAAACGGGAGGTCCTTGCCTGCGAGTTGGTCCTGAAGCGTCTTCGTCGCGGTGGCGACAACCACTTTTCGTCCCGACAGGATCGCCGGGACGAGATAGGCGAAGGTCTTGCCGGTGCCGGTACCGGCCTCGACCACCAGGTGTTCACCTTTGACGATGGATCTGGCGACTGCTTCGGCCATGTCGATCTGGCCCTCGCGCACCTCGCCTGCGGGCAACGCTTCCGTGATCGCCTCGAGAGCCGCTGTGGTGGTGGCGGCGAGTCGGTCGGGGGCACCCATCAGGGTGGAGATGGTACCGGCGCCATCGGGTCCCGGCGGTAACGTCGGGATGTGAACGTCCCCGGCATCGACCCATCTCGCATCCCCGTGCACATCGCTGCGGTGATGGACGGCAACGGCCGTTGGGCGCAACGCCGCGGCCTCAAGCGCACCGATGGACACGCCGCCGGCGAAGAGGCCCTGATGGACGCGGTCGAGGGGGCCCTCGACATGGGCGTCAAGTGGCTCACCGTCTACGCCTTCTCCACCGAGAACTGGCGACGTCCCGCCGACGAGGTGCGGTTCCTCATGCGGTTCAACGAATCGCTGCTGACCCGTCGTCGCGACGAGTTGAACGAAAAGGGTGTGAGGATCCGGTTCATCGGTCGCCGCGACTGGAGAGTTCCGAAGCGTCTCGCCCGCCGGATCGACGAATCGGTCGAACTCACGAAGCGGAACCGCACGCTCACGCTCACCATCGCCTTCAACTATGGGGGTCGGGCGGAGATCATCGACGCCGTGAAGGCCCTGATCGACGAGGGCGTTTCGTCATCGAAGATCGACGAGAAGGCGATCGCGAAGCACCTCTACGCTCCCGACATGCCCGAACCGGATCTGGTGGTTCGCACATCGGGAGAATTTCGCACCTCGAATTTCCTCATGTGGGAATCCGCTTACAGCGAGCTCGTCTTCACCGATGTCCTCTGGCCGGATTTCCGCCGGGAGCATCTGTTCGACTCTGTACGCGAGTTCCAGGACCGCGACCGGCGTTTCGGTGGCCTGAGTCCGGAAGCCTGACGCGCCATGAGTCGCGGATCGATCTACCGCGACGAGGGCATCGTGCTGCGCACGTACAAACTGGGCGAGGCGGACCGGATCGTGGTCTTCCTCACGCAGGGCCGGGGCAAGGTACGCGCTGTCGCCAAGGGCGTTCGCAAGACGAAGTCGAAGTTCGGTTCCCGTCTGGAGCCGACGAACCATTGTGCGCTCCAGTTCTATGAGGGCCGCGAGCTCGACATCGTCACCCAAGCCGAGAGCATCGATCACTTCCGCGTGATCCGGGAGGATCTCGACCGGTTCGCACGCGCTTCGGCGATGCTCGAAACCGCCGATCAGCTTGCACAGGAGGGCGAGGTGAATCCGCGGCTGTTCCAGATGGTGCTGGGGGCACTTCGCACGCTCGAGGCCTCGGACTCGCCTCTCGTGACGCCGGCGTTCTTCTGGAAAGTGCTGGCGCTCGAGGGATATCGGCCCGAGGTCGACGAATGTGCGCTGTGCGGTGACGAGGATGCACCCCTCGTCGCGTTCGACCTCGACTCGGGTGGCCTGTTGTGCCGGACCTGTCGGCGGGGGACAGCCGTATCGCCGGAGGCTGCCGATCTGTTGCAGCAGATCCTCGGCGGCCGCCTCAGGGAGGCACTCGCCGCCGAGGCGACCCCGGCCTGCGCCGAGGTGGACCATCTCGCCACCCGGGCGGTCGAGCATCATCTCGAACGCCGCCTCCGCTCCGTCACCGTCCTCGATCACTGACGCCACCACTTCCCCAGCTGGCTCGATTCCGGTTGCTGGAGCAACCGGAATCGAGCCAGCGGGGCGGTGGGGATGGGGGCGGGGCTGGTACCGTCGCCGGACCGGGTCGCGAGGGCGGCCGCATTTTCCGAGGGGGAGTCATGGCTGACCAGAACGCACTACCGCTTGATGGATTGCGGGTGGTCGATCTCACGGTTGCCAACGGCGAGTTGTGTGCGCGTCTGCTGGGCGATCTCGGCGCCGAGGTCATCAAGGTGGAACCGCCCGAGGGTTCTCCCGCCCGTTCGATGGCTCCCGTGCGCAAGGGCGTCTCGCTCTCCTTCGCCGTCAACAACGCCGGCAAGCTGGGTATTGCCCTGGATCTCGAGTCGGAGGAGGGCTTCGCCCGCCTTCACGAACTGCTCGACCACGCCGACGTCCTGATCACCTCGTCGGCCACGATCCGCTCCGGACTGACGGTCGACATGGTCGCCGCGGCACATCCGCATCTCGTTGTCGCCGCACTCACCCCCTACGGACTGACAGGACCATGGTCGGACAGGATCGCCACCGACGCGGTGCTCTCGGCCACCGCCGGAATCACCTTCAAGGCGGGCACCCCGGACCGCGAGCCGATCCCCGCTCCCAGTCAGTTCAGCAACGATGTTGCGTGTTCTGGAGCCACATGGGCTGTCCTGTGTGCCATCTGGCAGCGTGGAGCCACCGGCGCCGGACAGTTGCTCGACGTCTCGCTCAACGAGGCCCTGGCCCAGACGGCAGACTGGTCGCTGCCGAACTACTCCGCTCGTGTCGCCGCCGGGTTCGATACGCCCGAGATGCGGATGGGTTCGGGACCCGTCTACCCGATCTTCAAATGCCGCGACGGCTACGTGCGACTCATCGTGCTCAGCCCTCCCCAGTGGAAAGAGATGCGCGCATGGCTCGGTGAGCCCGAGTACCTGCAGGACGAGGAGTACGACTCCTTCCCGGGACGCTTCGCGATCGCCGATGCAGTGCTCAATCCGTTGTACGAGGAACTCTTCGCCACCATGTCGGTCGAGGAGGTTTCCGCCGATGCCCAGAACCGCGGCATCGTGTGCACCCCGGTGTACGACGCTCCGCGTGCTCTTCACAACGAACATTTCGATTCGCGCGGAACCTTCACCCGGATGGAAGTCGCTCCCGGAGTGACGGCAAGCATGCCGGCCGGGTATTTCGAGATCGACGGAGCGCGGGTCGGTCCGCGATCGGCTCCGCCCGCCATCGGCCAGCACACCGATCAGGTATTTGCTGCGCTAGGAGCGAAGCGCTCGGGCGTCGCCACGCCGGCTCCGTCACATCCTCTTGCCGGCCTGCGCGTCATGGACTTCGGACAAGGCGCTGTCGGCGTCGAGGCCGGCAAACTGTTCGCGGAATACGGCGCCGAGGTCATCAAGATCGAAACCCGATCCCATTACGACTTCATCCGGGTCGTCACCGGTACGGAGATGGGCCCGTCGTTCGCATCGTCGAGTCGCTCCAAGAAGGCTCTCGGTGTCAACGCGAAGTTCGCCGAAGGTCGCCAACTCCTTCTCGATCTGGTCAAGAAGTCCGACGTCGTCATCGAGAACACGACCACCGGCGCCATGGATGCCCTCGGTCTCGGCTGGTCGGATCTTTCGGCAGCCAATCCCCGCATTGCGATGGTGGCAAGCCAGTTGATGGGATCGCGCGGCGTGTGGGCCCACTGGCGCGGCTACGGCCCGAGCACGCAGGCTCCCGGTGGCTTGTCCTACCTCTGGAGCTATGAGGGTTCGACCGAACCGGCCGGAACGGCGTCGATCTTCCCCGACCACTTCGTCGGTCGACTTTCGGCCTGTGGTGCACTCGCCACGCTCATCGGCCGCGAGCGCGGCACGGTCGAAGGTGGCTTCGTCGAGATAGCGCAATGCGAAGCGGTGGTCGGTTCGATCGCCGACCTTCTCGCGGCGGAGTCCATCGAACCCGGATCGGTGGGCCCGATGGGTCCGCACACGGAACAGGCTGCCCCCGGATCCATGTATCGCTGTGCCGGCACCGAGGAGTGGGTGGCGATCACCTGTCGCGATGATGCCGATTGGCAGGCGCTGGCAGCACTCATGGGCCAATCCGAACTTGCCACCGACGCCCGCTGGTCGACCTTCGAAAAGCGACGTGCTGCTGCTGCGGAACTCGACGCGATCGTGGGCGCCTGGACTGCCGATCAGGATCGGTTCACCGTCGCCGAGCGTTGTCAGGCTGCGGGCATTCCGGCCGGACCGATGATCACTTCGGCCGACATGATGGTTAACGAACACTTCGTGGCCCGTGGTTTCCCGATCGTCATCGACCAGCCCGGTGTCGGACCGTTCACGCTCGATGGCCCTGCCTTCCATGCCACGGGCATGGTGGATCCGATCGAAACGCCGGCACCCTGGCTCGGCGAGCACAGCGTCGCTATCTGCCGCGACGTGTTGGGGCTCGACCAAACCGAAATCGACGCGTTGATCGCAAAGGGTGTCGTCGAGGTCACTCCGCCGGCAGGCTGATCGACAGTTCGACCCGGTGGAGGCAACTACGCTCTCCACCCATGTCCGACGAAGCTGACGCGCCCACACCCATCGAGGTGCCCAACGACACCACGCTCATGGAGAAGATCGTCAATCTCTCCAAGCGTCGTGGATTCGTGTTCCCGTCTGCCGAGATCTACGGGGGCTTCCGCTCGACCTACGACTACGGGCCCATCGGTGTGCAGTTGCTCCGCAACGTCAAGGACGCCTGGTGGCGTTCGATGGTGCAGATGCGCGACGACGTGGTCGGTCTTGATGCCGCGATTCTCTCGCCGCCCGCCATCTGGGAAGCCTCCGGCCATCTCACGAACTTCACCGATCCGCTCGTCGACTGCCGTGCGTGCAACGAACGCTTCCGCGAGGATCAGCTCGAAGACCTGACGATCTGCCCGAACTGTCAGGGCAAGGACACGTTCACCGAAGCTCGTCAGTTCAACCTCATGTTCAAGACCCATGCCGGCCCGGTCGAGTCGGAAGGGGCGATCGCCTACCTCCGTCCCGAAACCGCCCAGGGCATGTTCGTGAACTTCTCGAATGTCCTGCAGTCCAGTCGCAAGAAGCCCCCGTTCGGCATCGCCCAGATCGGAAAGTCCTTCCGCAACGAGATCACGCCCGGCAACTTCGTTTTCCGGACCCGCGAGTTCGAGCAGATGGAACTCGAGTTCTTCGTTCCGCCCGCCGAAGCCGAGCAGTGGTACGAGTACTGGTGTCAGCAGCGTTATCAGTGGTACATCGACCTCGGTATCCCCGAGGACAAGCTGCGCATGCGTCCGCACGATGCCGATGAGCTCAGTCACTATTCGTCAGGCACCTCCGACGTCGAGTTCCTCTTCCCGTGGGGTTGGGGCGAACTCGAAGGCATCGCCAACCGCGGCGACTACGACCTCACGCAGCACGCAATCAATTCGGGCGAGAAGCTCGACTACTTCGATCAGAGCAACGAAACGCGCTACACGCCACACGTCATCGAACCTGCGGCCGGAGCCACCCGGACGATGATGGCGTTCCTGCTCGCCGCATATGACGAGGAGGAGGTTCGGGGCGAGATCCGCACCGTGCTCCGCCTCCATCCGCGCCTTGCCCCCTACAAGGTGGCCGTGTTGCCGCTTTCCAAGAAGAGCGATCTTGCTCCGATGGCCCGCGAAGTCCTCGGAATGCTCCAGCCGCTCATGATGTGTGATTACGACGAGACACAGGCCATCGGCCGTCGCTATCGCCGTCAGGACGAACTGGGTACCCCGTTCTGCGTCACCATCGACTTCGACAGCCTCGAAGATCAGTCGGTCACCGTCCGCGAGCGCGATTCGATGGCGCAGGAGCGGGTGGCGATTGTCGATCTACCTGCGTATTTGTTGCCCCGGCTGATCTGACGCCGACGCTGCTACCGTCCGTTCACGGAGGGACGCGTGGGCATCCAGGATGACGACATCGTCAATGTGCGGAACGCCACCGACATCGTCGCGGTCATTTCCGAGCATGTGGCCCTCAAGCGGGTCGGCCGACGCTGGTCGGGGTTGTGCCCGTTCCACAGCGAGAAGTCCGGTTCGTTCTCGGTAAACGCCGAAGAGAAGCTGTATTACTGCTTCGGTTGCGGAGCCAAGGGTGACGTCATCACCTTCGTCCGCGAGATCGAGCATCTCGATTTCGTCGGTGCCGTCGAGAAACTCGCGTCCAAATCGGGCGTGACCCTCCGCTACACCGACGAGCACCAGAACGAGGGCCGCAAACGCCGGGCCAAGTTGCTCGACGCCGTGAGCAAGGCCGTCGATTGGTACCACCAGCGGCTCCTGTCCTCCGCCGATGCCGCCGCCGCACGCGGCTATCTCCGTTCGCGCGGCCTCACGGGTGACGACGTGCGGGCGTACAAGATCGGATGGGCTCCGGAAGGTTGGGACGAACTCTCCCGTTCACTGCGGGTTCCGGACGATGTGCTGGTCGAGGCGGGTCTTGGATTCATCAACAGCAGGGGCCGACCGACCGACGCGTTCCGGGGTCGTGTCATGTTCCCGATCTTCGATGTGACCGGCGATCCTGTCGGCTTCGGCGGTCGCGTCATGCCGGGTGCCGAGGGCGCCAAATACAAGAACTCGAGCGACAGCGCGATCTACAGCAAGTCGCGGCTGCTCTATGGCCTCAATCTTGCGAAATCCGACATCGTGCGAGCCGACGAGTCGATCGTGTGCGAGGGATACACCGATGTCATCGGTTTCGCCAAGGCGGGCATTCCCCGAGCGGTGGCTACGTGCGGCACGGCCCTCACGGAGGACCATCTCAAGTTGCTCCGCAGCTTTGCCCGGCGTGTCGTCCTTGCGTTCGATGCCGATGCCGCCGGCCAGAACGCGGCCGAGCGCGTGTACGCATGGGAGAAGCAGTACGACCTGGACATCGCCGTGGCCTCGTTCCCCGGTGGCGTCGACCCGGCCGATCTCGCACAGACCGATCCGGTAGCCCTCGCTGCGGCGATCACCGAAGCGAAACCGTTCCTCAAGTTCCGTCTGGACCGCGTGCTCGACGGTTCGGCCCTCGACACTCCCGAGCACCGTGCCCGAGCCGCCGAGGCAGCAATGGTCGTTGTGCAGGAACACCCCAGCGAACTGGTCAGAGATTCGTACTTGATGGAAGTTGCGGCCCGATGCCGACTCGATCCCGGTCAGTTGCGGGGGCGCACGTTCAAGGCGGTTGAAGTCCCGGGGGCGCGTCGTCGGACCGACAACAGCTCCTCCGATCGAGGCCAACGCGTGACCGAGGATCGGCGCCTGCGTGTGCCCAGCCGCGACAGTGCCGGGGCCGAGGCGCTGCGACTGTTCATCTCCCGTCGCGACGAGATCGACTCCTGGCTCGACGAAGCGCTCTTCCCCAACTGGGTGGAGGGGATCGCGTTCCGCTCCCTCATCAGCACCGATTCGGTGGGGTCTGCGATCGAGATGGCGGGTGATGACGATCCGGCGGCAGCCGATCTCCTCCAGCGCCTTGCGGTGGAGGAGACCGAGGCCGAAGTTCTCGATGTGGTCACCCGTCTGGTCGACGAAGCCTCGAGCTCGGCCCTCGCCGCGCTGAAGGCGGAGGCACAGGTTGCCGACGACCCGTTCGAGGTCGGCGCATCCATTGCCTGGTTGAGTCTGCGGATCATGGAACTGCGCGAACCGCATACCGTCGATCAGGCCCGTGCGGAACTGCACAGCTGGCTCGTCGGCATCGACGCCGAGGCCGAAGCCGCGGAAGATTCCGACACCGAGATTCTGGAGCAGGTGGAATGACGGAACAGCCGGTGGCGCCGATCGGATTCGGTCTCGACGAACTCGCGCTGCAGCGTGCAATCGACCGCGCGCGGGCGCGTGGGGTCGAGTCGGTCTCGAGCGACGAGGTGGTCGATGTCTTCGGCGATCTCGACCCGACGCCGGAACTCGTCGAGGCGGTGCGGGCGACCCTGCTCGCCCGCGGGATCGCCCTCGACGAGGACGATACCGATCTGATCGACGTCGACGAAATCGTGATCGTCGCTCACGATCCTTTGCTTGCCGATCTCGATGACGACGATCTTGTCGAGCGTCGGTTGCGGGCGCGGTTCCGTCCATCGACGCGCGAGACGATGAAACTGAACGCGCCAACCCCGGGTTCCTCCGATTCGACACGGATGTACCTGCGCGAGATCGGGCGCGTTGCGCTGCTCACCGGTCCCGAGGAAGTCGTTCTGGCGAAACAGATCGAGCGGGGCACGGCGGCCTCCGAGCGACTCGCCGATCTTGCGGCGAGTGGCGAACTCGATGCGCTCGACACCGACGAACGCAGGTTGCTCACCCGCTACGCCCGGAAGGGCGAAGACGCCAAAGCCGAACTCACCCAGGCAAACCTCCGGCTCGTGGTTTCGATCGCCAAGCGTTATGCAGGGAGGGGAATGCCGCTCCTCGATCTCGTCCAGGAGGGCAACTTCGGACTCATGCGGGCCGTCGAGAAATTCGACTGGACCAAGGGTTTCAAGTTCTCCACCTATGCGACATGGTGGATTCGTCAGTCGATCTCGCGGGCCATCGCCGATCAGGCACGAACGATCCGCATTCCGGTCCATATGGTCGAGGCGATCAACCGCATGCACCGGATCCAGCGGGAAATGGCGCAGCAGCTCGAACGGGAACCGACTGTCGAGGAACTCGCCGCCAAAGTCGACCTTCCAGTCGAACGGGTGCGAGAGATGCTCAGGATCTCGCAGGATCCGTTGTCACTCGATCAGCCCTACGGCGACGAGGGCGACGCGGCCTATGGCGACTTCATCGAAGATAAGGGGGCCGAGGCCCCGGCCGACGTGGCGGCCCGGACAATGCTGCACGCGGCAGTCGAGGAAGCGCTGGGTGAACTGAACGAACGCGAGCAGGCGCTCGTGCGAATGCGGTTCGGTCTCGACGACGGACAGCCGCGCACCCTCGAAGACGTGGGTCGCGAGTTCGGTGTCACCCGCGAGAGAGTGCGGCAGATCGAGACCAAGACGCTCGCCAAACTCCGTCACGAGCAGTTCAGCCAGAAGCTCCATGCCTATCTCGAAGGCGAATGAGTCGATGCTGATCCGGATCGGTCTGATTGTCGCTGGAGTGGTCGCATCCCTGTTCGGGGGGCTTGTCGCGCTGGCCCGATCCAGGCGGCCGGAGCCGACGTGGGAGCCCGGACTCGAGTTCAATCCCGATTTCGATCTGACCCCGGAGGAAATCCTTTCCGACATCCGGGGAGAGGCCCCCGGCATCTGAAATCGGTCCCTGATCGGGGGTCGGTTCGCCGCTGCTATTCTCGGCAGTTCCTTCCGGGGTAGCTCAGCTGGCAGAGCGTCTGACTGTTAATCAGAATGTCGTGGGTTCGAGCCCCACCCCCGGAGCCATCACGATTGCAGGCACGGACGGCGGCGTTCTCGGCCCCGTATCGGCGGCTCGGTTCGGACTACGTAGGCTGGCCTCGTTCGGGGCGGTAGCTCAGTTGGTTAGAGCACGGGACTCATAATCCCTCGGTCGTGGGTTCGAGCCCCACCCGCCCCACCATCTCCGCAGACTGCAGGTTCAACGGGCTTGCGTGACTGTGAGGATGACCGACGGAATGCCGGGGACGGCGAGCGGCGTCGTGCGGGGTGGTATGGCCAGAATCCGCGAGCGGATGCTGTTGGTTGTCGACCACATGATCCGGTAGGCGTCACCCGCCGAAGCATCGACGATGAAGTTCCAAGCTGCCACCGCCTGATCGACGTCCGTGGGGATCGGTATCTGTGTATCGGTCCATTCGACATCGAGCCACGTTCCACCTGCGGGCTTCTTTGCCAACCAGATGTCGACAAGCGCGGTCTGGGTGTTGTCCTTGTCGAGTTGGGCGGAGAACTGGAGGTTGTAGATCCCGGTGGTCGCCATGGTGATGTCGGAATCGGCCACGATGGTGATGCCCGTGGATGCCGGTTCGGTCTGCCGATAGAGCATTGGTGTGGGCGTGTTGTTCGCCACCGCTGTTTGTGTCTGGATGTCCCAGAACGATCCCCAGTTGCCCGGGAACGTGCCGGGGATGCCTTGTGGGCCTTGAGGTCCTTGTGGGCCTTGAGGCCCTTGCTCTCCTTGTGGACCTTGTTCACCGGCCGCGCCGACATCCCCCTGCTCTCCTTGTTCGCCCCGGGGGCCCTGGTTTCCGGGCGTACCGGCATCGCCCTGAATTCCCTGAATGCCCTGTGGTCCCTCGGGGCCCTGAGCGCCGGGGTCCCCCTTGTCGCCCTTGGTGCACACCCCGGCTTGTCCTTGGGGTCCGGTTGCGCCGGTTTGTCCTTGGGGTCCGGTTGCGCCGGTTGCGCCGGTTTGTCCTTGGGGTCCGGTTGCGCCGGTTGCGCCGGTTTGTCCTTGGGGTCCGGTTGCGCCGGTTGCGCCGGTTTGTCCTTG
>CAEZUP010000035.1_pt1 | contig 18278 bp, 11 predicted proteins | sample 7264511 | NCBI WGS metagenome assembly CAEZUP01 (sample SAMEA6813833, study PRJEB35770) | uncultured Microthrixaceae bacterium | biome: Freshwater; feature: Freshwater reservoir; material: water | place: Czech Republic | collected 2016-04-20 | depth 0.5m m
ACCTATACCGGCAACGTCTGGGTCCGTTCCTCGACAGGAAAGCAGGCCAGCGGCCGATACGACCTCTGGGCCACCGACAGCACGTGGACGAATCCCGAACTGGCGAGCGTGGAGTTCACCGCGACCAGCGAATGGCAGTTGCTCTCGGCTCGTCTGGCTGTGAGCGGATCCAATCACCGGTTCCTTCGTTCCGAGATGGTTCTCTACACGGCGGATGTCACGCTCTCCATCGACGACATGGAAGTGCAGAAGATGGGCTGGACGGCCTTCAGTGATGGCGGCAGTTCGGCGCAGACGCTCATCACCGATGGTTCGCGGGCGCAATCCGGCAACGGTTATCTCAAGATCACCAACACCAATGCTTCGAGTGCCGGTGCCTTCGTAGACACGAGCAACACCGTTCCGGTCGGAACCCAGCAGACCCTCAAGGCCTGGGTGCGTTCGACCACCGGTGTCCCCGTGAACGGAAAGATCGAGTTGCTGGCCGGCCAATGGGGCGGAGCGGACTTCACCGCCGATGCCGACTGGAAACAGGTGAGTGTCACGGTTCCTGCCGTCGGCAACGGGTCGACCGGTCTGCGGTTCCAACTGCGCAACAACACGCCCAATTCCAGTCTCGATGTCGACTCGGTGACGGTGTCGGACGAGTCTGTACCGCCGCCCGATGGCATCAACACGCCCTTGGATCACCCAGAGACCGGCTACGCCTATCTATGGGATGACGCATTCGGAATCCCGGGCGCTCATCTCTGGGCGCTGTCGGCACAGATCCAATATATGAACGGTGCCCCCGGGCTCGGAGTCGGAGCCACGCTCTACCTGGATCCGACGAAGGCCACCGGTCTACTGACCGGTACCGACTGGCTGAAGGGGGACATGGTCCTCAACATCAGTCGTGCCGATCCGTGTTTCTCGTTCGGATTCGATGGAACGGGTACGAACACGAAGATCCAGATCGATGGTGGAGTCTTCGCCACCTCGAAGTTCCAGATGAACTTCGCGCCGAAGGGCTGCACGATCGGGGAGACCAACGGGCAGGACGCGTATGTCGTGCCGGTGGGTTCGACGATCGCTCTGGATACTGCGATCGGCGACACTGCGATCCATCTCGACATCGAGATCGGCCGGGATGACAACAACCTGCCGACGTTCTACCTGGACACTGCGGTGAACAACGCGAAGATCGGCGGGTTCATCTTCAACACGATGCAGCTGACGATGGACATCTCCGTCGATCACGCCGACATCACCTATGTCGGTGACTTCTCGACACCGATGGGCAACTTCTACGGCGATTTCGATCTGTCGGTGAACGTCGACAAGTTGCACATGGCCGGGAACGTCTCCGTTACCGATTGGCAATTGGTCGGCGGAACCATGGATATTTCGGCGCTGAACTACTCGATGGCGATGGACATCCCGTTCGGTTCTGGAGTCTGTGCGAGCTATTCCTCGGGGATCAGCGGCCAGATGTCGATGGGCAGCAAGAGTTATGCGTTCACCGGAAGCATCGGGATGAACTGTGGAAACCTGAATCAACTCCACATTGCCTTCGGCTACTACCACGGCGGCATCTCGTACCAGTTCGGCATCGATTACAACAGCAAGACCAAGATGCTGGCCGGCGGACTCAACTTCAACTTCGAGCGCAGCACATCGTGGAAGTTCCTCGGGCACAAGTACAACCGTCATCCGAAGATGGCGATCGCTCTGGCGTTCTCGATGAACACCACCAACCCGAGCTCGGCCTCGTTGGCTCTCGGTGGCACCGTCTCGGTGTCAGGTGGCAGCGGAACGATCGGTTGCGCATTCGGCGGTTCGTCGGATGATCAGTGCTCGATCAGCGTGAGGATCAATTCCTTCGGCGGTCACTCGTACTCCACTACCTGGTAACGGAAAACAGGTGACTCGGTGGTTTCGGCTGCGTAGTGCAGCCGGAACCACCGGTGATCCGGATTCAGTCCGCGGGCACCCACATCGTGACGGCACGCGGCGGCAACTGGAGGGCGATATCGCGAACGGCCTTGCGATGGGCGATTCGCCATCCGTCCGGAGTCCGGGCGAATCGATCGATGTAACGAAGTGCACTTGTGGGTCTCGTGCCTTCATCGACGGCGTCATCGAGGTACTCGTGGATGGCAAGGCAATAGGTCTCGACCGAGGCGATGTCGCCGTCGATGGTGCACTCGTGATTCCCCATGAAGTGCTGGGTGTGGTTGTACAGGGTTCCCATCGCCGAATCGATCATCTCCGCCACTTCGGCGATGGGTGTCGATGGCGAAACCGGAAGCAGGTCGCTGTAGTCGACGAGTGTTCCGGGGACGAAACAGTCGACCAGTGCCGCGAAATCCCGGCGGTCGGCACTCATGAAATATCGGGTGACCACATCGCGGATCTCTTGACGATCAAGAAGTGACTGAAGGTTCGGGTCCATGTGGCAACGGTATGTCCGATCATCGGGTGATGCATCGACACCCCGCGACAGGAAGCGATGGATCCGCGTCGCCTAGAACTGTCGGGTGAGCCCGCAGAACCCGATCGACGTCGAACAGGCCATTGCGGCTGCACATGATCGAGCCGAGTCGCGGGGCGAGCCGTCGTACCGCGATCCCCGCACCGGATATCAGGTCTTCACCGTCACAACGCTGCGCAGCCGGGGGACCTGCTGCGGCAGCGGATGCCGGCACTGCCCGTGGCCGGCCGAGGAGCAACGTCGCGCCGGACGCCGGACCATCACGAATCCAGGGCTGGAGCAGGGCGAAGTCTGATTGACTGAGGCATGACCTCAGTTGCCGACACTCTCCGGGCCACCTACAACTCGGGCCTCACCCGTCCGCTGGCCTGGCGCCGAAACCAACTCGAGCAGATGATCAGGATGCTCGAGGAGAACGAGGCCGAGTTCCTCGAAGCGCTCGCCACCGATCTGGGCAAGCCGGCCGTCGAGGGTTTCATCACCGATATCGCCTTCGTGACCGGCGAGGTCAAGTCGATGATCAGGAATCTGAAGAAGTGGAATCGCCCACAGCGGGTGTCGTCGCCACTCGTCACGTTTCCGTCGCGGTCGCGGCTGATTCCCGAACCGCTCGGCGTGGTGCTGGTCATCGCTCCATGGAACTACCCGGTGCAACTTCTACTCGTCCCCGTCGCCGGTGCGATCGCCGCCGGCAATGCCGTCGTGATGAAGCCGTCGGAGGTCTCGACGGCAACATCGGCGCTTCTCGGCCGACTCGTACCCAAATACATGGACACGTCGGCGGTGGCCATCGTCGAAGGCGGTGTGCCGGAGACCACCGACCTGCTCGGGCAGCACTTCGATCACATCTTTTATACGGGCAACGGAACGGTCGGTCGGATCGTGATGGCCGCCGCCGTCAAACATCTCACCCCCGTCACGCTGGAACTTGGGGGGAAGAGCCCGGTCATCATCGACGCTTCGGCAAACTTGCGCGTCGCCGCCCGCCGCATCGCCTGGGGCAAGTGGCTGAACGCCGGCCAGACCTGCATCGCCCCCGACTATGTGATGGTGGACGAAAAGGTGAGCGACAGGTTCATCGACGAGCTCCGCGACGCGATCACGTCGTTCTTCGGGGATGATCCGCAGTCGAGCGACAGCTACGGGCGAATCGTGTCGCCGCGCCATTTCGATCGACTGAGTTCGTTGATGAGTGGCGGCACCGTCGTCATCGGTGGCGAGACCGATGCCGACTCCCGTTACATCGCTCCGACGGTTCTCGCGCAGGTCAACATGGACTCGCAGTTGATGGACGAGGAGATCTTCGGCCCGTTGCTGCCGGTCATACCGATCGCCTCGCCGGGCGAGGCGATCGCCTACGTCAATGCGCACCCGCATCCACTTGCTCTCTACGTGTTCTCCGAGGACAAGGCGGTGGTCAGGAACGTGCTCGCCGGAACGACGGCTGGTGGCGTGACGGTCAACGGCACGATCCTTCACCTCACCAATCCCAATCTGCCGTTCGGCGGGATCGGCGAGAGCGGTATGGGTGGCTATCACGGCAAATCTGGTGTGCGGTTGTTCCAACACCTCAAGCCGGTTCTGACGCGCGGAACGCGCATGGATCCATCGATCGCCTACCCGCCCTACACCGAGCGCAAGGCGAAGATCTTCCGCAAGGTGCTCTAGGTAGCCACTGTTCGAGAGGGTTTTTGTTGGTATCTTTCGAAAATGGCTAAGGGAATTAAACGCGGGATCAAGACCTCCGGACTGAAAGTTCGACATGCAGTGGCTCTTCTGGCATGTGCTGCCATCGGAGCCTCCGTCTTGGTGGCGACTCCCGCCAGAACCGACGCCGCCACGCCGACTGCCATTGTCGGCCGCGATTTCGCTGTTCGGTACTCGAACAACGTCAACGGGCAGATCGCTATTGCCGCCAACACGATGGTCCAGTGCCCCTTGTCGACACCCGATCCGGTGAACAACGCCGGATGTGCAGGGGCACGTGCCGGTACGAATGCGCGGAACAACAACTCGTTCGACATGAAGTGGGTCGATGTCGACTCGGATCCGTCGACCTTCGATTCCACAAGTGCGAACCTCGCCATTCCTGCCGGTGGGCGCGTTCTGTTCGCCGGTCTCTATTGGACCGGTATCCAGAAGAAGGGTGATCTGATCTCGGGGTCGAACGGGTACGTGGGGACTCCGCTCAATCCGCCCGATGCAAGTGCAATCGGCCGGGTGAAGCTGATGACCCCGAACGAGGTCGACTACCGGACAGTCGTTGCGTCGCAGATCGACTTGGGGCCGATCTCGGTGGGCAGTGGCTACGGATCGTTCGCCGACGTGACGGGTCTTGTTTCGGAATCCGGGCCCGGGACCTACACGGTTGCTGATGTGCAGACCGGGACGGGCGGAAACATCGGTGCCGGTTGGTCGCTGGTGGTGGCCTATGCCGATCCTTCAGAACCCCTGAGGAATCTGTCGGTGTTCGACGGGCTCAAAGTCGTGAGCAGTTCCAACTACATCGATATACCGCTCTCGGGATTCAAGACTCCCTCCACCGGCACGGTCCGAACAACGATGGGGGTAGTGGCCGCCGAAGGTGATGCCGGGGCAACCGGTGATTACCTGACGTTGAACAACCAGTTGCTCACCGATGCAGTTCATCCATCGAACAACACGGAGAATTCGACCATCGCAAACCGCGGGTCGTTGGTGACGACCAAGAATCCGAATTGGGCGAACCAGTTGGGATACGACTCGAGTCTTTTCACTGTCGATGGTGTCCTGCCCAACGGCGCGACAACGGCGATATTCCGCGCCAAGACCACCTCCGACACGTATGCCCCGCAAGCGGTCACCTTTGCGACGGAACTGTTCTCGCCGCAGGTCGATCTTCAGAAGACGGCAACGATCTCCGGAGACGCCGAGCCGGGCGCGACGATCCATTACGAGATCACTGCGACGAACAACGGCGTGGGTGTCGCAACAAATGTCGAACTGGACGATCCGATTCCGGCGGGAACGACCCTCTCTGCGGGACCGACGGTAACGAACGGACTCGGTAATGCCACATTGGTGGGGGGAACCGTCACTGCGCGTCTCGGCGCGGGAGCGAACCCCACAAGTGGTGGCACATTGGCGCCAGCGGCCTCGGCGACGGTTTCGTTCGATGTCGTGATCGACGGCGACCGACCGTTGGGCGACGTCATCGAGAATCTGGCGACGCTCGGATTCGTTTCGCCGGACCTCGGACTTCCGATCTCGACTGTTGCTGCTGCCTCCGTGACTGTGGTGTACCCCGACCCTGGAGTGACGAAGACCCTTCGATCGTCGAGCAACAACGACTACACGTTCGATCTTGTCGTCACGAACGAGGGAACGATCCCGACAGTTGGTCCGGTCACCCTTGCCGACACCCTCGGAATCAATCACGGCTCGTTCACGATCGGTGGTCCGGGGTGGACCTGTGCGTCGGGCGGCACCCAATCGCCGTGCACCCGTTCGGACACGTTGGCTCCCGGTGATTCCTATCCCGCCCTGACCGTCGTGGCGGCGTTCGCCCCGGGACTGTCGGTGGAGAACGATGCAACAGTGTCCGGAGGCGGTCAGCCGACCGACGCGGCGAGCCTTGCACTGCTCAACGACAATTCGTCGGCAACGGCGGGTCTGTCGCCGAGCGCCGAACTTTCGATCAACAAGTCGGCGGTTCTCGACATCGTGGATGTGGGTGAACTCGCGGCATTCCGGATCCAGATCCGCAACAACGGTCCCTCGGCTGCGGTCAATGCGGTCCTCACGGACTCGCTGCCGGCCGGACTCGAATTCGTCGAAGCATCGACGCCTCAGGGTTCGTGTACCGAAGCACCGGGCGGTGGTGGTGCGGAGATCGTGACCTGCGCACTCGGGTCGCTCGAAGTCGGGGACGACGTGCTTGTGATCGTCACGACGCGACCGAATGCGTCGGTCGCCGGTGAGACGCTGATCAACACGGCATCTGTCACGTCGGACATAACGGTCGTTCCCGCAACGGACACCGCCACAGTCGAAGTTCGGGCAGCAACAGATCTGGCTCTCGACAAGACGGCCTCCGTGGCGGTAGCCAACCCCGACGACACCCTGAACTACACCGTCACCGCGACCAACATCGGCAGTCAGTCGGCCGAGGAACTGGAAATTGTCGACGCAGTTCCCTCGGCGATGGGCGCATCCAGCTTGGTGGCGACGCCGAGTTCAGGTGGAACCTGCACGATCACGGACAATGTCGTTTCATGCCTCTGGCCCGGGGCGACCGCTCCGACCGGAGTTCGGTCGGTCGCGATCGATGCAACGGTGAATTCCGTCGTTTCGGCAATCGACCGCGACGCCCTCAACGAGGCCGTGGTTTCGACGCTCACCACCGACCTGAATCCCTCCAACGATTCAGCGAGCGCGTTGGTTCAGATACTCCCGCTTGCCGACCTTCAGATCACGGCGTCGGGTGGCGGAATTGTCGCCCCCGGTGGATCCGCGGTCTTCACGTTCACGGTTGTAAACAACGGGCCCTCCTCGGCCACGAGCCCGGATCTGGTCATCACGATTCCGGCAGGCCTTGAAGTGAGCGGCCTGCCGGCATTCTGTTCTGCGGCCGCCAATATCCTCAGTTGCAGTCTCGACTCGATGGATTCCGGTGCGACTTTCGCTGTCGAGATCGGTGTTTTCTCCGCCTCGGCCCCGATCGGAACCGTCCTCGAGGCGGAGGCGTCGGTCGAATCGGCTGTTGATGATCCGATCCCCGACAACAATTACGACGTCACGCCACTCACGACGACTGCGCCCCCGGTGATCGATGCCGTGGAACCGCCGTCAGGACCCGAAACCGGCGGAATCTCTGTGACCATCACGGGGGACGGACTGACCACGGAAACGACCGTGGCGCTCGGGGGGAGTCCGTGTACGCCGGTGATCTTCATGACATCGAACGAACTGATCTGCACGGCCGGGCCCCATGAGCCGGGTGTTGTCGACGTCGTTGTCACAAATGCCGATGGTCAGAGTGCGACATTGCCCTCTGCGTTCACCTACACGAAAACGCCGGATGGCGAACCGGTCTCTCCGGTGGTGAACCCGTCCTTCACCGGCTGAGTCCGAACGTCGTTCCGGCATAGACCCGGTCACGCCTGCAAGGGCGGAGCGAACCTAGGGTTCCTTCATGGCCCCAGTTGTCGAGTCTCTCCCCGCATCGCGTCGTTCGTCACGCTTTCTGACAATCGGTCTGCTGGCGGCGTTGATCGCGCTGGCAGTTTCCTCGTGCTCGTTCCCTAAGGCCGGCGTCCCCGGGCCCTCGTCATCCGGTCAGGCGCCGGCTGCGGTTCCGGTTTCGGATCAGAACAATGTCAGCCCGTGGGCTGCGCTCGACCGACTCGGCCGGTGGAACGGTTCGACGTTTGTACCTGTCGCCGCCGGTTCGATTCCCAACGGAAATCTGATCGTCATGACACATGGTTGGGCCGTGGGATGGCTCGAGACCTACGAGCAACTTCAGTCGAGCTCCACCCAGTTGGTGACCTACTGGAATGCCGGCATGGTCGACGCCGAGGGAGCCGCACTCGCCTCGGGGTTCGAGGCGCTGGCCGCGTCGCTGCAGAAGGCCGATCCGACCTCGACCGTCCTGATGTTCAGTTGGGTCGATCAATCGTCGACCGACCTCAGCGGGTTTGCCGCCTATGCCCCGGAGCGCGCCACGGAAGTCAATGGTCACCGAATGGCAACAGCGATCGATCAGGCCCTTGCCTCCGGATTCGTCGGGGCTGGCGGCCAGGTTCATCTGATCGGACACAGCTTCGGTGCGAACGTGGCGACGACAGCATCGCTGGCGTTGTCGTCGGCACCTCGGCAGCTCACGCTGTTCGATTCGCCCGAAGTCGACCTGGCCCGATTCGGTGGCGCCAAGAACGATCTTCGTTACAAGCTGCCGCGGCTGAACATCGGACGCTCTGCCGGTCAGACCTTCGTCGACAATTACATCTCCCTCGTCGGTGAACGTTTCTCGGTCTACCCCGGTCTTTCCGACGTGGTCGACGTGCGGCTCGCGCCGCCGACATCGGACAACGGCGGACAGAAACACGAGTTCGCGATCGGTTGGTATGCGACCTCGGCAGCGGCGGTGGGCTCGACGGAAGGCTACGGATGGTCACCGCTCGCCGGAGCGAACGATCAGAACGTCGGCACCTATTACGAGCAGACATCGCCGGCCGACGAGTTGGGTCTGACCCAACTGCAGGGACCGCCGGCGCCGTCGGTCGCGAACGAGATTGCGCTGGGCGCGCAGCCGCTCGTCGTCCCGGGTCAGGGTTCGAACAGCGGTGGTGTCGGGGTCTCGGGCTCGGGCACCGTGACGGCGAACGTGTCGTTCACCACGAATGAAGAATCGCTGTGGCTCGAATTCGACGCGGAACTCGACGGCCGAGTCGGTGACACGGTTCAGGTCTTCGTCGACGGCCGTCAGCGTTCCGTCGCCGGCATCGACGATGACGGGATGAACCGGGCCGGGCAGTTCGTGATCCTCTATGACATCGAGCCGGGTACCCACACGCTCTCGGTCACGGTCGGCGGCCCCACTGCAGATACCCCGGCCGACGGTTCCACGACCGCGTCGCTCCGCAACCTCCGGATCGTGTCGATGGAGAACATCACCCGGAATCTCGAACCGACCGAAACTCGGCGTTTGGCGACATGGGGCCTGGTGCTGGTCATCGTCACGTTGGTGATGATGATCGGGCTCACGATTCTGCTCGTGGTCTGGATCATCCGCCGAGTCCGGCGCCGACGTCGTGAGTTGAACGACTGAGCGTTCAGCCGTCGAGATCGTCGAGTGAACTGAGATCGGCGGGAACGTCGATGGCGTGAAGCTGCAGGATCTCGAGCGAGACGACTTCGAGTGTGCGCTCGTTGGTCGAAGCCAGGACCACGGGGGCGGCAGAACCGTCCTGATGGGCCCTCAACCAGTTGAGGGCAGTCACGCACCAGCGATCGCCGGGAACGAGCCCCGGGAACCGATAGGCGGGCATGGGGGTGCTGAGGTCGTTGCCGATGCTGCGCTGGTGCTCGAGGAATTCCGAAGTCATGACGGCGCAGATCGTGTGTCGTCCCTGATCGTCGGGCCCCGTACTGCAGCATCCGTCGCGATAGAACCCGGTGACGGGATCTGTGCCACACGGATCGAGTGTCTTGCCCAGAACGTTCTTCTCGGTCATGGGACAAGTATCGCCGCAAACGGCCACGGAACACCGATCGCGAGCGACCGGTAGTGTCGGACCCAGTTCGCAACCATGGGGGATCTGATGGCGGAGCAAGAGGCATTGTCCAAGAAGGACGAGTTCTTCGGACACGGCGTTGTGGGTGATCCCTACCCGAGCCTCATGGAGTTGGCGGGCAAGTGCCCCGTGCATCCGGGCACGATCTCCAGCAACTTCGGAATGATCGGTGCCGAGGACATCCTGTTCCCCGATGTCGATCAGGTCATCGTGCTCTCGTTCGATTCGGTAGAAGCCGGATTCAAGGATGTCGAGAATCTCTCGTCGTGCTGGTACGAACCGAGTCTCGGGGCGATGATCGGTCGCACGATCATCGAGATGGACCCGCCCGAACACGGCCGACATCGCCAGTTGATCCAGGGGGCGTTGACCAAGAAGGAGATGGAACGCTGGGAGGACGATTTCGTCCGCGGCATCGTCGACACCTCGATCGACGACTTCATCGCCTCGGGACGGGCCGAGTTGGTCGCCGATTTCGCCCTTCGCTATCCGTTGCGGGTGATCGCCGCGGCGTGTGGCCTCCCCGAAGCTGATGTCGATCTGTTCTACGGCTGGGCGGCGTTGCTCACCAACGTGAGTGTCTCCGCCGAAGAGCGTCTCGCTGCGGCGGCGGATTTCGGGGCCTACCTCCAGTCGGTCATCGACGAGCGTCGAGTCACGCCCGGATCGGATCTCGTGAGCCATCTCGTCCGCGCCGAGTTCCGCGACCAGTCGGGTCATCAGGCGCTGAACGACGACGAGATCGTGGCGTTCCTGCGTCTGCTCCTTCCCGCCGCAGCGCAGACGACCTACCGCACGCTGTGCAATCTCCTGTTCGGTCTGCTCACCCATCCCGATCAGCTCGCCGCACTCAGCGCCGATCACGGGCTCATCGCGCAGGCCATCGAAGAGGGTCTGCGGTGGGAGCCGCCGCTCATGTCGTTCGGACGCATGGCCGTCGCCGATACGGAGATCGACGGTGTCGCTATTCCGGCGGGGACTCCCGTGAACCTCATTGTGGGCGCGGCGAATCACGATCCCGGTCGGTGGGACGATGCCGACAAGTTCGACATCTTTCGACCGCCGCAGCCTCATCTGGCCTTCGGTTCCGGTGCGCATGTCTGTCTCGGTATCCATTTCGCCCGTATGGAACTGCGCGTGGCCATGGAGCAATTGTTGAACCGGCTTCCGGGCTTGCGTCTTGCCCCCGATGCGGGCGACATCTCGATCTCCGGTCTGGGTCAACGCAGCCCCGGCACTCTTCCCGTCGTGTTCGATTCCCCCAACGAAGAAAAGGGTCACCGATGACCACAGCCGATCTCCTCATCCGTGGTGGCCGAGTCGTTGACGGTACGGGCTTCGCCTCGTTCGTCGCCGACATCGAAGTTCGCGACGGTGTGATCACGCGCATTGGACATTTCGCGGGCGACGCCAAGAAGGTGATCGACGCGACCGGAATGATCGTGGCGCCAGGCTTCATCGACATTCATACGCATTACGACGCGCAGGCTCACTTCGAACCCACGATGTCGCCGTCGTCATGGCACGGCGTCACGACGGCGATGATGGGCAACTGCGGGTTCACGATTGCTCCGGCCGATTCTGATGGCGTGACCTGGCTCATCGGGATGCTGTCGCGTGTCGAGGGTATGGAAGTCGAGGCACTCACGATCGGTGTCGACTTCGCCGGTGGAACCTATGGCGATTTTCTCGACGGCCTCGAAGGTCGCGTCGGTATCAACCTCGCCGGATACGTCGGGCATTGCGCGGTCCGTCGGCTGGTACTCGGCGCCGACGCGTCGCTGCGGGCGGCAACACCCGACGAGATCCTCGAGATGGCCGGCCACGTGCGGGCCGCGATGCAGGCCGGCGCGATCGGATTCTCGACGTCACAGCTCGACATCCATGCCGATCACGAAGGAAACCCTGTCCCGTCGAACCTCGCCGAGCCCGACGAGATGATCGCCCTGTGTGCGGTGATCGGAGAGTTCGATCACGGCGTCGTGGAGTTCCTGCCCCGTTCCGGCTCGGCCGGTTTCGACGAGGCCGATCGGTCCCTGCTTCTGGCGATGAGCGAGGCCTCGGGATTCAAACCGATCAACATCAATCCGCTGACCCTTTTCCCCGGCAATCCCGAGGGGCACCGCCGCGTACTCGCGTTTGTCGAGGAAGCGGCGCTGGCCGGACATCGCATCCATCCGATGTTCATGATCAACGTCAAGGGAATCCATTTCTCACTCGACTCGACCTTCGTGCTCGACGAGATGCCGACCTTCCGCCGGACGCTCACGCTGCCGATGGCCGAACGGAAGATCGCACTGGCCGATGAGGCGAACCGGGTGGCGATGCGTGCCGAGTTCGCCGATCCGGCAGGGCGTTCGTTGCTGTTCGGCTGGGACGAAGTGCGCGTTGCGTCCGTCAACGATCCGGCTCTGGCCGATGCGGTCGGCGCCACCGTTGCGGAACTTGCGGCGGCCAAGGGTGTGGATGGCGTCGACGCACTCCTCGATCTCGCGCTCGCCGATGATCTCGAGACGGTCTACGTCTGGAAGCGTCATGCCGATCCGGCGATCTGGGATGCCACGAAGGAGATCATCCGCCATCCGATGTCGATGGCCGGATCGAGTGACGGCGGTGCCCATCTGCTCACGTTCTGTGGCGCCGATTACACGACCCGCACCATCACCGACTCGGTCCCCGAGGTGATGACGCTCGAACAGGCGATCTCGCGTCTGACGCTGCAACCCGCCCGTCTCCACGGTCTCTGGGACCGCGGCGTTCTCGAACCGGGCAAGGCCGCCGACATCGTCGTGTTCGATCACGATGAACTCGGCGTCGATGCAATTTCGTTGCAACGCGACTTTCCTGCCGATGCACCGCGGTTGGTGTTCGGTGCCCGCGGTTACAAAGCGGTGATCGTGAACGGCGAACCGTTGTTCATCGACGGCGTGCACACCGGTGCACTGCCGGGACGGATCCTTCGCCCTACTGACGCCTGAAGTTCGTCGTCTGGATGAAGATGCCTTCGGCGCGTGCGGTGACTTCACCGCCGAAGGAGATCGTGCCGACGGTGAACACCTTGCGGCCTTCCGTGCGATCGACCCATGCTTCGAGCACCAGATCGGTCTCGATGGGGGTCGGCCGCTCGTATCGGATCGAAAGTGTCCCGGTGAATCCACCGAGACCGTGGCAGACGTTGGTTGCACCGAGCAGTTCGTCGAACACGAGGGCGATGATCCCGCCGTGCACCATTCCCGGGGGACCGTTGTACTGCGCTCCGAGGTTGGCGGTCGCATGCATGCGCTCGCCATCGAAGGTGAAATCCACGGGGGGTGCGATCGGGTTGAGGGGCCCGACGACTGGACTGAACGGGAAGAACCGCTTCGGGTCTTTGGCGTGATCGGTTCCGCTCGGTCCGTCGGGGCCTATCCGGCCCTGCATCGGCATGCCGTCGACCCTGTGCTCGGCGAGAAGCGCTGCTGCCTCGGCGACCAGGGCCGCAGCCCTGTCGAGGGTTTCGGCGGGTGCATCGGCGCGTCGCAGCGACGTGATGAGCGATCGGGCGGAGTCGGCGACCTTCTCGGCGGCGGCTTCTTCGGCGACAGCCCAGCCGGCGGTGACCCAACCTGGTTCGGGAGCGCTCACGCGTTGTAGCCGTAGCCCTCGGTCTGCAGGCGGGAACCGGGAAGGCCGGGCTCGAGGCGGCCGGCCAGCCAACCGCCGTCGACGACGAGTTCCGTGCCCGTGATGTAACTGGCGTCGGGGCTGGCCAGGAATGCAACCGCACGCGCGATCTCGTCGGGGTAACCGATGCGGCCGATCGCCTGCTGCTGGTACGGCATCGTTTCGAGAATCGGATCGTTGATCGGATTGCCCATGATGGTGTTGACGCCACCGGGGTGCACCGAGTTCACACGGATGCCGAACTGGCCCCATTCCATCGCTGCGGTCTTTGTCATTCCGCGGATGGCGAACTTCGAGGCGGTGTACGAGACAAGGCCGTTTTTCGATGCGATGCCGTCGATCGACGAGATGTTCACGATGGCGCCTGCGCCGGATTCCTTGAGAAGCGGGAGCGCCGCCTTCATGCCGAGGAAGCAGCCGACCTGATTGACGTTGATCACGCTCATGTAATCGGCGAGCGACGTGTCCTCGATCGCGGCGGGGCGGATGATGGCGGCGTTGTTCACCAGCGCGTCGAGGCGTCCGCCGTGAGCGCGGGCGACGTCCATGGCGCCGGCCCAGTCGGCTTCGCTGCTGACATCGAGATGGACGTAGCGGGCCGCGGCGCCGATATCGGCGGCAACAGCCTCGCCTTCGGCGTCGAGCACGTCGGCGAGTACGACCGACGCGCCCTCGGAGGCGAAGAGCCGAGCTTCGGCCTCACCCTGTCCGCGCGCTGCGCCCGTGACCAGAACGACCTTGCCGTCGAAACGACCCATGATTTCCCCCGATGTCGATGTGACTACCCATCCGGAGACCCGGACCGACCGAGTGTACGGCAAGGCCGGAGCGGCATAGCCGCTGTCTTCCCTCCTGTAGCTTTTTGCCAAGTTCCATTTCGGAACCAACTTGTTGGAGGACTCAATGGCCGCAGATCTCATCCTGACCGCCCGTTCGATCATCACCATGGAACCCGATGCGCCGCGGGCGACTGCCGTGGCGATCAATGGTGCCGATGGGACGATCGCCGCCGTCGGGGATCTCGATGCCTGCAGGAAGGCCCTTCCGTCGGCGCCGGTCCAGGACCTTGGCGACATCGTCCTTATGCCGGGATTCATCGAATCGCATTCGCATCCGGTGCTCTCGGGAATGATGACGCAGAAGCCGGCCCACTGGATCGCTCCCTACGTCGGATTCCCGACCTGGGCGGACGTGGTCACCGAGTTCAAGCGCGTCGACAAGGAAACCCCGGCCGGCGAGGCGCTGATTTTCAACGGACTCGACCGTCTCCTGCACGGTTGCGAAGCACCGACGGCTGCGGTTCTCGACGCAATCTTCGGTGAGCGGGAAGCCATCGTGGCCGACAACTCCGGACATGCGGCGTACTGCACCACGTCGGCGTTGAAGAGCCTCGGTTGGATCGAGAACCCACCTGCCGATCCGGTCGGCGGGTCCTATGGTCGCAATCCCGACGGATCGATCAACGGGCAGGCGTTCGAACTGTCGGCGGTGATGTCGATGGCATCGCCGTTCATGGCACGCGTTGTGAAGAATCCGCTTGCGTCGGCAGCCGAGTGGTACGCGCTGATGGCACGCAACGGAATCACCTCTACCTCGGAGATGACCTACGACGATTCGCAGAAGGCGGCGTTCGTCGGTCTGGCCCTGCAGCCGAGTTGTCCGCTGCGCATTTCGCTCTATCACATGTCCACCGACGACAAATGTGGCGACAAGTTCGAATCACCGATCCCGCTGGCCATGTTGCAGAAGAAGGGCATCAAGCTGTGGGCCGACGGTTCGCCGTGGGTTGGAAATGTTGCGCTGACGTTCCCCTATCTCGACACTGCCGCGACGCGTCTTGCCGGCATCAAGCCGGGCGTACCCGGCATCGAGGAGATGAATTACACCCGCGCTCAACTCGACGAGATCATCGATCAGTACGCACCGACCGGCCTGCAGTTCTCCTTTCACTGCAACGGTGATGCCGCACTCGACGTTGTCCTGGATGCCTACGAAGCCGCATTGAAGAAGTTCGACCTTCTCGGCACCGATCACCGGTGGCGCCTCGAACATCTCGGGGCGACCCGCCCCGATCAGTTCGTGCGGGCCGCGTCCCTCGGTGTCTATGCATCGATGGGCCCGTTCCAGTTCCAGTACTGGGGCGATCTTCTCGACGGCGAGATGTTCGATCACGAGCACGGTTCGCAGTGGTGCCGGGTCAAGGACGCAACCGATGCCGGCCTCCGGCCCTCGTATCACAACGATGGTGCGGTAACTCCGCCGAGTCCGGTCATGAACATCAAGACCGTGACCACCCGATCGACCAACTCGGGAACGGTCCGGGGCGAGGATCAGAAGGTCTCGCTCGACGAGGCGCTTCGGGCGCAGACCATCGACGCGGCCTTCATCCTTGGTCGCGAAGACGAGATCGGCTCGATCAAGGTCGGCAAGCTCGCCGACCTCGTCGAACTGTCAGCCGATCCCTACACACTCGATCCGATGAAGCTCGCAACCGATCTCGGGATCAACGGAACATGGCTGAGCGGTTCGCGTATCGATCTCGACGCGTTCCTTGTCGGAGCGGGTGCCGAACCGGCCGATGATCACAAACACCTGACCGTGCCCCGCAAGAGCTGCTGCTGAGACACGCCGCGGGCGGGGGCTCGGGCCGCGTCAGCGAAAAAAGACCGCAAGCGCGATCGAGCAGATGATCCCGTAGATGCCGATGCACCATCGCAGGATGGCCGGATCGACGCGCCGGGAGAGATGTGATCCGACCCATCCACCAAGGAGACTCAGCGGAGCCATGATCAGCACGATCCACCATCGGACCGGGCCGAACAGGGCGAAGATCACCACGGCGACGATGTTGATCGAGAACTGCAGCACGGTCTTGAGGGCGTTGATTCTTCGCAGGGTGTCGGTGAGAGTGAGGCCGAGAACGGCGAGCAGGATCACCCCGAGAACTCCGCCGAAGTAGCCGCCATAGATTGCGGCGAAGAAGACGCCGATCATCGTCGCCCGATCGCGTTCGACGACGAGCGGCTCCCCAGTTTCCGGATGAAGGCGACGGAGCCGACGCTGGATCACGGGCTGCACGAGCATGAGGACTGCAGCGGCGAACACCAGGATCGGAACGAGGTCGCGGAAGATCTGTTCGGGAGTTGTGAGGATGAGAACTGCGCCGATCAACGCCCCCGCGAAAGCGACCGGCAGCAGCATGCGCACCTGACGCGATTGACTCTCGAGATCCTGGCGATGGCCGAGTATCCCCCCGACGTAACCGGGCACGAGAGCGACGGTGTTGGTGACGTTCGCGCTGATCGGTGGAAGCCCGGCTGCGATCAGCGCCGGGAACGTGAGGAGCGAACCTCCGCCGGCGACCGCATTGATCCCACCGGCCACGAACGCGACGAACCCGAGAAAAGCGCCGTCTCCGAGTCCGAGTCCATCCACCGGATGCATAGTACGGCGGCCGCAGGACTGCGGTTGCCGTGGTTCAATGTCTGCGGCGGGGGATGCATCGAGATCCACTCGGCCCAACCGGAGGAACCATGGCCATCGTCGAGACCGAGATCGTCGGAGAGGGAATCGCTCTGGTGACCCTCAACGACCCCGATCGGTACAACGCCCTCACCCCTGCACTGATCGATGCTCTGGGCGACGCGTTCGCGACCATTCGCAAGGATCGCTCCGTCCGGGCCGTGGTTCTCACCGGTGCCGGCCGGGGATTCTGTGCCGGAGCCGACATGAGTGGAACCGGTGGTGTTCCCGAGCGGGCTCGAGGGCGGGGCCCGGTCGGATTCGTGAACGAGATGCAAGAACACCTCATGGAAGTCGTCCTCGCCATCCACGAGACTCCGCAACCAGTTGTCGCTGCACTCCACGGCGCCGTGGTAGGTGGGGGATTGGCTCTGGCCCTGACCTGCGATCTTCGTGTGGCGGCGCGGGAAGCGTTCTTCGCATCACACTTCATCCGGGTTGGGCTGTCGTCGTGTGATCTCGGCACCAGTTACTGGTTGCCGCGCATCTGTGGGCCGACGATCGCGGCGGAACTGATGCTGACGGGGCGTCGCTTCGACGCTGACGAAGCACGTACGTACGGGCTGCTCAATCGGGTCGTCGACGGTGACGACGTTCTGTCCGAGGCAGTCGCGTTGGCGGCAATGATCGCCGAGAACTCGGAGTACGGCGTGCGGATGACGAAGGTCGGGATGTGGGCGAACCTCGATGCGTCGAGCCTGCGGGCCGCCATGGAACTCGAGAACCGAACGCAGGTCCTCGGAACATTCACCGGGAACATGTCCGAAGCCGGCGAAGCCTTCCGCGAAAAACGCAATCCCGACTGGAAGCCGATGTGAATCATGCCCACTGAACGACTCAACGGAATCGACATTCATTGGGAGCGGATGGGCGATGGTCCCCGCCTCCTGATGTTCAACGGTTCGACATCCACGATCGAACGGATGCGCCCGATCATGGGTCTCTTCGCGACCCGATTCGATGTCGTCCTTCATGACCAACGCGGACTCGGTCTCACCGAGATTCCCGATGGTCCGTTCACGATGGCCGATTACGCGGCCGATGCCATCGCGCTCCTCGATCATCTGGGTTGGGAAACGTGTCGTGTCGTCGGGATCAGTTTCGGTGGCATGGTTGCCCAGGAGTTCGCCGTCACCGTGCCTGATCGGGTCGAACGTCTGGCCCTTCTCTGCACGTCGTCCGGAGGCGCGGGGGGATCGTCGTATCCGCTGCATGAACTGCGCATCATGGAACCCGCAGAGGTCGCCGATGTGGCGATGCGCATCATGGACACCCGCTTCACCCCGGAATGGCTCGAATCCCATCCGGCCGACCGGATGTTCGTCGACGGAATCTCGGCGGCC
>CAEZUP010000036.1_pt1 | contig 18118 bp, 15 predicted proteins | sample 7264511 | NCBI WGS metagenome assembly CAEZUP01 (sample SAMEA6813833, study PRJEB35770) | uncultured Microthrixaceae bacterium | biome: Freshwater; feature: Freshwater reservoir; material: water | place: Czech Republic | collected 2016-04-20 | depth 0.5m m
GGTCCGGTGGAGGCGAACTCCGGGAGCCACGTGGCCACCGGATCGTCGAGCCCGACGAGTCCGGAGTCGACGAGCGACATGAGCGTGGCCGCCGTCAACCATTTCGTCGACGATGCGACGGACAGCACCGAGGATCCGCTCACCGAACCGATCTGTCGTTCGTGAACGATCTGACCGCCACGGACCACCCGAACGAAACCGCCGGAGAGACCGGCGCTGGCGATCCTCGAGGCCATTGCCGCGTCGGTGGCGGCGAAGGCTTGGGGGCCGAGCGAAATCGTGGTCGGCGGTTCCGGCGACGCAGTCGTTGCCGTGGTTTCGGTCGGGGCCACAACGGTCACCGGATCTTCTGCCCCGTCGGAAGACAGAGTCGAATCGGCCGAACAGGCCACTGCCGCAAACGCGATGATCGCCAGCCCGAATCGAGCCACAAGATGTCGACCGCGAGCCATACCGCTTCCCATGTCCTCAACGATTCCACACATTTGGACCCGTGTTCCGTTGCTGCTAGGAATGCGCCGATGTCCGCCGAATCAATCCATTCCTTGAGCGCCCGCAATCTCACGCGGCTCCGACTCGAATTCCTCGGGCGGAGCCCATCCGAGGAAGCGATCGACGACGAGAAGCAGCTCGAACAGAGTCGGGGCGAGATCGAATTCCTCGAATCGTCGGGGAGCTTCGTCCAGCTCGTCTCATCGTGGATCGCATCCGCCGAATTCAGCTACCAGTGGACGCGGAATCCGATGTTCGCCCCGGTACAGGGACTGGATGATCTGGCGAAGATCGACGGATCCGCTCGACCGCTGATCCACATCCATATTCCGAAGACGGCCGGAACAACACTCAACAGGGCCCTCTCGGGTCATCTCCCGCCGTTGGGTTCGTTCTCGCAGCGATCACTTGCCGAGTTGCTTGCGCTTCCCCTTGCCCGGCTCATGTCGTTCCGATTCATCGCCGGACATTACGGCTTCACGGCTGTCGATCTGCTCGCGTTCCGCAATCCGATCGTGTTCAGCATGGCCCGCGACCCGCTCGAGCTCTATCCGTCCAAATGGCGGTACTTTCGTCGGGAGAAGGTCATAAGCAGTTCGCTCAGCCTCGAGGAATGGCTCACCACGACACCCGGGCTCCGAAACTCACAGGTCAAGGCCCTCGTCACGAACCTCCGCGAGACGGGGCCGACCCATTTCGACCCCCATGGCTGGATCATCAATTCCGCCAACACGGATGAAGATCTGGAACGCCTCCTCCCTCCGGCGATCGAACGCCTCGACTACCTCGCTCCGAGCGAGAACGTCGACGACCTCTACCGGCTCCTGCACGCGAAGGCCGGCCTGCCCGGCGAACCGCTGGAATCCGTGCCGAGACTGAACACCACCGAGCGCGTCGAGATCTCCACCGAAGCCGCCGAGACCATTCTCGAGATGAGTCAGGTCGACATCGAGTTCTACCGGCAGGCCCGCTTGCGCTGGGCCACCGATTCGATTCAGCCCTGAAGATCGGCGAGGTGCGCGACCTCGTTGAAGGTGTGAAGCACTCCCCCGCGCGGCGTCGTGCCGATGCGCGTGATCGACGCAGGTGCGACCCACAATCGCCATGACGTCATCTGGTCCACACCAAGACCCCAGCACACCGCCGCCTTGATGGGCGACACGTGGGTGACGACCACCGTGGTCCGGTCCGAGGCCGAGCCGTCCGAGGCCAGTTCGTCGAGCGCTCCGCTGACGCGGTCACCGAGTTCGCTCAGGGTCTCGCCGTTCGGAGGACGGAAATCCGGATCAGTCCGCCAGTCGGACCAGGTCTGCGAAGCGATTTCACCCAGCGGCTTCCCGTCGTAATCGCCGTAATCGAGTTCGATCCAGCGATCGTCGATGATCGGTTCGATTCCGAAGGCCTTGGCCGTCTCGCGGGTGCGGAGCAACGGACTCGAGATCAACCTGTCGACCGGGCCGATCGCCGCGGCAAGCGCTTCGGCCTGCGCCCGACCGAGTTCATCGAGCGGCGGGTCGATCCGCCCGAGAAGAAGCCCTGACGCGTTGTGGGCGGTTCGCCCATGTCTGACGATGAACAACATCGGGATCGATCCGCCTAACAGGTAGGGGGTTGCTCAACGACGCGGTTGAGATGACCCGTATGGATGAAACGGTCCCGTGTGCGTTTGTCCGAGAAATCGAACGTGCGCCATGCCCATACGAGACACACGGCGCCGACCAGTTCAAGGAGAACGCTCACGCCGAACGAGTGACCGAACTCGGGCAGTCCTTCGTTGCCGAAGTCGGTACCGAAGAACGGCCACCAGAAGTTTCCGGTTCTCGCCCAGATGCCGTCGAGGGCGATGTGCATCATCATGCCGATCGGGATGCCGATCCAACGCCTGCGAACCAGGCGACGCTTCTGCGTCGCCAGCATGAGGACGGTGAGAACCGCCACCGGCGCAAGCAGCGTGTGCAACAACCGGGGGCCACCGAAGACGACATCTCCGATCGGCAGAATCGATCCGAGCATCACCAACCGGTAGTCGAGAGCGGGCGATCGGAAGACCCACCACACGAAGACAAAACTGACGCCGGCGAACCAGAGGATCATCGAACGAGAATTCGACCGCAGTCGGGACAGTGCACAAGTTCGTCGGCCGGACGGCGGCGGAGCTCATCAACCTCGGCAGCGGCGAGGGACAGGAAGCAACCCTGACAGGTCGCGCCGACGAGACGGGCGATCGCGATGCCCCCGTACTGCGGACGCAGTTCCTCGTACGACTTCAGCATCTCGGGCGACACCGCCGCCGCGAGTTGGATGCGAGACTCGGCCACCGCAGCCAATTCGGAATCCACGGCCGCTTGGGCAGCGACCAGCGCCGCCTTGGTCCGCTCGCGGTCTCCGCGAACGGTGTCGAGGTCGGCCACCGACCCGGCGAGGGCTGCGTCGAGTGGTTCGATCTTCTCCATCAATTCGAGGACCTCGTCCTCGAGGGCGGCCTGACGCCGTTTGAGCGATTCGAGATCGGCCTGGAGCGCCTGAGCCTCCTTGGGAGATGTCAGCCCTTCCTCGTACAACTGGTGGAGGACGACGGCGACCTTCTGTTCGATGCCGGCGATCTCGTCCTCGAGACGCTTCTGCTCGCGTCCCAACGAGTCGCGCTCGGCCCGGGGTTCGACGACCGAAGCGACGATCTCGGCCTCCCGAACATCGATGGCCTTCAGCTCGGCATACTCGGCGAGAGTCTCGCGACGATGCCTCAACTGATCGGTCGTGGTGTCGCTGGTCTGAAGATCCAATACCCGGTCGAGATCGGTCATGGACCAAGCATCACCCAAAAAAGAACCGGACGCGGCATCGACTCATCGGACAGTGGTTGTCGTGGGACGAGTTGTCGTGGTTGTCGTGGTCGGAAGAACACGTGTCGTGGTACTGCGGGGAACCCAAGTAGTGGTGGAGCGGGGGACGGTCGTCGTGGTCGAGCGGCCGGGCCGGGCCGTTGTGGTCGGTGTGGCGTTCGGATCCGGGACCGTCCCGCCGTTAAGGATTCCAAAGGGGTCGCTGGCTCCGGCCGCCGGCTGACCAGGGCGCAGGACTGGAGCACACGTCGGGAAATCGGCAACCGGTTTCTGTCCGGCCTCGAGCCATGCCTTGTTGAAGTTCCCCCAGATCGTCGCCGGCCACAACCCGCCGAACTGTTCCTGTCCGGCGAGATTACCCATCGACTTTGTCCCCTCCGAGGGGATTCCCATCCAAACGGCAGTTGTCAGATACGGCGTGTACCCGACAAACCACGTATTGGAGTTTCCCTCGGTGGTTCCGGTCTTGCCCGCCGCCGGTTGCGCACCGAGCCGGGCATTCGTGCCCGTACCCGCCTGAACGTTGTTCTCGAGGATCTCGGTGGCGAGACAGGCCGAACGGGCACTCACCGCACGCGTCGGGTTCGGCGAATGATCGACGATCACCGTTCCCGTCCGATCCTCGACACGATCGATGAAATAGGCGGTCTCGTGAATGCCGCCGTTGGGAATTGCCGAATAGGCCGATGCCATCTCGAGGGGAGTCACATCGAACACACCGAGGGGGGTCGCCTTGCTGCCGGCATTGAACTGACTGGTCACGCCGAGTCGGTTGGCGGTGTTGATGACATTGTCGATACCGACCGTCTGGCCGAGACGGACGAATGCCCCGTTCGATGATGCGGCAGTGACCGACATGAGCGTGCCGCCGCCGCCGGTGATCACATACGGATCGGGAGTGCCCCCCTTGTTCGGCCACGAACCTCCGCCGCCAACGAGATCGTCGGGCTGGATTCCCTGTTCGAGCGCAGTCAGAAGCACGAAGGTCTTGAATGTCGAACCTGTCTGGCGGCCCGGCTCGTGCGTTGCGATGTCGTATTTGAAATCGGCGAATCCCGGGCCGCCGACGAGGGCGCGGACCGCTCCGGTCGACGATTCCACAGACACCATCGCGGTGGTGATTCCCTGCGCATCTGCCGCTTCCTTCACCGCATCCGGAAACGTGGTGTCGTGGGCGATCTGGGCGGCGAACTGCGCGACAGGATCCAACGTCGTGTGGATCTGGAGTCCGCCACCGAAGACCGATCGATACCGCTCCTCGTAGGTCGCGCCGAACGATGGATCGGCGAGGAGCAGTTCCTTCACCTGTTCGACGAAATACGTGTCGGGCGGGGGTTGGGTGACGGTTCCGCATTCGACAGGCCGGGGACCACTCGTTCCGGTACAACGTCCCGAGGGGAGCGGAACGAGATCGGCCTCATCGGCCTGTGCCCTTGTGATGACATCGTTTGCCACCATGCGGTCGAGCGCTGCGCTGCGTCGCTCCAACGCTGTCGCCGGATGGATCACCGGATCGTAGGCAACCGGATTCGCGATCAATGCAGCGAGAAGGGCCCCCTCGGCCCACGAAAGATTCTGGACGTTCTTGCCCCAATACGTTTCCGCCGCGGCCTGAACGCCATACGCACCCGAACCGAAGTAGATCGTGTTGAGATACAACTCGAGGATCTCGTCCTTGTTCAGCTGTCCCTCGAGACGGATGGCGAGAGCGGCTTCCTTGGTCTTGCGGTTGAGTACACGTTCGTCACTCAGCAGAGCCTTCTTGACGAGCTGTTGCGTAATTGTCGAGCCACCCTGATCCACGCCACCGGCCTGGACGTTCTTCAGCGTCGCCCGGATGAGCGAACGGATGTTGATACCACCGTGGTTGTAGAACTCGGCATCCTCGACCGACAGGACCGCGAGTCTCACGGTGTCGGGGACGGCTTCGAGATCGACCGGGTCGCGGTTCTCGACACCGTGGAGGGTTGCGAGAAGAGAACCGTCGGCGGCAAACACCTGCGAACGGACTGCGTAATCCTGGAAAGACATGATGTCGATGGCTCCGTCGCCGCCTTCGGCCGACGAGCCGATCATTGCGATCGCCGGAACAGCAATGACCGTGGCCATGGCCACCGTGGCTGCACCCGCCAGGATGGCGGACCCGAACTGCATCAGCTTGTTCACAGAATCTGAAGAGTATCGGCCCGAATCGGGTTGTTAACGCCGGGGCCAGTCCACCGGACGCTTCTCGATGAAAGCTCGCATGCCTTCCACCATTTCCGGGGATGTCATCGCGCGGTGGAAAAGCGCGACGTCGGCAGCGGGTAGACGCCGGTTCAGATCCTTCTTCACCGCGGCCCTCGCCTCAGGCCCTGTAGCGGAAATCTGCTCCAGAACCCACTCGGCGTGCGAGTCGAGTTCGTCGTGCGGTACGACCTTTCCGACCAGTCCCATCGCCAACGCTTCGGCGGCGCCGACCTCGGCCGCCGTGAAGAACAAATACCGTGCCTGGGCTATCCCCACGGCCTCGGCAAGACGGGCCGACATGAACGGATCGGGAATGCCTCGGAGAAGTTCCGGAATGCGGAAGCGGGCATCCTCGGACGCAATGACCACGTCGCAATGCAGCGCGATGTCGATGCCGCCCGCCTGGCAGACACCGTTGATCTTCGCCACCCAGATCTTCCGACAGCGTTCGATGTGTCGGAAGGGAAAGTTGTCGGTCGCATCCCATTCGTTCGCGAGTCCCTCGGGATCTTCGGAACGACCCGCCATGTCGCCACCGGCCGCGAACCACTTGTCGGTTCCCGTCAGACAGACCGCATCAAGTTCCGTCTGCGTGTCGGCCCAGATCGCGGCACGCTTGAGCGCCCGATACATGTCCTGGGTGAACGAGTTGCGACGCTCGACACGATCGATGCGAAGGTGCAGCACGCGCCCGCGGATTTCGGTGACGATGAATTGTGTCCCGAAGTCCGGGGCGATGATTTCCGGCATTTCCTTCACAGGCCGTAAAGGGTTGCAGCGTTCCCGGAAAGAACCTTCTTCGTCACGTCGTCACCGAGACCCTCGAAGATCCGCGTTGCGTACTCGCGCGGCCGCTGCGCCGCGGTGCGCGGTCCCGGATGCATACACGTGGGATGCGGGTAGTCGGTCTCGAACAGGATGTTGTCCGGGTACTTCGAGATCGCATCGATGGCGACCTGCTCCTCGAACCAGAAGCAACCGTAGATCTGACGCTTGAAATACTCGCTCGGCAACAGGTCGTATTCGGGATGCTCGTCGCTGATCCCGCCGTTCTTCCACTGCCAGTCGAACGTCTCGAGGGCGCCGGGGATCCAGCCCACTCCCGATTCGACGGATACGAACTTGAGATCGGGGAATCGGTGGCAGACCCCACCGAAGATGAGATCGGCAACGCTGCGCATGTTGTCGAGGAAGATCAGCGACGAGATCTTGGCGAAGTTCGTCATCCATCCCATCTCGGCGGTATCGGCGAACAACGTTCCCATCGATCCGCCACCGACATGGAAGTTCACCGGGACTCCGGCTTCCTGCACGAGGGACCACACCGGATCCCAGTGCTTGTGGGCGAGCGGCGGCTGGCCGTAGTCCTGAGGCTGGTTGCAGAAGTTCACGGCCTTGTGGCCATTGGCGAGACAGCGCTCGATCTCGGCCATCGCGAGGTCGCGGTCCCAGAACGGAATCGCCGTGATCGCGATGAGACGCTCGGGATCGGCACTGCACCAGTCGGTCAGGAAATCGTTGTAGGCCCGGACACAGTTGGCGACGAGTTCGCGATCGCCGAGACGGAGGAAGTACCCGTTGCCGAAACCACCGACATTCGGATAGAGGATCTGGGCGTCGATGCCCTCCTGATCGAGAAATGCGAGTCGCGCTTTCGCGTCGTACATGGCCGGAGCGATGTCGTCGAAGGTCTTGGGTGTCGACGCCGGCATGACCCCGTCGTGACCGGCCATCGAGTAATAACCCGGCGCACCGAGACGCTCACCGGCGCACATCCAGACATCGACGCCATCTATGCGTTCGATGTGGGGCACCGAATCATGGAGGCTCTTCGGGAACGAACGCGTCCACGTGTCGGGCGGCTCCGTCAGATGGGTATCGACGTCGATGACTCGGTAGCGGTCGAAAAGATCGGTCATGGTTCTCTCCTGTGTGCGGTCAAAGGCCCTGAGGCCAGTTTCCAATGACGCCGGCCTCTTCGAGACCTGCAAGTTCCTCGTCCGTGTGGCCCAGCCACCCACCGAGAATCTCGGCGTTGTGCTCGCCGAGGACAGGGGCGGGCCGCCGGATCCATCCTGCGACACTTGCATATCGGAACGGAAGTCCCGGGATCGGGTGCGTACCGACTACGGAATGTTCGACAGCTTCCGTGTAGCCCCGGGCCGCGATCTGCGGATGTTCGAAGACTCGTCGGGAATCTCGCGCGGGCGCTGCCGGCACTCCCCTGCCGACCAGAAGCTCGACGGTTTCCCCCAGCGACTTCTCCGCCAACCAATCCGCAATGAGTCCGTCGAGTCGATCATGGTGCTTCCGTCGACCGGACAATGTCGCGAGTTCGGGATCCGATGCCAGTTCCTCGTGGCCGATCACTTCGGCCAGAGTGCGCCACTGCAGGTCGGTGGCGCAGGAGATTGCGATCCACTGTTCTGTCCCGGCACAGGCGTACAGGTTCTGCGGGGCGGCGTAGGGACTGCGGTTTCCCTCGCGCTCGACAAGCAGTCGATGAGCGCTCCACTCGAGCACCGGTTCCGCGGCAACAGCGAGAGCAGCCTCGAACATCGGCGCTTCGACGAGACAACCTTCGCCTGTTCGATCGCGGCGCTCCAGAGCGACAAGGGCAGCGAAGGCGGCATGGAGGCCACCATTCGGATCGCAGGGCCCGCGCTGGATGCGGGGCTGATCCTCGGGATGCCCGGTCATCCATGCGAGACCGGTGATCTGCTCCATCGTCTGGGCGAAACCCGGCCGGTCGCGCCACGGCCCGGTAAGACCGAATGCGGGCATGCGAACCATGATCGCCTTCGGGTTCACGGCGTGGATCACATCCCAGTCCATGTTGAACGCTTCGACGACGCGCGGCGTGAAGTTCTCGATGACGATGTCGGCGCGGGCCGCGATCTCGAGAGCAAGAGCCCGGCCTTCGGGTCGATCGAGATCGAGGGTGACGTCGTACTTGTTCGTGTTCGCCTGCAGGAAGAACGCGCTGTACTCCCACCATTGCGGCTTCGCGTAGAACATGCCCCCAGCGGTGCGCATGCCGTCGATGCGACGCGTCGACTCGACATGGACGACCTCCGCTCCGAGGGCCGCAAGGATCGCAGCCGATGACGGCCCCGCCCACCAGGCGGTCAGATCCAGAACCGTGATGCCGGCCAGCGGGAGCAGCGGCGTCTCCGTCGACGGAGTCGGCCGTTCGCTTCGACGCGGGATCTCGTCACCGTTGTTCGCTCCGGCCGTAGGAGCCGGAAGTGGTGCGGGTGCCGGTTCACCGTCGAGGGTGAATGGTCGCCTCGGCATCTTGAACTCGCCGAGGGGATCGTCGATGAAAACACCCCGCTCGACCGGATGGTCGAGTTCGAGGATCATCCGGCCGTCCGCAACAGGGGCAACCGGGATGCGCAACAGGGCAGCCCGCTCGACGATGTCCGCGGTCGTGTGTCGGGTCGTCCACTCGCGGACCAATGCATTCCACTCGTCAGCCCGTGCGTTGCGAGCGCCGAGCATCGCGAAGGCGCCGTCTTCGAGAAGATCGGGTCGCTCGATCAGGATGCAGAACGATTCCCATTGATCGCGGGTGTTCGTGTTGAATCCCACCCATCCGTCGAGGGTGGGTTCGATCGAGGGGATCTCGACCGTTCGGGGCGGTACCGCCGGATCGGGCTCCGGACGGTCGCCGAGCGAGTTGAACAGATCGGAGAAGTTGGTGGCCGTGATGTTGGCCACCTCGAACAACGACAGATCGATGAACTCACCGAATCCGGTGGCACGAGATCGGCGGACTGCAGCCAGTCCGGCGACGCCGCAATACGCGCCACCCACCCATTCGACGATTCGACCACCCATCTGGAATGGCGGCAGTTCGCGGGTACCCCGGAGAGCAATCGCACCGCTGTCGGCCTGAACCGTGAACTCCGTCGCCGGAACATCGGCGTACGGTCCGGTCGTCCCGTACGGGGTGATCGAGAGGACCACCGTGCCGGGGAATCGGGCCGCCATGTCGCGGGGATGACCGGCGGCACCCGTCCCCGAGGTGAGGACGAGGTCGGCGTTGCGGCAGTGATCCTCGACGACGGGATCGCCGGATGTTGCGGTTACCGAACGCTGGCCGTGCCTCAGATAGCGAAAGAGCGGGGCATCGGCGATCGTCGGCACTCCGGACCATTGCTGATGGCGCTGGGGATCGCCCTCGGGCGGCTCGACCCTCGTCACGATCGCGCCGGAATCGCTGAACAACTTGGCGCAGTACGCGCCGGCCAGATCGGTCGACAGATCGACAACAACGACGTCGTGCAATTCCCCTCGGTCCCCCATCAACCCCGACCGTAGTCCGGGCGGGGATACGGTCATCACCGTGTTCCGTTCCCGCAAGCCGCCCCCGGCCCCGAAACCACCGACTCTGGCTCTGGCCGGGGCCGGCGTGATCGCGGTCGTGCACGGGCTTGCCGCCGAAGCAGCCGGCAGTCGGATCGTGGCCGTCGCGTCGCGATCGCCCCAACGGGCGGCTGAATTCGCCGGCAGGGTCGATGCCCGATCGTGTTCCTTCGACGATCTCCCTGCCGGAGCCGAGGCCGTCATCGTCTGCACGCCTCCCTCCCACCACTGCGAGCAGACCCTCGCCGCTCTTGCCGCAGGGGCATTGGTTCTCGTCGAGAAGCCGCTGGCCACGACGCTCGCCGAAGCCGATGCGATCGTCGCCGCCGACGTTTCGGGCCACGTCCTCTACGCCGAGAATCAGGCATTTGCTCCCGTGATCGCCCAAGTGCTCAACCTGATCTCGGATCTCGGGCCGCTCGGGTACCTCGAACTGCGCACATTGTCGCCGCGACCAACGTGGGGAGATTTCCTGAACCCGGACTGGGGAGGCGGCGCACTCTTCGATCTCGGTGCCCATCCGATCGCTCTCGCACTGCTGGCCGCAGGCGAGGACGAACCTGTCGGGGTGACGGCAACGATCACCAGTTCGGACGACATCGAAGTCGACGATTGGGCCGAAGTGATGCTCGAGTTCCGTTCCGGCCTCACCGCCCGCATCGAGGTCAGCTGGCGCAACACCGAAACCGTGTGGGACCTGCAGGCATCGAGCGCCACCGGGGTCGTCCGGGCGGAACTGATGCCGGAGCCGGCCATCGAGCACAACGGCGATCCCGTCGCCGTCGCCGCGGCGCCGGAAGGATCCGATCCCAGGATCCACAACCTCGGTTATGTCGAACAGATCCGTTGGCTTGCCCGAATCGGCGCCGGAGAAACCAACCCGCTCGACGCCGACTTCGGCCGCAGGGTTCTCGACGTGATCTGCGGCGCGTACACCTCGGCCCGGAACAACAGCTCCGCCGAATCGCTTCCGTTCGCCGGCCAGCGCGATCGTTCACCCCACGAGCTCTGGAAGAACTGACTACGGTTCGGCAATGACCGAACTCACCAGCGAAGCCGTACTCGCCGAAGCCGCCGTGCGTACCGGAGGTCTCACCGACCTGGGCCCCATTCCGTTCACCGATGGCCTCGACCGCTTCATGGATTCACTGAACACCGATGCCCGTCTCAATCCGACCGGCGAATTCATCGCCAGCGAGCGCGCTCTTCTGCACACGGTGAACCGCCTCAACTACGTCAACGACCGGAAGAACATTCCGGCGATCAGTGAGCAGAAGATCGTGAAGCCGGTGTTCATCATCGGGATGCCCCGCACGGGCACAACGATCCTCCACGACATCCTCGCCCAGGACCCTGCGAACCGTGCCCCACTGACATGGGAAACGATGTTCCCCTCTCCTCCCCCGGCCGCCGACTCCTTCGTCACCGATCCCCGCATCGCCGCCTGTGCCGCCATGTTCCCACCCATCGAGGAGCAACAGCTCCGTGCCATTCATCCGCTCGGCGCGGAATTGTCACAGGAGTGCGTGACGATGATGGGCGAAGCGATGTGCACGCCGCTCTTCCACAACCAGTTCTACGTGAAGACCTATCAGGATTGGGTCGACACCGAGGCCGATTGGTCGCATGTCTACGACTTCCATCTGCAGCAACTGCAGCACCTTCAGGCCTTCAACGAACGCGATCGGTGGGTGCTGAAGACCGGTGCACACCTTTGGGGGCTCGAACATCTCCTCGCCACATATCCGGACGCCCGGATCGTTTTCACCCATCGAGATCCGGTGAAATCGATGACCTCCTACGCCAGCCTCACCAGCATCGTCCGCGGCGTCGGCAGCGATCATGTCGACCCGGTTCAGGTTGCGGCCGACTGGACCCCGCGCCTGCGAAACGTGCTGATGCACGGCGTCGAGGTCCGCGCCGCTCAGGACTATCCGAACGCGATCTTCTACGACATGATGTTCCGGGATTTCGTCACCGATCAGTTCGGCGTCGTCGAGCAGATCTACTCGGCGTTCGATCTACCGATGTCGGATGTCGGCGCCCAACGGATGCAGGCGTTCATCGACGCCAATCCTCCCGGCGTTCACGGCGTGCACAACTATTCCCCCGAGGAATACGGAATCGATCCCGACGACGTGCGCGCGGAGTTCCGCGAGTACATCGACCATTTCGACCTGCCTCCGGAATGATCGTGACGCCCTGGACTGTCAGAGCATCACGATGACGCGGCCGACGGTGTCCCGCTCGGCCATCGCCGTGATCGCCTGAGGTAGTTCGGTGAAATCGGGAGCACTGCCCACGACGGCGCGCACCGCGCCGCTCCGGACCAGTTCCACGATGTCGTTGGTGGCGATCTCGCCCAACCCCCGGGGAGCGACGTTCCATCCCATCCCCTGCTTTATGAGGGCGATCATGTCGTCGCTCTGGTAGTTCAGCAGGACACCGCAGAGCTTGAAATTTCCCATGGCGATGCGTCGGGGAACGATGAACGGCTCGTCGGCGACCAATTTGTTCGAAGCGAAGCCCATCATCAGGTAGCGGCCGTTGTACGCCGTGCACTTGAACGACGCATCCATCACCGCTTCGCCCACGTTGTCGAATACGACATCGACACCGCGACCCGCGGTTTCGGCAAGAACGATCTCCGAGAAATCCTCGGTGTTGTAGTTGATGGCGTGATCGGCTCCGAGTTCGAGACAGAGCTCGACCTTGGCATCACTGCCGGCGGTGGCGAAGACCGTGGCACCGAATGCCTTCGCCAACTGAATCGCCGCGGACCCCGATCCACCGGCACCGGCATGGATGAGCACGGTTTCTCCCGCCTGGAGATCGGCGCGATCGAACAGACCCAGCCACGCGAGATGAAAGGGAAAGAAAAGGGCGGCCGCATCGGGCAACGCGATGTCGTCGGCGATCTCGAACACGCCGACCGCGGGACAGATTGCGTATTCGGCAAAGCCGCCATGGGCCTGACGGGTGATTGCCGCGACCCGCTGGCCGAGAAGACCCTCGGCCCCAGCGCCACAAGCATCAACGACGCCGAAGACTTCCATGCCCGGGCTGTACGGGAACTCCGGGCGAACCATCATGTTTCCGCCGGTGATGCGCTCGAGATCGTTGAGGTTCAGCGGAATGGCCTGCACCTTGATCCGGACCTCGCCCGGCCCCGGATCGGGAAGGGCGATCTCGTCGAGGCGAAGAACCTCGAGAGGTTCACCGTATTCATGAACCCGCCACGCACGCATCGTTTCCATCGCTCCCCCTCTTATCGGTCGGCGAAGCCTGCCACACCACAATGGGCGACCCGGCGAAGTCCCTACCGCCGCTCAGCCGGCGAACGTCGGCACGACTGGATCCGTGCCCGGTGCGGCGGTTGTGGTCGTGGTCGTGGTGGTCGGCTCCGGGATCGGCTGCGATTCGAACGCACCGATATCGGCACGCCCGCCATACACCCGGAGAAACGGCGTACCACGCTGATCAAATCCGTTGCCGTCGAAGGTCGCCACCGGATCAGGGCCAGCGTCGATCGCCGGCGAACCGGTCAACAAGGCCATCGTCTTCGTCAGCCCGCCGTTGTCAACAAGCACCCCGAGCCCCGGGGAGTCCGAACGCACGTTCCCGACGCCGTTCAGCGTGACGTCGGTATCGACAGTGCCGACACCGAACATCGAATGATCCGCGTTGATGGTGATCGGTGATGAATCCTTCACCTCGATGTCCGAACTCAGGACGTTCACACTGCTGTTTCCAGAGATGATCGTCCCCGACAATGCGAGCGAAACCGATGAGTAGAGCGCAATACCTCCACCGTCGTAGAAGTTCGAGGTGGACGTATTCTCCGTGATGGTGCTCTGGTTGATCGTGAGTGAGGCCACCCCCTGAACCATGATCCCGCCGCCGTAGTTCGCGGAATTTCCGGTGATGGTCGTGTTCGAGATCGACGCGACTTGAAACACATCGTTGAAATTGATGCCGCCGCCGCCAGAAATGGCTGTGTTGTTCGAGATGGTGGAGTCCAGAACTTCGACCGAGTCATTGAGAAAGTACAGGCCGCCACCCCAGTTGCCGGAGGTGTTGCCGTCGACGGTGGTCGAGATGATCTGGACGTCACCGACTGAAGTGGCGAAAAACGCCCCACCTCCGTTTCCAGACGTCGAGGTGTTACCCGAGATCACCGAATCGGTGATGACCACGGACGAGGCCTCTTCAACTCGCAGGCCGCCAGTGCTGCTGCCCGCGTTGTTCGTGATCTCGGTGTTGTCGATCTCGACTGTATGGCTGCCGAAGCCGAGCCCGACCAAGATCCCCGCCCCATTCGAGGAGATACTCGCACCTGTGATCACCGAGTTCCGGACGATGAGACTCTGATCCAGACCGGAGTCGTAACTGCTCAGATCGATGTTCGGTCCCGCCGTTGAACCCGAAGCGACGATGTCGTCGAGCACGAGATTCGTCGACCAAGAATGAACCGGCGTTGCTCCACCGGTGAGCGTGAGTCCAGAGATCGAGATGTCCTTCGACACCCCTTGCTTGTAGAGGTAGAAGATCTGCCCCGTCGGAGCCGTGACCGAGAGGTTCGCTGAACCGGGTCCCGTCACGATCACCGAGTCGGTCACCTCGAGCTGACCGGTCGTCAGAGTGATCGTCCCGGTCACGCCCGCAGCAAAGACCACGACATCGGCGCCCGAATTCGTATTCGCATCCAGAAGTGCCTGCCGCAAACTTCCCGCACCCGCATCGTCGGTGTTCAGAACCGTGAACGTCGCTGCCGTCGCGCCCGCGCTCGGAGCGACCAACAACGCCGCTCCCGCACCACCGATCAGCAACGAACCACCAGCGGCAAGATGGCCGGTACGAACAGGCCAGGACATGTTTTGGTTCATGAATCGGGACATTAATGCAGATGGCAAGTACGACATGTTTTAGACCCGAGGTCAAAGGCGTGGACAGTCTCGAACCTGTCGGCCTAGATTTCGCGTCCGTTCCCGATCTTGAAGAGATGCGCCGTGACAGTCGATCCGTTGAGTGATGTGGTCTCGAGTCAGTACGAGGAATGGGTCTATCCCGAGCCGATTCTCGATCTCCCGGGCTGGTTGGAGAACAACTGGCAATGGTTCGATCCGGCAATCGCCCATCGCATGTTCTGGCCCGACCGCCACAATGTCGAGGACCTCGACATTCTCGTTGCCGGATGCGGAACGAATCAGGCTGCCGTTTTCGCCTATACGAATCCGACCTCCCGGGTCGTTGCCATTGACGTCAGCCAAGCCTCGCTGGATCACCATCAGTACCTGAAGAGCAAGTTCGGATTGCGAAACCTTGAACTTCATCGACTCCCCATCGAGGACCTGCCGTCGTTGAACCGCAGTTTCGATCTCATCGTTTCAAGCGGTGTTCTGCATCACCTGGCTGATCCGCTGGTCGGTCTCATCGCCCTCGCCGGATCGTTGCGACAGGACGGAGTGATCGGCATCATGCTCTATGCGACGTACGGCCGCCTCGGCGTGGAGATGCTCCAATCGGTTTTCCGCGATCTCGGTCTCGGCCGCGATGAAGCCTCCGTTGCGATCGTGAGAGAAGCGATAGCGACACTTCCGACCGGCCATCCCGTCCTCAGCTACCTCGAAATCGCACCCGACCTCCAGTTCGATGCCGGCTTGATCGACACCTTCCTCCACGGACGCGATCGTTCCTACACCGTCGATGAGTGCCTCGACCTCGTCAGCGATGCAGGCCTCGTCTTCCAGGAGTGGTTCCTGAAAGCTCCCTATTACGCGAGCGCCGACCATGGCGATCGATTCCAATCTGCGATCACCTCGCTTCCTGTCGAGAAGCAGTGGTCCGTGATGGAGCGCATCAACTCCCGCAATGGCTGTCACTTCTTCACGGCGTGCCATCCCGATCGACCCACTCGGTCCTATGCGATCGACTTCGACTCGGAGAACTTCGTCCGATTCGTCCCCAGTTTCCGGCACAAGTGCCAGCTCGTCGACGACCGGATGTCTCGTTACAACTGGACCTTCATCCTCGATCCCGATCAGCAGGCCTTCATCCAACTGGTCGATGGCGAACGCACGATCGACGAGATCGTTTCCGCCGTGGCGAACAATGGGGTCTTCCCGGGAGCCGATCGGTACCGGCTCGTCGAGATGGGCCGACAGGTATTCCAGTCCCTCTGGCAACTCGACTTCTTCGCCATGGGCCTCCCCGACTGATCGGTTGTCCCACCCCCGAGCGGGGCCACCTCTACACAAACCTCCCGCATTAAACAGTGGGCGTTGAGGGACTCGAACCCCCGACCCTCTCCTTGTAAGGGAGATGCTCTAACCAACTGAGCCAAACGCCCGCATGGACCGAAGTCCGAGACCTGATCGTAGCCGGGCGGCAAACGTCGGCCTTCAGGGCTCCCGGGCTTCGGGCCTCGGCGTCGTCAATCTGGCCAGCGCCACCATCGCTTCCGCTGTCTCGAACTGGAGCTCGGGTAGAGCGGTCGGTGAGAACCACCCGACCTCCACGATCTCGGCCGAACATGGCCGAGCCTCGCCAATTTCCGAGAGCGAAACCGGTCGTGCCCGGTACACGATGTCGACCCGCTGCGGATCGGCGTCGACCACCACCGCCGGTGAACCGACAAGAGTGATGGCAATACCGACTTCTTCGAAGACTTCCCGACGAGCACCGATCGCCGGGTCTTCGCCACGCTTGAGCAGACCTCCAGGAATTCCCCAGCGGCGGCGATAGGCCTGCCGGACGAGGAGGATGTGACCGTCGGGCCGCTCGATCACACAGATCGCGCCAACGGTGTACGAAGGCGAGGCGATGCGGACGATCCAACGCCGCAGCATCTTCGGGAGCATCTGAAACAGTCGCAACAGCACGCGATAAGCGCGAGCGGAGTAGGTGCGACTGGCCATGAGTGAAGCCTACGGCCGCTCTATCGAGAGACGTGCATCCACCAACTCCGCAAGGAGCGTCGGCGTGGCGGCGGCAACCGGCGTTCGGCGATCGTCGTGCTCGAAGGTCACGAGGTCGCGACCTTCGGCGTCGACAACGAGCGCGCCGGCTTCGGTGCACACGAGCATTCCTCCGAGGTAATCCCACGAGCCGTGGGCATTCCACGAGCAATCCAGGTAACCGTCGACGACACCGGCCGCAACCGCGCAGAGGTCGAGGGCACACGCTCCCAATGCCCGGAACTGGTTCCATCCCAACCACTTGCCCGGGAAACCGGAAAGGGCGATGAGCGACTCGCGCAGTTCCGTGGATCCCGAAGGCGTCAGGCGCTCACCGTTGCAGAACGACCCGCCGCCGCGCACTGCTTCGAAACGATCGCCCGAAGCGAGGTTGATGACAAGTGATGCCCGAGGACCATCAGCATCGACGGCACACAGGCTCGTCGCGTACCAGGGGATCCCCCGACTTGCGTTGGTCGAGCCGTCGAGCGGATCGAGCACGACCGTGATCTCCGAACCGGGGCGATGCCGACCGGACTCCTCCGACAGAACGCCCAGTCCGGCCCGTTCGAACACGTCGAGGGCAGCGGCGTCGGCGGCAAGATCACTCAGGTACTGCCCGTGCCTCGTGCCGGCGAGTCCCCAGTCGTCCAGACCTCCGAGCGCAACCCGAATCGCCGTCGCAGCCTCATCGAGCACTTCGCACAGCGTTTCGTCGTTCATCCCAGCGACGGTAGCCCCGTGCTCCCCGTCATGGCAGGCTGGTGCCGTGGCAATCATCGATGTACCGGGTTTCATAGCCGATCTGAAGGATCACGCCGTCGATCACGCCTTCCATGTGCACGACGAGCGCCATTTCATCGAGACCTACTCCATGCGTCAGGCATGGGAGATCGACCTGCACCCCGAGGACGCCTGCGGCGGCCCCCTCGATCTTCATCTGGCCCTCGAGGTGGACCCCCGGATCATGATCCGATTCGAGGATCAGATGCTCGAACTCCCCGACACCGCCGACCCGGTGGAAGGAATGGCGTTCCCCCTCATCTTCACCTGGGCACTCCCTCCCCTCCGCTATCCGCCGGACCTTTTGGTTCTCGCCACCGAACTCGCCGGACGCGGCGGTATCGATCTGCCGCTCGAAGTGTCGGCCATCGATTCCTTCGCAGCAGTCACCGACGCCCCCGAGCGCAGCCTCACCATCGTTTCGCGCATCGACGTCGGCCTCGA
>CAEZUP010000037.1_pt1 | contig 17968 bp, 12 predicted proteins | sample 7264511 | NCBI WGS metagenome assembly CAEZUP01 (sample SAMEA6813833, study PRJEB35770) | uncultured Microthrixaceae bacterium | biome: Freshwater; feature: Freshwater reservoir; material: water | place: Czech Republic | collected 2016-04-20 | depth 0.5m m
ACTGGCGGCCGGGTTGTGGTCGTCGATGTCGGTGCGGTCGTCACCTTGCGGGAACATGTAGCGACAACCGTGAGTGCCCGAAACGGGCGCCTGGTCGCGGAGCAGGTTCAGACGACCGACGGCCGGAGTGGAACCGACCTCGGTCTCACCTCGGTTCTCGGCGGAACGGTTCCTTCTGCAGTCTGGGTCTTCGCCGACGGTTCGCCCGCCGGAACCACGGTCGGCGAGACGATCTCCGTCTTCAATCCCGGCGACACCGATACGACTGTTCAGGTGCAGGTACAGCTCGACGACCAGCGCACGAACGGAACCGTCGAACCTTTCGAAGTCACCGTCGCGTCACACCGATTTGCCGTCGTCGATCTGTATGCCGATCCCCGGGTCCCCCGATCTGTCGGGCACTGGGTGATAGTCAGAACGCTCGACGGTGCGCCGGTGATCGTCGAGCGCACGCTTAGCGGCGCGAAGGGTTCGGGCCTGTCGGGTTCGAGTCACACGATGGGAGTGCCAGTCGTCGCCACTCGATGGCTCGTCGGATCGTTGGTGACCGGTGACGTGAAGGCTGCAACCTTGTCGGTGGCGAACCCCTCGGCCACGGACACCGCCACGTTCACGATTCGCTCCATTACGGGTACCGGAGTCGTCGACACACCCGGTGCAGCCGGCATTTCGCTGGCTCCGGGAGAGCGCCGCTCTGTCGATGTCGGGGCGCTTCTCGCCGCATCCCCCGGGTCGTCTTTCGAAATCGTCTCCGATGTCGCTCTCTCGGTCGGGCAATGGCTCCAGTTCGGTACCCCGGTGGATTTCGCCACGCCTCAGGCCTTCCCGGTGAGCGGCACGCAGTCGTTGCTCCGCAGCGCGATCATGCCTCAGGCGGGTGCCGGCCTCGAGGTCGATCCGTCGCTCGCCCCCGAAGACACGGTTGTCATCCCCGATGATGCGGTGACGACCAGTGTGCTCCCGGTGACAACATTGACCACGGGGTAGGAATGGACCGCCTGTCAGTCGCACTGGTGTTGGTGGGAATCGCCGTCGTGGCCGCACTGTTGCTGCAACGACGGAAGCCGGCTCCACCGTCCGGTCAGAACTGGAACATCCCGGTTCAACTCGATCGGTCCGACTTCACCCGGCCAGACGCCGCATGGCTCGTCGCCGTGTTCACCTCGTCGACCTGCGACACCTGCGGTGGAGTCGCGGCCAAGGCCGCCGCTCTCGACGCCGGCGGTGCGGGCCCGGTCGCCGTACAGACGATCGAGGTGACGGCCGAACCCGAGTTGCACCGTCGCTACGGCATCGACGCCGTTCCGCTTGTGCTCATCGCCGACAGCGAGGGAGTGGTGATCAAGCATTTCCTCGGACCGGTGACGGCCACCGACCTGTGGGCTGCCGTGGCCGAAGCGCGCGAACCCGGATCGACTCCCGAAGGTTGCGACAACCACAGCTGACGATTCAGCAGGTGACGGTGTCACCAGCGCTGGATGCGATGCCGTGCCCTTCAGATGTCCGGCGGGGTGTCGGCGTGCGGCATGGAGGCGGCGCCGAGTTCGTCGTTGGTCGTCGTGTCCATCGGTGCGATTGAAACGACGTTGTTGTGGGGGTTCTTCGACGTCGATCCGGTCTGGGCGAGTTCGAGCAACCGCGACACTTCGGTGCCGTCGATGGTTTCATGCTCGAGAAGAGCCCTGGCGACGAGGTCGAGACCGTTTCGATTCTCCGTGAGGGTTTCGCGGCAGCGTTCCTGGGCCTGACGGAGGATCCGCTCGACCTCTTCGTCGATGACCCGGGCAGTGTCGTCCGAGTAATCGCGGGTCTGCATGAGATCCTCTCCAAGGAACACCTGACCCTGCGATCCCCATGCCATCGGGCCGACCCTGGTGCTCATGCCCCATTCCCGAACCATCTTGCGGGCCAGTTCGGTCGCTCCGACGAGATCGTTGTTGGCGCCGGTCGAAACCACACCGAACACGAGATCTTCGGCGATGCGGCCTCCCATTCGGACCACGAGTGAATCCTCGATGTAATCCTGACGGTAGATGTGACGTTCCTCGGCCGGAAGCTGCATCGTCACGCCGAGTGCCATGCCTGACGGAATGATGGTGACCTTGTGCAGCGGATCGGCGGTCGGAAGCACAGCGGCGCATACTGCGTGACCGGCCTCGTGATAGGCGATGGCTTCCTTCTCGAGATCCGACAGCGCCATCGATTCGCGCCGCTGACCCATGAAGATCCGATCGCGGGCGTCTTCGAAGTTCGATTTGTGAATCTCGGTCTGTCCGTTGCGCACGGCGAAGAGCGCGGCTTCGTTCACGAGATTGGAGAGATCGGCGCCGCTCATACCGGGAGTGCCGCGGGCGACAAGGTCGAGATCGACATCGGGAGCGATCCGCTTGTGCTTGACGTGCACCTCGAGGATCTTGCGACGATCGTCGAGTTCGGGGAGGGGAACAACGACCTGACGATCGAATCGACCCGGACGCAACAGGGCGGGATCGAGGATGTCGGGACGGTTGGTGGCGGCGATCATCACGATGCCGGTTGTGACTTCGAAGCCATCCATCTCGGCGAGCATCTGGTTCAGGGTCTGCTCGCGTTCGTCATGACCTCCGCCGAGGCCGGCGCCGCGCTTGCGGCCGATGGAGTCGATCTCGTCGACGAAGATGATGGCGCGACCGAGTTTGCGGGCGTTCTGGAAGAGGTCGCGGACCCGGCTGGCGCCGACGCCCACGAACATTTCCATGAAGTCCGACCCGGTCACCGAGAGGAACGGGACCCCAGCCTCACCGGCGACGGCCCGGGCGATGAGGGTCTTGCCGGTACCTGGAGGGCCGACGAGCAGGATGCCCTTCGGGATCCGGGCGCCGATCTCACCGAACTTCTCCGGGTGCTTCAGGAAATCGATCACCTCGGTGACGTCGGTCTTGACTCCCTCGTAACCGGCGACGTCGGCGAACGTCGTGCCGGGACGTTCGGCGTTGTAGGTCTTGGCCTTGCTGCGGCCAATGGACATGATGCCGCCCATCTGGCCGGAGGCCCGACGTTGCATCCACATGAAGAATCCGATGAGGAGCAGTACCGGCAGGAGGAGCGGAATCAGGGTGCCCCAGATGCTCTGGGTCGGCGAGGAATACTCGACACCCTTTTCGATGAAGAGCGCCTGATCGGAATCGGAGAGCTGGATCGGGCCCGTGGTCGAGAAATTGGTGCCGTCCTGCAGCGTTCCGGTGATCTTGCCGTTGGCATTGTCGAATTTCGCCTCGGTCACCTGATCGCTGGAGAGCTTGGTGATGAAATCGCCGTAGTTGACCTGATCGCTCGGTGTGGACGACGCCGCGAACTGGAGTGCGATCGCACCGACCACGACAACCAGAAGCACGATGATGGTCCAGCGCGGCCAGCCCTGATCGCTTCCGAATCGGCCTGAGCCACTTTTTTCACCGGGAGTTGGAGTGGGATTCTCGGGAGCCATGGGCCCAAGCCTAGAGCGGACGGCGGAAATTTCCCGTCGGCAGGAGACAATTCGGCATCATGTGCAGATGAAGCCGCGAAGTGGACCGACTCAGGGTGCGGTGAGATGCCCCGCGAGTGTGGCGGGACCCCGACGGCGATCGACGAGGTGCCAGCCGCGGGGAACACTCATCGAATCGGCATGCCGGCGACAGATGTCGTAGACCGCCGGATGAGCCTCCTCGGCGAGGATGTCGAGAAAGACGGTGCTGTGGGCATAGTCGTAGCCGAAGGTGGCCGATGCCTGTTCGCCACATCCGGGGCGAGCACATGAACGCGTCATGGGTCCGACGGTACCGCTGCTCCCGGTCCGTGGCGTGGACCGTTGACCGGTAGCCTCGGCACTCGTGACTCCTCCCGAACCTCAGCCCCCATCGAGGATGCCGTCGAAGAAAACAGCGTCAACCCCGGGGCCGTCGTCGCGCACGACTCCGAAGGGATCGAAGGGGAAGCTTCCTGTCGCGGCCGGAAAGCCGAAGCGACGCAATCGTCCTCCGGCCCCCATTGCGGCCGCAACGGCCGTCGGCGACGGATCCAACCCGACGGGAGACACGACCGGTTCGGATTCGAACACGTACCGATACGGCGCCGGTGCCCTGATAATCGCGTTCCTCGCCGCACAACTGTTGTCGACCATTGCGTACGCGATCGTGCAGTCGGTCACGTCCTACGACTTCACCGCTCCCGCCGGAGTGGGCGCCGCTGTGGGTCAGGCGGCGGGTCAGGCATCCCAGGGACTGACCTTCGCCATCAGCGTGCCCCCGCCACTGTGGACCACCGCTCTTCTGCAGCTTCCGCTGTGGCTGGGCCTCGCCGTGATACCCATCTGGTTCGCCACCAAGCGCGGACGTGGTGTCGTGGCCGAACTCGGCCTCCGCATGAAGCTGCGGGATGCACCGATCGGATTGGCGATCGGTGTGGCCTGTCAGCTCGTCATGGTTCCGGCCCTGTACTGGGTCGTGTTCAAACTGATCGGCGTCAAGGACATCTCGGCAGCGGCCCGCGAGTTGACCGACCGGGCAACCGACCCGCTGTCGATCATTCTCGTCTTCCTCATCGTGGGAATCGGGGCGCCGATAGCGGAGGAGATCTATTTCCGGGGAATGGCCCAACGCATCTTCGGTCGCAAGCTGCGCCCGGAATGGGCGATCCTCGCTGCAGCGGCGTTCTTCGCCGGCTCGCACCTTCAACCGCTTCAGTTTCCGGCCCTGCTCGTGTTCGGCATCATCCTCGGCGTGCTCGCCTGGAAGTCGGGCCGCATCGGTCCATCGATCTGGGCCCATGTGGGATTCAACGTGGTGGCGGCGGCGAGCCTCGTGTTCAATCTGGGGATCGGCTGACCAAGTGACACGACACGAACAGCGAGTGCTGACACGATGGGCCACTCATGGATGATCTCGGGCCCCCTCCCTACGATGATGAAGCGGCGAAACCCACGACCGATCCCGCCGATCCGGTTGTTGTGGGCCTCGGACAGGCGATAGATCCTCCGAGTCGTTCCGCCACAGCGGCGAGACGTGCTGTCAGTTCATTCCGACGACTGGGTGACTGGGGGATCGAATCCTGGGTGACCCTCGGGATCGTGTTGTCCTGCGTGCTCTTCACCTTCACGCAACTCAGTCCGTCTGATGTTTTCTCGTCCTCGACGCCCGCCGGTGGCGACATGGGCGCCCATGTCTGGGCACCCGCGTACCTGCGCGACCATCTCCTCCCGTCGTTCCGCCTCACGGGTTGGACGCCGGACTGGTACGCAGGTTTCCCGGCGTTCCACTTCTATATGGTGCTTCCGTCGCTCGCGATCGCGCTCCTGAGTTTTGTTCTGCCTTACGGGATCGCGTTCAAACTGGTGGCCATCAGCGGACTGCTGACCCTGCCGGTCGCGTGCTGGTTGTTCGCCCGACTGGTCCGGCTGCCGTTTCCGGCCCCGCCGTTGTTCGCCGTCGCCGCAACAGCATTCCTGTTCGACCGATCGTTCTCGATCTACGGCGGAAACATCGCATCGACGATGGCCGGCGAATTCGCCTTCTCGATCTCGCTGAGCTTCGCGATCGTCTTTCTCGGGGTCGTCGGTCGGGGACTCGAGAACGGGAAACATCGGGCGCTGGCGGCCGGACTCCTCGCTCTCACCGGACTCTGCCATCTGATCCCGTTCCTGTTCGCCATCGCCGGGGCAGTGGTCTGGCTCGGAGTTTCGGCGGCGCGTCGCAGCGGTTTCCGAACACGCGTGTGGTGGTTGCTCAGTGCCGGACTCGTCGGGGTCGGCCTCACTGCATGGTGGTTGGTGCCCTTCTATCTCCGCTCGGGCTACATGAACGACATGGGCTGGGAGAAGAAGACCACCTACGTCGACCTGCTCTTCCAGCGCAAGTACCTCGACCCACAGTTGGTGAACTCGCCACCGATCGAATGGGTTCTGGTTCTCGCACTTCTGGGTGTCGTGATGTCGATCGCATGGAAGCGCAGGGGTGGGGCGTTCCTCATCGGACTAGCGGTCATGTCGGCTCTTGCCTTCCGTTTCATCCCGCAGACGCGGCTCTGGAACGCACGCCTTCTTCCGTTCTGGTATCTCAGCCTCTATCTATTGGCCGCACTCGGTGTGGCCGAACTCGGGCGCACGGTCGCGACATTGTTCGCCAAGGATCCCGACCGACCGAGTGTTCTCGCGACGGTCACCACGGCTGTTCTCGGTGCGTTCATCGCGATCACTGCAATAGCTATGCCTCTTCGTGCGATGCCCAACTCGATCGGTATCGGTCCGGTGAAGGTCGAACTCGGCGGCGTGAGTTCGAGCGGGTCCTACGACTGGCTCTTTCTTTCCACTCGCGATTCGAGTTTCATTCCGTCGTGGGCCCGTTGGAACTTCAGTGGCTACGAGGGCAAACCCGCCTATCCGGAGTACCACGACATCGTCGAGACCATGGACACCCTTGGCCAGACGCAGGGTTGTGGCAGGGCCATGTGGGAGCACGAAGAACAACACGATCGCTACGGCACGCCGATGGCGCTCATGTTGCTTCCGTTCTGGACCGACGGATGCATCGGCTCGATGGAAGGCCTCTATTTCGAAGCTTCGGCAACTACGCCGTATCACTTCCTGAATCAGGATGAATTGTCGACCGGACCGTCGAACGCGCAACGGGATCTTCCGTATCGACCGGGAGCTCCGTCGGCGGAACAGTTCGATCTCGGCGTCGACCATCTGCAGATGTTCGGTGTGAAGTACTACATGGCGATCTCCGAGCCGATGATTGCGCTCGGCCGCGCCAACACCTCCCTGAAGGAAGTCGCGAGTTCCGGACCATGGGTCGTCTTCGAAGTGGCCGGCACCGAGTTGGTCACGGCACTCGACAACAATCCGGCCGTGTTGACCGGGATCGACACAGCCCATGGTTGGCTCGATGCTGTGGTTCCCTGGTACCTCGACAAGTCGCAGTGGAATGTCTGGCCATCCTCGGGCGGTCCTGAAGACTGGCAGCGCATAACGGTGGGGGAGCAACCGTCAGTCGTTCCGACGACCCCGGTAGCGGTGACCAACGTCGAGACCGGCACGGACAGCATCTCCTTCGACGTCAGCCGTCCGGGCACTCCGATTCTCGTGAAGGCCTCGTACTTCCCGAACTGGCAGGCGAGCGGAGCGGACGGCCCGTGGAGGGTCGGTCCCAATCTGATGGTCGTGGTTCCGACCTCCGAACACGTGTCGCTGCACTACGGGATGACCCCGATCGATTACGGCTCATGGCTGCTCACCTTGTTGGCGATAGCGGCCCTTGTCGCTCTGGCCCGACTCGGGACGTTGGCCATGCCCGAACCGAAGCCATGGTTCACACGCCGATCGCCCGACTCCACCACCGAGGGTGACTCCGACGAACCGGAATCCGGTTCGGATGACGGCGCCGGAGGAACTGGTGGCGCCGGGAGCATCGACGCGGCGATCTTTGATCCGACGTCATCGATCATCGGCGACGATCAAGAACAGTCATGAAGCGTCTGCGCCCGGACCAGATCGGTGCCGCGCTGCTGGCCTCGATCGTGACGGGATACGCGATCAACCGGTGGCAGCGCGGACTGTCGCCCTTGCGTGCCGATCTCGGCCGGCGCCTCGAACGAACCGAATCGCCCGGCCTGTGCCGTCTGAGCATCGTCATTCCGGCCTACGGAGAGGAGGCACGAATCGCGACGACCGTTCAGTCGCTGCGATCGGCCTTTGAAGCTGCCGGCTTCGGGGCCGATGTCGAGATCATCGTGGTCGACGACGGATCGCTCGACCGGACGGCCGAATTCGCGAAGGCATCGGGCGCCGATGTCGTGGTTCGACATGAAGTCAACCGCGGCAAGGGGGCAGCCATCCGGTCGGGCGTACTCGCCTCGAACGGCCGCTCGATCGTCTTCACCGATGCGGACCTCTCGTACTCGCCGGACCAGATGCCGGCTCTTGTCGAGCTTGTGGAAAAGGGTTGGGACGTCGTCGTCGGCAGTCGTCGTCACACCGAGACCACGACGCTGGTCAGGGCCAAGCGAATCCGGGAGATTGGTGGCCGGGCAATCAATCTGCTGACCCGCGTGGTGCTGCTCGGGCAGTACCGCGACACGCAATGCGGACTGAAGGCGTTTCGTTCCGACGCGGCCCGTCTGATCTTCTCGCACACGATGGTTGACGGATTCGCCTTCGATGTCGAGGTTTTTCACTTGGTCGAGCGATATCACCTGTCGCTCATGGAGGTTCCGGTCACGGTGGCGAACGCCGAGACATCGACGGTCCGCGTCGTGAGCGACGCGTTGCGTCTGGTGCGCGATCTTTTCCTTGTCCGGCGCTGGTCGGTCGAGGGGCGTTATGACCTCACCGCCAACGATTTGTTGTCGCCAACCGGTCTGCAACCGGCCCACACTCCCGATCCGGACGCACCTCTCCACTAGAGTTCGGGCTCATGGCCCCCCTCACCGCCGACGCACTCGACGCCATTTTCAAGGCGTACGACATTCGCGGCACCGTTCCCGATCAGTTGGATGCAAGCCTCATGGAGCGCATCGGAGCGGCGTTCGCCCGGTTCGCAGCCGACATGAGCGGCGCCGATCGCATCCTGGTGGCCCACGACATGCGACCATCCGGTCCGGAATTCGCCGATGCGTTCGCGAAGGGTGCGACCGATCAGGGTGTCGACGTCGTCCATCTCGGACTTGCGTCGACCGATCTGCTGTTCTTTGCCGCCGGGCACTTCGACGCCCCGGGAGCGATGCTCACCGCGTCGCACAATCCGGCCCAGTACAACGGGGTGAAGCTCTGCCTCGCCGGGGCCCGACCCATCGGCGTCGACACCGGTCTTGTTCCGATCCGCGAAGCCACACTCACCGGTCTCGCCCCGACAGAGGCGCGCGGCTCGATCACGAGCCGGGACGACGCACTTGGTGTCTTCGTGACGCATGTGCACTCGTTCGTCGACCTCGATTCGCTTCGGCCGCTCAAGGTGATCGCCGACACGGCCAATGGCATGGGTGGTCTCACTGCACCGGCCGTCTTCGCCGATCTGCCGTTCGACCTCGAGGTCATGTACGGCGAACTCGACGGGACTTTTCCCAACCATCCGGCGGATCCGATCCAGCCGGAGAACCTCCGCGACCTGCAGAAGCGGGTTCTCGAAACCGGCGCCGACATCGGACTCGCTTTCGACGGTGACGCCGACCGCGTCTTCCTCGTCGACGATCTCGGCGAACTCGTATCGGGTTCGCTCACGACGGCAATCGTCGCCGATGCGATGTTGGCGAAGAATCCGGGCGAGATCGTGCTCCACAATCTGATCTGTTCGAAGTCGGTTGCCGAGGTGATTCTCGAGAGCGGCGGTACACCGGTGCGCACCCGGGTGGGGCACTCGTACATCAAACAGGTCATGGCCGACACCGGCGCCTGTTTCGGTGGCGAACATTCCGGTCACTATTACTTCCGGGACAACTATCGGGCCGACTCCGGCATCATCGCCGCCCTCGCCGTTCTCGAGGTTGTCTCCAAGGCCGGTGTTCCGTTGTCGGAAGTCCGCAGGCCCTACGAGCGTTACGTGGCGTCCGGTGAACTCAACACCGTGGTTCCCGACCCGCTGGCGGTCATCGAGTTCGTGGCCGACCGTTTCGGCGATGCCGAACAGGACAGGCTCGACGGTCTCACCATCGACCTGACCACCGGCCCGGGTTCGATTGCCGGAGACGGATGGTGGTTCAACCTCCGTCCTTCCAACACAGAGCCTCTCCTGCGCCTCAACCTCGAAGCTGTCGATCAGGAAGCCTGTGACCGACACGTCGCCGAAATCCGGACACTCATCGCCGAGGCGGCGGGACTCCAACCGCTCGACCTCACTCATCCCGAAGGAATCAACCATGGCTCTTGACCCACAGTTGCTCGAAATCCTCGCCTGCCCCGAAGACAAGGGTCCGTTGCTCTACTTCGCCGACGAGGACTGTCTGTTCAACCCGCGACTCGGGCTTCGATACGACGTTCGCAACGACATCCCGGTGATGCTCGCCGACGAGGCCACGCAGGTCGAGGATGCCGAGCGCGACCGACTTGTCGCCAAGGCTGAGGCCGAGGGAATCAAGCCGACGTTCGAGGTCTGAGGCTGTGATTCTCGACACCGTCGGGATGTTCGATGCGGTCGCGGCGTTCCCGGAGCAGATCCAGGTCGCCGCCGCCGCCGCTCATGGGGCTCTTGATTCGCTGCATCTGCCCGACCATGACGACGTCGCGAATGTCGTGGTGCTCGGGATGGGGACAAGTGGCCAGGCCGGGTCCCTTGTTCTCGAGGTGGCCGGACCCCTGATGGCGATTCCCGTGATTGCCCATCGGGGCTACGGAGTCCCGAATTTTGTGGATTCGTCGACCCTGGTGATGGCGGCCTCCTATTCGGGCAACACCGAAGAAGTTCTCGAAGGGGCTGCGAACGCGCTCGAGGACGGTGCGTCTGTTCTCTGTCTGAGCACCGGTGGCGAATTGCGCGACTTCGCCGCAGCGAATGGCCTCCCACACGTTTCGGTCACACCGGAAGCTCCAGTGGGCCGGGCTGCACTCGGCTCAATTGCGATCCCGATGCTGATCGCCCTCGAGAAGATCGGATTCTTCCCCGGAGGCGATTCATGGATCACCGAAGCCATCGAACAGACCTCCCGTCGCCGCGACTCGCTGATCACGGAGGACAACGAGGCCCGTCGCCTCGCCCGTCGCCTCGGCCGAGCCTTCCCGATCATTTACGGCGGCAACGGAATCGGATCGCTGGCGGCCGAGCGATGGAAGACGCAGTTCAACGAGAACGCGAAGGTCGCTGCATTCACCAACAGGGTTCCGGAACTCACCCACAATGAGGTCTGCGGCTGGGGACAGGATGGCGATGTCACCCGACAGATCTTCCAGTTGTTCATGCTTCGCCATGACTTCGAGCACCCACAGGTCATGCGTCGACTCGATGTCCTCGACGACATCCTCGACGAGGTCGTGGGGGCGATCCACCGGATCGACGCCAAGGGCGAGGGTCCGCTGGCGCAGCTGCTCGACCTCATGCTCGTCGGCGATTTCGTTTCTCTGCACTCGGCCGTCGAGCAAGGGGTCGATCCCGGTCCGGTGCCGACAATCGCCGAGATAGAGACTCGCGTCTCCGGGCGCTGACCCCGTCTACACTTCCCCCGGGCTGATCTATCGGGTCAGAGGGCCACAGCCTCCTTTCAGATCATCTGTTTCAGTTGTCTGTTTCAGTTGTCTGTTCCAGATCGTGTAATCGCAGACACACCGTGTCGCCGCATCAGCGGTTGAACGCGTCGCCCGCGCATCCAAGGAAGCCCTCCCCATGTCAATGACCATCGAAATCTCCGACACCGGTATCGACTACCAGGTTGCCGATCTGACCCTTGCCGGGTTCGGCCGCAAGGAGATGCAACTCGCAGAGCACGAGATGCCCGGCCTCATGGCCCTTCGTGCCGAATTCGGTGATGCACAGCCCCTCGCTGGTGCCCGCGTCACCGGCTCGCTGCACATGACCATCCAGACAGCGGTACTCATCGAGACCCTCACCGCTCTCGGTGCACAGGTTCGTTGGGCGAGCTGCAACATCTTCTCGACCCAGGACCACGCTGCTGCGGCGATCGTGGTCGGTCCCGAGGGTACGCTCGAGCGTCCCAAGGGTGTCCCGGTGTTCGCCTGGAAGGGCGAGTCCCTGGAGGAGTACTGGTGGTGCACCGAGCAGGCACTTCGCTGGCCCGACGGTGGCGGCCCGAACATGATCCTCGACGATGGTGGCGATGCGACGCTCCTCGTCCACAAGGGCACCGAATACGAGCGCACCGGCATCGTCCCCGAGTCCTCCGAAGACGATTCCGAGGAGTGGGGACACATCCTCGATCTTCTTCGTCGCACCGTGTCGGTCGACGAAAAGATCTGGACGAAGATCTCGAGCGGCATCAAGGGTGTCACCGAAGAGACGACCACCGGTGTCCACCGCCTGTACCAGATGCACGAAGCCGGCCAGTTGCTGTTCCCGGCGATCAACGTCAACGATTCGGTCACCAAGTCGAAGTTCGACAACCTCTACGGCTGCCGCCATTCGCTCATCGACGGACTGAACCGCGCCACCGATGTCATGATCGGCGGAAAGGTCGCTCTCGTCTGCGGCTTCGGTGACGTCGGCAAGGGTTGCGCATCATCGCTCCGCGGTCAGGGTGCTCGGGTCATCGTCACCGAGATCGATCCGATCTGTGCGCTGCAGGCCGCGATGGAGGGCTATCAGGTCGCTCGCATCGAAGACGTGCTCGACATCGTCGACATCTACGTCTCCGCAACCGGCAACTTCAACATCATCACCGCCGAGCACATGGCACGCATGAAGCACCAGGCCATCGTGAGCAACATCGGTCATTTCGACAACGAGATCGACATGGCCGGGCTCAACAAGATGAGCGACGTGCAGCGCGTGACCATCAAGCCCCAGGTCGACGAGTACGTCTTCCCCGACGGGCATTCGGTCATCATCCTCGCCGAGGGCCGACTGATGAACCTCGGTTGCGCCACCGGTCATCCGAGCTTCGTGATGTCGAACAGTTTCTCGAACCAGGTCATCGCCCAGATGGAACTCTTCGGTCACACAGACTTCTACGAGCGCCGCGTTTACACGCTGCCGAAGCATCTCGACGAGAAGGTCGCCTCCCTGCATCTCGATGCGCTGGGCGTGCGTCTCACCCGGTTGACCGACGAGCAGTCCGCATATCTCGGCATTCCGGCCGATGGCCCGTTCAAATCGGATCATTACCGTTACTAGACCGCACGTCGGTCGATATTCCAGGGGGAAGTCATGAAGGATCTGTCCGGAAAAGTTGCTGTCATCACGGGTGCCGCCAGCGGCATCGGACTGGCGATGGCCAACCGGTTCGCCGCCGAAGGCATGAAACTCGTCCTCGCCGACATCGAAGCGCCCGCGCTCGAGTCGGCGGTGGCGGGTCTTCCAGCGGGCACGCAGTTCGTGACCTCTGTCTGCGACGTCTCGAAGGTCGAACAGGTCGATGCTCTCCGGGACAAGGCCCTCGACGCTTTCGGTTCGGTGCATCTCGTATGCAACAACGCTGGTGTCGGGTCGGGTGGGCCGATGGAGTCACTCGACCTGAATGACTGGGAATGGGTGCTCGGGGTCAACCTCTGGGGTGTCATCCACGGCGTGCGCGCTTTCCTTCCGTTGCTCATCGAGCAGGGCGAGGGGCACATCGTCAACACCGCTTCGGTGGCCGGCCTGTTCGCAGCGCCGTACATGGGCGCCTACAACGTCTCGAAGTACGGCGTCGTGGCCCTCTCCGAAACGCTGTCCAACGAACTGGCGCTCACGCAATCGCCGGTCGGCGTGTCTGTGCTCTGCCCGTCGTGGGTCAAGACGAACATCGCAACCGCGACGCGGAACCGCCCGGGTGGAGCGCCGGTCGATGCCGACGCGATCAGCGAGGTCATCGGCACGTTCATCGAAAAGGGAATCGACCCCGCAGGCGTGGCCGACCTCGTGGCCGAAGCGGTACTCGCGAAGCAGTTCTGGATCATCACCCACGAGGACACTCCTGCCGCCGTGACGATGCGGACGAACTCGATCCTCGAACGGACCGATCCTCCGCTGTTGATGCACTGATCCGTCCCGATGGCCACGGCCGGAATTCGGAATCCTCCGGCCCATGCATCGGGAGCTCGCAACTTCCTAGGGTCGGACCATGTTCCGGATCGAGGATCTGTTTCCGCCGCGTTGTTCGGGATGCTCCAACGCCCGGCCGTCTCCCTGCCTGAGTTGTGTCGCCACGATGGCACCGCCTCCGGATCTTCCGGTGCCGGGGCCGCTGAGTTCTCTCGGCGCTCTGGTGAGCTACGACAACAGCTCGCGACGATTCGTCGCGGCCCTCAAGTACCGAAACGACAGGTCGAGCCTGAACTCGTTCGTGGACGGGCTTGTCCTTGCCTATCCGCTTTCTCCTGGCCCGTCCGTCGGGATGTTGACCTGGGCGCCCACCACGGATCTGCGTCGTCGCGAGCGCGGATTCGACCAGGCCAGGCTTCTCGCGACCCGTATGGGTCGCCGATTGCGGGTTCGGCCGCGCCGTCTCCTGCGGCGCCTTCCAGGTCCGCAACAGACAGGCCGGACCCTGTCCGAGAGGCTTGCCGGACCGGCTTTCGAGGGGTTGGGGCGGGGGAGTGGCCCGGTGGTCGTCGTCGATGACGTGTGCACGACGGGAGCGACTCTCACCGCCGCCGCACGGGTGCTGCTGGATTCCGGTTTCTCGGAGGTCCACGGACTCGTCATCGCCCGCACTCCCGCGAATCGGCGGTTCGGACCGGCCGACCGTCGAAGTGAACAGCCAACATCGAACCCGTCGGTAGACTTCGATACCTAATGGGCGTCCTAGACAAACTCCTCCGAGCCGGCGAAGGCAAGAAGATCCGAGCCCTTCAGGCTCTGGTTCCCGAAATCAACGCACTCGAGGCAGAAACCGAGGCGCTGTCCGACGAGGCACTCGCCAACCGAACGATCGAATTCCGTCAGCGTCTCGCCGATGGGGAGAGCCTCGACGATCTCCTAATCGAGGCATTCGCCGTTGTGCGCGAGGCGGCCCGGCGCGAGATCGGACAACGTCATTATGACGTCCAGCTCATGGGTGGAGCGGCGCTTCATTTCGGTTGGGTGGGCGAGATGAAGACCGGCGAAGGCAAGACCCTCGTCTCGACGCTTCCGGTCTATCTCAACGCACTTGCCGGCAACGGTGTCCATGTCATCACCGTCAACGACTATCTCGCCACCCGAGATTCGGAGTGGATGGGTCGGGTCCATCGGCGCCTCGGTCTTTCCGTGGGCCTCATCATTCCGGGCGACTTCTCACCCGAGTACAAGCGCGGACAGTACGCCTGCGACATCACCTACGGGACGAACAACGAATTCGGCTTCGACTATCTGCGCGACAACATGTCGATGGCCCGTTCCGAACAGGTCCAGCGTGGACAGCACTTCTGCATCGTCGATGAAATCGACTCGATCCTCATCGACGAGGCCAGAACCCCGCTGATCATCTCCGGCCGCATCGCCGACGCGGCGAAGATCTACTACCAGTTCGCATCGATCGTGCGCGGACTGAAGCCCGAGATCCATTACGACGTCGACGAGGAGAAGCGCACTGTCGCCCCGACCGACGAAGGTGTCGAGGCGGTCGAACGAGCGCTTGGCGTCGACAACATGTACGACGAGGTATCGCAGAACCTCGTGCATCAACTTCAGGCCGCCCTGCGCGCAAAGGAACTGTTCAAGCGCGACAAGGACTACGTGGTTCAGCACGGCGAGGTGAAGATCGTCGACGAGTTCACCGGTCGTATCCTCGACGGTCGTCGCTGGTCGGAAGGTCTCCATCAGGCCGTCGAGGCCAAAGAGGGCGTCAAGATCGCCGAAGAGAACCAGACGCTGGCGACGATCACCCTGCAGAACTATTTCCGCATGTACGAGAAGTTGGCCGGCATGACGGGCACGGCCGAAACCGAAGCCTCGGAGTTCATGTCCACCTACGACCTCCACGTCGTTCCGATCCCGACGCATCGACCACTTATCCGTCTCGATCAGGGAGATCTGATCTACAAGTCGGAAGAGGCCAAGATCAATGCTGTCGTCGAAGACATCCTGATCCGCCACGAAGCGGGGCAGCCCGTACTCATCGGAACGATTTCGGTGGCCAAGTCCGAGCAGCTCGCACGCAGTCTCGCCAAGCGCGGAATTCCGCACGAAGTCCTCAACGCCAAGCTTCATTTCCGTGAAGCCGACATCGTCGCCCAGGCCGGTCGACTCGGTGCCGTGACCGTGGCGACGAACATGGCCGGTCGAGGCGTCGACATCCTCCTCGGTGGAAACCCGGAGGGGCTCGCCGAACGCGACGTCCTCGCCGAGGGCCTCGTCCTCGATTCGGATGAAGGTCGGGCTCGCTATGCCGAACTGGTCGGCTCCCACGAGCCCGAGTGCCGCGAGGGTGGCGCCAAGGTGCGCGAGCTCGGCGGACTCTATGTACTCGGAACCGAGCGCCACGAGAGCCGTCGCATCGACAACCAGCTCCGCGGTCGCTCCGGTCGACAGGGCGATCCCGGAGAAAGCCGTTTCTATCTCTCGCTCGAAGACGATCTCATGCGCCTCTTCGCCACTGGTGCAATGAACTGGGTCATGGGCAAGACCCTCGACGAGGACGTGCCGATCGAGGCCAAGATGGTCTCGAAAGCGATCGAACGAGCCCAGAACACCGTCGAACAGCGCAACGCCGAGATCCGCAAGAACGTGCTCAAGTACGACGAGGTCATGAACCAGCAGCGCAAGGTGATCTACCGCCGTCGCGACCAGATTCTCGACAACGCAGATCTCCGCGAAGAGGCGATGGGCTACCTCGCCGAGGCGATCGACGGTTCGATCTCCACCTACTGCGTGAGCGACCATCCCGAGGAATGGGATCTCCACGGTCTCCACAGCGAGATCGCGGCCATGTGGCCAAGCGTCACGATGATCGAGGAACTGCATTCGTGCCTCGCGACCGACGATCTCTACGAACTCCTGATGGGCGAGGCGACCGCTTATTACGAAGCCCGTGAAGCGGAGTTCGGTCTTGACGCGATGCGCGAGGTCGAACGTCAGGTGATGCTCCGGATCATCGACCAGAAGTGGCGCGAGCATCTCTACGAGATGGACTACCTGCAGGAGGGCATCAACCTCCGGGCCATGGGCCAGAAGGACCCGCTTGTCGAGTGGCAGCGCGAAGGCTTCGAGATGTTCGGGGCCATGATCCAGGCCGTGGCCGTCGATTTCGTCACCTACGTGATGCACGCTCAGGTGAATTTCACCCAGGCCCCGGCAGAGTCGGCGCCGGCGATCGGAAATCTCCAGTACACAGCTCCGGCAGATCCGAGCGAAGAGTCCAACGGCATGCTGGCAGCCGCTCAGGCCCACGCTGCCGATCACGGCATGGAAGTCCCTCCCGAATCGGCCGAGGACATCGTCCAGGAGCCGGTGGTCAAGAGCGAGTGGGACAAGACACCGCGCAATTCACCGTGCCCCTGCGGCTCGGGCAAGAAGTTCAAGCTCTGCCACGGCCAGTAGGGCTGGCTCACTCCATGAGAGATTTCTCCGACGACATTTCCGCGCTCAACCGACGACTGGACGAAGCGCGCGTCTATCTGCGCATCGAAGAACTCGCCGCGCGACGACCGCAGCTCGAGACCGAGGCCAGTCGTCCCGATCTCTGGGACGATCCCGACCTCGCCCGGAAGATCAACGGCGAACTTTCGGCATGCACCGAGGATCTCGAACTGTTCGAGCGGTTGGGCAGTCGTATCGACGACGCGGCCACGCTGTACGAACTCGCCCGCGAAGAGGGTGACGAATCCATCGAGCCCGAGATCGACGATTCGCTGTCCACCCTGCGCAAGGAGTTCGAGGAACTCGAACTCAGGGCACTGTTCACCGGTGAATACGACGATCTCGGAGCGATCTGCGAGATCCAGTCCGGTGAAGGCGGCGCCGATGCCCAGGATTGGGCCAACATGCTCCTGCGCATGTTCCTGCGCTGGGCCGAAAAGCGCGGCTTTGATGTGGAACTCGACGAAGTGTCACCGGGCAATGAGGCGGGAATCTCGTCGGCGACCTTCCTCGTCAATGGTCGCCACGCCTACGGGCGCCTCCGGTCCGAACACGGTGTCCATCGCCTGGTGCGGATGTCGCCGTTCAATTCGCAGGGCAAGCGTCAGACGGCCTTTGCGGCGCTCAAGGTGACGCCGTTCCTCGAGGACGTTCCCGACATCGAGATCGACGAGAAGGACCTCCGGATCGACACCTACCGTTCATCCGGTGCGGGTGGTCAGCATGTCAACGTGACCGACTCGGCGGTCCGCATCACCCATCTGCCGTCCGGCATCGTCACCTCCTGTCAGAACGAGCGCAGCCAGCATCAGAAC
>CAEZUP010000038.1_pt1 | contig 17961 bp, 13 predicted proteins | sample 7264511 | NCBI WGS metagenome assembly CAEZUP01 (sample SAMEA6813833, study PRJEB35770) | uncultured Microthrixaceae bacterium | biome: Freshwater; feature: Freshwater reservoir; material: water | place: Czech Republic | collected 2016-04-20 | depth 0.5m m
AACATTCCGATGCGCATGGTTTTCCCGACTAGTTGGACTGAAGTGACTGCCATACCCGTTGGGGCGTGAGCGGCATGTCGATGTGACGGACACCGAGATGCGACAGGGCATCGATGACGGCGTTCTGGACGGCGGGGGTGGCCCCGACTGTTCCCGATTCGCCGATGCCCTTTGCCCCGAGGGGATTGATGGGCGTCGGCGTTTCCATCTCGATGCGTTCGAACATCGGGAACTCGGCTGCTGAAGGGACGAGATAGTCGATGAACGTCGCGCTCTGCGGGTTGCCGTCGTCGTCGTACAGGACCTCTTCGAACAGTGCCTGCGACACTCCTTGTGCGAGGCCGCCGTGCACCTGTCCGTCCACGAGCAGCGGGTTCAGGATTCGTCCGGCGTCATCGCAGGCGACGAGTCGGAGGAGCTCGACCTTGCCGGTCTCGACATCGACCTCGACAACCGCGAGATGGGTACCGAAGGGGAAGGTGGGGCCCGATGCGGTGAAGTCGGAGAGTGCGACGAGCGGGTTGTCATCGTCGACGATCGTGGCTGCGACATCGGACCATCCGAGGCTGACGGCGGGGCTTCCGACGACATGGAAGCGGCCGAGCTCGGTGTCGAGCACGATGTCGTCGGTACTCGCTTCGAGCAGGTCGGCAGCGCGCACACGCGCAAGATCGACAAGCTTGCCTGCGGCATCGAATACGGCGTTGCCCGCGATCTGGAGTGAACGCGATCCACCGGTGACTTCACCGGTCGGCACGAGATCGGTGTCGCCGTAGACGACCTCGACGGAGTCGATCGGAATACCGGTCTTCTCCGAGACGAGCATGGCCCACGAGGTCACGTGGCCTTGCCCGTAGGGGTTCGACCCGGTGACCACCCGCGCCGTGCCGTCGGCGAGCAACTCGACCGAGCCATATTCGGATCCACCGGGCATGGCCGTGATCTCGACGTAGGTGGCCAGACCGATACCGAGCAGTCGCCGGTCGTCGGCTTCCCGCCGCCGGGTCTGTTCCGCCCGCAGATCGCCATAGGCCGCGGCCGCAAGAACCCGGTCGAGCGAACCGACGTAGTCGCCGCAGTCGTACACGGTTCCGGTGGGTGTGGTGAAGGGAAAGGCGTCGGACGACACGTAGTTGCGACGGCGAACGTCGGCGGGATCGAGGCCGGCCTCGGAAGCGAAGAGGTCGACAGCGCGTTCGAGCGCGGCAGCCGCTTCGGGACGGCCGGCGCCGCGGTAGGCGCCGGTGGAGGTGGTGTTGGTGACGACGGAACGCGAACTGAATTCGACGGCGGGGATGTCGTAGACACCGCTCGCCATGATCCGCGTGGCCAGAGGCAGGACTGCTCCCATGTTCGGATAGGCGCCGCCTTCCTGGACGACATCGATGCGATAGGCGAGGAGATCGCCGTCGGCAGTTCCGCCCAGTGTGATCGTCTGGATCTGGCCGCGGCCGTGGTTCATGCCGACGAGATTTTCCGAACGGGTTTCGCTCCAACGCACGGGACGGCCGATGCGCCGGGAAAGTTCTCCCAGCAGCAGAGCCTCGGCCGGCGCCTGGGCCTTGGCCCCGAATCCGCCACCGACGTCGGGGCACACGACCCGGACCATCGACGGATCGAGGCCGTACATCTCGGCCATGGCATTGCGGATCGGATGCGGTCCCTGACAACCGATCTCGAGAACGAGCCTGTCGTCCTCCCACCAAGCGAGCGCACTGCGAGCCTCGATGGGAGCGGGGGCCACCCGCTGATTCACGGTGGTGAGGGTGACGACGACGGCACACTCGTCGAAGGAGACGGGATCGCCGCGGTGTTTCAGGGCCAGCGCCACGTTGCTCCCGGAATCCGGAAACAGGAGGACCGCATCGTCGGCGAGCGCGTCGAGCGGGCGGACAAGCGCAGGCAGTGGCTCGATGTCGACGATCACGGCCTCCGCGGCGTCGACGGCAGCAGCCCTGGTCTCGGCGACAACGGCCACGAGGGGTTCACCGACGAATCGCACGCGATCGCGGGCGAGGAGCGGTCGGGTCATCGCCTGATCGATCATGATCATGGGGAAAAGGTTCGGGAGTTCGATGTCGGCGGAGGTCACGACAGCAAGCACCCCGGGAGCGAGAAGGGCCTCCGACGTATCGATCGAAATGATCTCGCCGTGGGCGATCATCGACCGGACATAGACGACATGGGCTGCACCGGGCGAAGCGATGTCGTCGACGTATGTTCCCCCGTGGGTGAGGAGCGCAGGATCTTCCTTGCGGACCACTCTGTTGCCCAAGATGCTCATGGCCGGACGCTATCGGCCCGCATGGCCTCGAGTTCGACGTTTTGGTCCCCATGGACGGTCCCGGCCTCGCAGTTGCATGTTGGGCGCGGTGACGTAACGATGACGGTTCGTTGTCGGAACCCGAGGGGGAGCACGTGGCAGGTCAGACGCATCGATGGGAACCACCTGCCGCCGCCGGCCCTCTGGTCGGACCGGGTGGACACTTCGAGATCGTCGAGGAACCGGTGCTCGGTGTTCCGGTCCGGGTGTTCAGGAATCGTCCGGCCAATCTCCGCGAGGTGCTGGCCAACGGTGTGGCCCGCAGTGCCGATCTCCCTTTCCTCGTGTTTCCCGACCGGACGCTCACCTACGGCGATGTCGGAGCATCGGTGGCGCGGGTTGCAGCGCTCTTCACCGAACTCGGTGTGAAGAAGGGTGACCGGATCGCGTTCGCGTCGGCGAATGTGGCCTCGTATGTGGTCGGCTGGTGGGCAACGGTTGCGTGTGGCGCCGTCGTTTCGAGCCTCAACGGCTGGTGGACGCCGGTCGAGTTGCTGCATGGCATCGAATTGTCGAAACCCGCCCTGGTGTTCGCCGACGAGCCGCGCATGAAGCGTCTCGCCGAGGCGGGTCTTCCGGAGAACGTCGACGTCCGCGCCATCACGGACCTCGACGCATTGATCGGCCCGGCCCGCGCTGGTGATCCCGGGTTCCCGTCGACGCCGATCGACGAGGACGATCCCGCGGTCCTGTTGTTCACGAGCGGAACCACCGGGCGTCCGAAAGCGGCGACACTTTCGCATCGCAATTTCATCCATTGCCCGATGGCGGTTCTCGCCCAGGGGGCCATCGGTCAGATGCTGGCACCGCCTCCCGCTCCCGCCGCCGGTGCGGCCGCACCCCCGCAACCGTCGTCGCTGTTCGTTGCCCCGCTGTTCCATGTCTCCGGTGCCCTGCCGCTGGTGGTCGCCGCCTTCATCGGTTCGAAACTCGTGTTTCCGCCGGTTGGCGCCTGGAACGAGATCACCCACCTTTCGCTGACACAGGAGCACGGAATCGGCGCATGGAGCGGCGTCCCCACCCAGTTCTGGCGGCTGCTCGAACATCCGCAGTTCGACGAGTTCGACACCTCGAGTGTTCTCTCGGTCGGTGGCGGCGGAGCGGTCTATTCGCCCGAGTTGCTTCGACTCATGGCCCGCAAGCTTCCGCAGGCGCGCGTCGGTGTTGGCTACGGGATGAGCGAAACGCTCGGTTCCGGTTCCCGTCTCGGCGGCGTCACGCTCGAAACCAATCCGGCATCGGTCGGCACGGTCGAGGCGATGTGTGAGATTGAGATCCGCGACGAGAACGACGCTGTTGTCGAAGACGGCGATGTCGGCGAGATCTGCATCCGTGGCGCAGCGGTGTTCATCGGTTACTGGGACAATCCCGAGGCGACAGAAAAGGCGCTCGATGCGAACCGCTGGTATCGCACGGGCGACTTCGGTCGCATGACCGACGGTGTCCTCCAGCTCGAAAGCCGCATGAGGGATCTGATCATCCGGGGCGGCGAGAACATCTATCCGATCGAGATCGAGCACCGTCTCGAGGAGCATCCCGATATCGCAGACGTCTGCGTCGTCGGTGTTCCCCATCATCAACTGGGCCAGGAAGTCGCAGCCGTTGTCGTCGTTCGCAGCGGAGCAGACCTCGACGCGGACGCAATCCGCGATTGGGTGCGCGCCACGCTCGCATCATTCAAGGTGCCGACCCACGTGGTCTTCCGCGACGCTTTGCCCTACAACGCCACGGGCAAAGTTCTGAAGCACGAGGTTGAAGCGGAACTGGAAGCGGAACTCAAATCCTGAACCCTCCCTCGGCCCCGCAATGCCGACGGTGATGACACCGTCGGCACAGGGCTCGTTCTGCGGGCGGATCAGCCGGTGAAGGCGGGCACCATGATTGTCGGGTCTTCGGTCGGGCCGCTGTAGGAGATGGCGGTGACGAGACCGTTGTCGTCCAGCGAGAACCAGGCGATGTCCTCGACCACGTTGCCGGAGGGATCGAGTCCGTTCACGACCGCGTAATGCGAACCGCCGGGGGTCTCTCCGGGAATGGTGAGGACCGCATCGAACTCACCGATGTTGTCCGTGATGCCGGCACCGATCTCGACCGGATCGGAATGCAGCACGACGTTGTAGCTGGAGTTGATCATGAGGCCGTCACCGTGGACGGTCGTGGTTTGATCGCCACCGCGGATCTGTGCCCCGACCGAGAAGTCGAGCACAAGGCTGATGTCCTGAGCGGCAGGATTGGGGATCGTCGTCGACGTGGTCGGCGGGGGAGTCGGTTGGCTGAATTCGAACGCACCGGCATCGGCGATGGTCTCGGCGGTCCGGGCGAAGCCGGTGCCGCGCTGATCGAAGCCGTCACCTGTGAATGGTGTCCAGGTCATCGGCCCGATACCGACGGCCGGCGAATCGGCCTGCAGCGCCATCGTCTCGGTGGTTCCGCCGTTGTCGGCGAGCGGATCGAGTTTGGCATCGAGGACGTTGACGACATTGCCGCCACCGTCAGTGAACACGACCGTGTTCTGGAGAAGTCCGAGTACCGAGGTGGACGCCGCAAGTGTCGGAGCGCTGGCAACCATGTCGATGTCGTTCATCGCGTCGTTGTTTCCGGCGATGATCGAACCTTCGACGTTGACCGCGACGATGTCGTGGATCATGAGTCCGGATCCGGTCGATGCGGAGTTGTCCGAGATCGTGGTGAAGGTGAGATCAAGGGAGTTCGAGGTTGACCCGTAACGCTGCTTGGAGAAGACACCACCTCCGGACCCCGCCGGCACGCCGATGCTGGTCTCGACCTTGTTGCCGGTGATCGTGGTGTTGGCGATTCGTGCGGTCGTGGCGCTCTCCTGCAACCAGATGCCAGCGCCGTTTTCCGTCGCCTGGTTGTCGGCGACCAGTGATCCGGTGATCGTCAGGGTATCGCCCTGATTGAAGGCGATTCCGCCGCCGTAACTGGCGGAGTTCCCGGTGATCTTCGAGTCCGCCACGGATGCAGTGGTGTTGTCATCGAAGAAGAGGGCTCCACCACCTTCGGTCACGGTGTTGTCGCTGGCGATGATGCCGGTGACGGAGATGTTGGCCCGATTGCCGGAGAAGTAGACGGCTCCGCCGTAGTAGGCGTAGTTGCCGGTGAACGTCGAGTCCGAAAGGAGTACGTCGCCAGTGGTGTCGCCGATGAACATGCCCCCGCCGGCACTCGTGCACTGACCGATGGCACCGGTGTTGTCGGTGACAGTCGCCCTCGTGATGGTGACCGACGAGTTCCCGCCCAGCCAGGCCCCGGCCCCTCCGTAGTAGGCCGTGTTGGCATCAAAGATGGTGTCGGAGATGACGACTGCTCCGCTGGCAGTCGCGTAGACGCCGCCGCCGTACTGTCCGGTTGCGGTGTTGCTGGAAATGGTCGAATCGGTGATCGTGATGGACTCGACTTCGTAGAGGAAGAAGCCGGCACCGTAGAGCGCTGAGTTCCCCGACACTGTTGAGCCCGAGACTGTCAATGGACCGGACTCGTAGAGACGCACTCCACCTCCACCATCGCCACCGGTGGAGGCATTTCCCGTGATTTCCGAATCGGTGATGGTCAGAGCTCCGCATTTCCGCCAGTCGATTGCGCCGCTGTTGCCGGTGGAGGTGTTGTTCGAAAGGGTCACATCATTGAGGGTGAGCGATGTCGCCTGGGATCCGGTTCCGCTACAGAGGATTGCGCCTCCGTCAACCTCTCCGTCGGCGGCGACGTAGGTGGCGTTGCCGTCGGTGAGGGTCATGCCGGTGATCGAAACCGTGGCGGCGCCATTGGTGAGTTCGAAGAAGCGCGAGGTGTCGTTGCTGTCGATCGTGAGGGAAGTCGCACCCGGGCCTGTGATCGTCAGGTCACTGTTGATCGCGATCTGACCTGAACTGAGTGTGATGGCGGTGACGCCGGTGGCGAAGGTGATGATGTCGGCACCGGGATTGTTGTTGGCATCGTCGACCGCCTGACGGAGCGAACCGATACCGGTGTCGTTGCCGTTGGCCACGGTGTAGGTGGTGGCGCTGGCGATCGATTCGGTGAGCAGCACGGCCAATGCCGGTGATGCGCCTACGAGCAGGGCGCCGGTTCCCAAACGTGTGGCTTTGCTCAGGAGGCCGGTGCCGGACTTGGTGGATGGGGTGGAGTCGGAATCGATCCGGTTGGTCATGTTGCGCCCTTGGGTTGGTGACAGGATCGGAGGACCCGCTGCTGTCGGCATGAGAAATGGTGGAGTTCCACCCGGGGGCGGAACGCGGGGACTGCGATCGGCATCTCTTCACAATCGCCGACTCACATGTCTAGAGGTGGCCGACCGCCGGAATCGCCCGATGGGGGTAGTCATGCCCGGATCCGGACGGAATTGGACGATCGTCCAATTCCGTCCTGCAGGGACGGAGAGCAGCCCACTCCTCCGGGCAGGGCGGGATGACGCAGATAGCGTGTCGTGCAATGACCGCTGCCGCTGATCGGATTTCCCGGCGCACCGATGAAATGGGATCCGGCGCTTGGGAATCGCTTGTTGCCGTGGCTGTCGTCGCCGGCGACCCGACCGAATCCGGAATCGCCCGCTATGCGGGAATCCATGCAAGCGATGCGGCAGCGGCTCTGGCGATGGCTTGGTCTGCGGGTGTGTTCGGGGAGGACGGTGCCGTGGTCGAAGCGGTCGCCAATCGGCTTGTGGGGGGACTCGACCCCGATCGGGTGGCCGAGGCACACGCCGCCGCCGCTCGTCATCTCTTCAGCGCCGGTCCGGGCGTAGCCCGGGATGCGCTGGCCCACGCGCGCTCCGCGGGAGCACTGCTCGGCCCGGACGAACTCCTCGGGAACTGTGACCGCGTCGGGTCCATGGCACTGGAACTTGGCGATTACCCAACTGCGCAGGAATTTCTGGACGCTGCAGATTCGATCGACCACTCGGGAGATACGACCCTCCGAGTTCTTCGTCTTTGCGATCTTGCGAGGGCAACCATGGGTCTCGGTGATGTGCACACCGCCCGCGCCGTTCTTGCGCGCGCTGCACATCTTGCCGACGCTGTTGATGATCCCCTGTTGTCGGCTCGGATTGCCATCCAGTACGCCTTGCCGACCGAGTGGAATGCGGGCGATTCATTCGCAATCGGTCTTCTCGAGCGGATCGACACCGACAGGCTCGACATCGACGGGCGCGTTGCCGTGACTGCGGCGCGTGCTCTCACCGAAATGCGGATCCCTCTGGCCTCGGATGGAAGCCAGCAGATTTCCTGGGTGGCCCGACATTCGGTCAGCCGTTCGCTTGCACAGGAGGCGCTTGACCTCTCCGTTTCATCCGGCCCCATGGCCCGTTCCATGGCGCTGTTCGCCTGGAGAGCCACGCATCGGGCACCGGAGTTTCTCGATTCCCGACTGCCGGTATCGACCGAGGCGCTTGAGACGTTCCAGAAGCTCCGGTTCCCCACCCACCAGATCGAGGCGGCGATCGGGCTTGCCGTCGATGCCATCGAATCGGGCGATCGGGCCGAATTCGATCGGTCGGTCGCGATTGCGCAGTGGATCGCCGATCATGACGGAAACCCTTCGGTCCGATTCCGGGCCTTGGCGCTTGCTGCTGGAGCAGCGCATCTCGACGGCGACCATGTTCGTGGGGTCGAGTTGTCGAAGGTCGCGATCGATATCGGCACGAAAATCGATGCGCCGGGGCTGCTCGGGGCGAGCCTGTCGTTTGTTCTGCAGGACATCACCAGCCGGGGTGCCGTCGACGAGTTGCACATCTTTCTCGATGACGAATCGTTGCCCGAATACAAGAATCCGCTGCGCCGGGCAGCGCACGCCTATGCGGCAACCCACGCCGGCGATCTCGATGGAGCGCTTCGACATGCCCGACTGGCGCTCAGAAGCGTTGATCCGGAACTCAGTTACCTGTTCGTCGGGACGAGACTCGCAGCATCTGCCGTGCTGATAGGTGACGCGCAGTTCTCGCGGGACCTCATCGCGATGCTTGACCCATGGGAGGAACGTGTCTCGGTCCATTCCGCTGGTTGGTGGTGCGATGGCCCGGTGAGTCTTGCTTTGGCTTCACTCCATAATTCACTTGGAGAGGAAGGCCTCGCTCTGGGTTTCCTCGACCGTGCCGACCCGATCATCCTGGCGACAGGTGATTCCCGTTCGATGGTTCGCTCGGGAGTATTGCGCGCTTCCCTCTCGGGACCGGTTGGTCGGTTGGCGTCGATCCCGGGACTGACAACCCGGGAGCGCACCATTCTCGGGTTGCTGGCCACGGGTGCGACCAATCCCCAGATCGCGGACGCCCTTTCGTTCAGCCTGTCGACGATCCGGACCGACACGGTCTCGATATATCGAAAGTTGGGCGTGAACGGAAGGTCGGAGGCGGTCGCCATCGCAGTCAAGTCCGGCCTCTTCGACTGAACCACACCACTACTGGCCCGGTGGACACGTTGTTGGCACAGGAATTCCGGGGAAATCACGGGTCGGCTACGGTTCGGAGACCCAGAAACGGGTGAACCTGCAGTGGCATGCCCGAGTAGCTCAGTTGGTCAGAGCGCCTGTCTTGTAAACAGGGGGTCAAGGGTTCGAATCCCTTCTCGGGCTCTTATGAGCAACACCGATCGAACAGATTTCGATGAGGCGTTTTATCGGGCGACTTACGAAGATCTCCGGCACCTGGATTCGCGGGCGCTGCTCGATCACTGGGTCCGAACTGGTAAGGCCGAAGGCCGGCAGGGGAGCCCCCAACAAGAGATGCCGATCGTCGAACTGGGTCAGGCTTTCATCACGCGGAGCGAGTGGATCGAACGGGCCGCCGAAGTGCGTGCCGATGACCACCTTCCGGATGGGCGCAGGACGTTCACCGACTGGATGCGCACCAATGGTCCGAGCGCAGAGCTTGCCGTTCGATCATCACCAGTGCCGCGGGCAGTCGTCCTTTCGAGTCTCTACCGGTCGATCGATCATCTCGACGCGTATCTCGGAAACCTCGCCGAACAGACCGCGTTCGCGGAGTGTGATGTCTGCATCGTGTCGGTCGACCCGGTCGATGCCGAGTGTGAACTGATCGGCGCGTTCGCGGACACCTTCGCGAACGTGCACGTGCAGTACAGCGACGAACGAATCGGGATCTACGAGGCATGGAACACGGCGGCCTCGATGAGCGATGCCCCCTACCTGACGAACGCGAATGCGGATGACCTTCGCAGCCGCCGTTCGCTCGAGGTGCAGATCGCGGGTCTGGACCAGAACCCCGATGCCGATGTGGTGTTTCAGGACATCTACCTGACGCTCGATCCGTCGATGAACTGGGAACAGATCGTCGCAATGGGTCTGCGTACCGACTTTCCCGACGCGACGGTGTCGACGCTGCTGAGCGGCCTGAACGTGCCCCACTGCGGCCCGATGTGGCGCCGGAGTCTCCATGACGAACTCGGTGGTTTCGACGAAGGTTTCGAGAGCGCCGCCGATTGGGAGTTCTGGATCCGCTGCGCAGCGGCGGGCAAGACCTTTCTGAAACTCGATGAACCGTCAGTCGCCTATTTCGTCAACAGCGATGGCATGTCGCGGCGCAGGGACGGTCCCGGGTACACCGAACCGGCACTCGTTCTCGAGCGATACCGGCACCTGCTCTGATCCCCGACCGATCCGGTCGGAAACCTGCGGGCGGAATCACCAGGCGATGACACCCGCGTCATGAAGTCCGGCGATCTCGTCGGCACCGAATCCGAATTCTGCGAGCACCGACTCGGTGTCGACCCCCGGGTAGGCGTAGGTGGGGCGAACCTCACCCGGAGTGCGGCTGAGTCGGGGAGCCGGAGCCAACTGCGGCACCGATCCCTCGACGGGAACGAATGTGTTGCGGGCGACGATGTGGGGATGTTGCTCGGCCTCGGCGAACGAGAGCACCGGGGCGAAGCACACGTCGGTACCTTCGAGCAGCGCCGACCATTCGTCGCGCGTCTTGGTGCGAAACGCGCCGGCAATGTGTTCGTACAGTTCGGGCCAACGGCTCTCGTCGTTCTGCGCCGGAAGCGCGGCGGGATCGAGCCCGAGCTTCTCGATGAGCTGTGCGTAGAACTTCGCCTCGATGGGAGCGGCGGTGACGTACTTGCCGTCGGAGGTTTCGTACACGTTGTAGAACGGCGATCCTCCGTCGAACAGGTTGGTCCCGACCGGACCGGTGTGGAATCCCGTGCGGGTCATTCCGTAGAACACCTGATAGATCGACATGACTCCATCGACCATTGCCGAATCGATGACCTGTCCCTGGCCCGATCGTTGCGCTTCGAAAAGTGCGCACACCATGCCGAAGGCAAGGTGGAGACCGCCGCCGGCGAAATCACCGAGCACCTGGAGAAGCGGAACGGGCGGCTCTCCCGGGCTACCGACCGAACCGATCGCGCCGGTGATGGCCTCGTAGTTGAGTGAGTGACCAGCGGAATGGGCGAGAGGCCCGGTCTGGCCCCAGCCGGTGAGACGCCCGTAAACGAGCTTCGGGTTGCGGGCCAACATCACGTCGGGGCCGATGCCCAGTCGCTCGCACACGCCCGGTCGAAACGCCTCGCAGAACCCGTCGGCCTTCTCGACAAGACGCAGAAGTGACTCGACGCCCTCCGGCGACTTGAGGTCGATGGTGATCGATCGGCGACCGCGGTCGAACTCGCTGTCACGGTGCGCCGGCTTGTCGGCGGGAACCTCGTAGGTCGGATGGACGCGGATGATGTCGGCCCCCATGTCGGCGAGCTTGAGCGTCCCGTAAGGCAATGCTCCAAGTCCGGCCAGTTCGATGATCTTCACGCCGTCAAGCGGTCCCATGTCTCCCCCTCGGTGTCGGATGCGACCCTAATCGTCCGGGCGAAATCCCCTGTCAGCCGCTTGTCACCCCGGGTCCTTGCATCAACCGCGCCGGGCGGCGAACATCGATCCCAATGGAACTCACCGAACGCGACAAGGCGATCCTCGATTTCGAGCGGTCGTGGTGGCATGAGACCGGCCCCAAGGAATCGCTCATCCAGGAGCGCTTCGAACTTTCGGCGAGCCGGTACTACGAGATTCTCGGTGAGCTTCTCGAGAACCCCGAGGCCTACCGCTACGACCCTCTGGGTGTTCGTCGTCTGCACCGGCTTCGCGATCGTCGTCGCCGTGCTCGTCAGGAGACTGCACAGCGGGCGAGCGAAACCCCGGGTTCCTGATCATGGCGGCCGAGGTCCCGAAGCGCGACAACGCTGCGGGAATCGTGCTGGTGACGGTTGCAGTCCTGATCGGCCTTGTCCTTCTGGTGAAGGGTTACGGCACCGAAGGTGGCATCGTTGCATCGGACACGACACAGGTGAAGGTCTCGACGACGCTCGCCCCGGTCACCGAATCGACACTTCCTGCGAAGGCCCCCGCCGACGTTCAGGTGAAGGTCGTGAATGCCTCCGGTGCAACTGGCCTCGCCACGAACACCAGAACGGCGTTGCAGGCCAAGGGTTACTCGCAGGTCGCCATAGGGGACGCGCCTACTGTCGTGCCTTCCACGCAGGTTCTCTATCTGGCCGGGTCCAAGGGAGAAGCGGAGGCGATCGCCACGGCTCTCGGTCTCGGCGCAGGGGCCGTGCAGGAGATGCCGGTACCGCCGCCTGTCGATCTCGGGACCGCGACCGTGCTGGTGATGGCGGGCCCGGATCTCGTCTGATCGACCCCTGTCCGGTAGCGGGCCAAAGGCTGCTTCACTGGACAGATGCGTGTGGTGGTTGCTCCGGACAAGTTCAAGGGAACGGCGAGCGCGCGCGAACTGACGGCAGCGATCGTCGGCGCTCTTGTTGATGCCGGTCACGACGCGGTGGCGGCGCCGATGGCTGATGGGGGCGAGGGTTTCCTCGACGTGCTGGGCGGAGCAAATCGCACCGACACCGTGACCGGCCCGTTGGGTGATCCCGTCGATGCCCCCTGGCGGATTTCACGCGGGGTCGCCGTCATCGAGATGGCGGCCGCATCCGGTCTCATGCTGGTCGGTGGGCCAGAGGAGAACGATCCTGTCGCCGCTTCCACCTACGGCACCGGTGAACTCGTCTCTTTGGCCGTCGAGTCCGGAGCGCGACGCGTGCTGGTCGGCGTCGGCGGCTCCGCCACGACCGACGGCGGAATCGGCGCGCTGCGCGCGCTGCACCCGACCCAGCGGTTCCGCGGCATCGAACTGATCGTGGCCTGCGATGTACGCACCCGATTCGTCGACGCCGCTGACGTGTTCGCTCCGCAGAAGGGAGCAACCCCGGCGCAGGTGAAACTCCTCCACGGCCGACTCGAACGCCTTGCCCAGGTCTACGAAGAGGAATCTGGTGTTGTGGTCGGGGACATCGAAGGCAGTGGCGCGGCAGGTGGACTCGCCGGAGGATTGGCCTCGATCGGTGCGGAACTGGTGTCGGGATTCCAACTCGTTGCCGACGAGATCGGACTCGATGAACTGGTCGAAGGTGCCGACCTCGTCATCACCGGCGAGGGCTTTCTCGATGACGAATCGTTCGACGGGAAGGTTCTGGGTGGCGTCGCCGAGCTCGCCCACGAACTCGGTGTGCCATGTCTGGCACTCGTCGGCGAAGTCGTCGAGCCGCTTCCCGAATTGCCGGTCGGGCTCACGGTGATTTCTCTCAGCGAGATGTTCGGTGCCGAACGCTCGATGGCCGATCCGTGTTCGTGTGCGGCACGTGCTGTTCAGTCGTTTCTTTCCGAACGGCGCTGAACCCCCGGGCCTCAGAACTTGGAGATGATGTCCTCGGCGAACTTCTCCATGGCCTCGGGCAATTTGCCGGGGTGCATTGCGAGGGGCGGCACGACGAATCGGGTGACACCGATGTCGGCGAGCATCTTCAACTCGTCGAGTTTCGGTCGTCCGCCCGTTGTGATCTCGATCGCGTCGGGATCGCGCCCGGCTTCGACGGCAGCGGCGCGCATGACCGGCAGCAGCTCGACGAGGTGACGCGGGTCGGCGGGAAAGAACCCGTCGCCGAAACGGCCAGCCCGGCGCGCGGCCGGCTTCGAATGTCCGCCGACCACGATCGGGATCGATCCCTGTGCCGGCTTCGGGAACGAGTAGATGTCGGCGAACGACGAGTGGCTTCCGGAATAGGTGGAGGTTTCCTGAGTCCACAACGCGCGCAATGCGTTGATGGAGTCATCGGTGTGTGCGCCGCGATCGTCCCAGCCGACATCGATGGCATCGAACTCTTCGTGAAGCCAACCCACGCCCACGCCGAGGATGAGCCGGCCGCGTGTGAGGTGATCGATGGTCGCGCATTCCTTGGCCAGCACGACCGGATTGCGCAGCGGCAGGATCATGACACCGGTCGCAAGCTTGATGGTCTTGGTGTGTGCGCCGACCCATGTCAGCCACGCAAGCGGATCGGGAACCGGGGCCATTTCATCACCGGGCATGCGACCGTCGCGGCTGTACGGGTATTCGGAGACGTAGCCCTTCGGCACCGCAGGATGCTCGACGGTCCAGATGCTTTCGAAGCCGTTGGCCTCGGCGCTCTGCCCCATGATGATTGCGGCGTCAGGGTCGACGTATGCCCCGACGTTGGCGAAGATGATTCCGAAGTTCACGTCCGGACTGTATTCGGATCGACCCCGCCGACGTCGGGAATCAGGTGTCGAGACGCGGGTGAAGCGCCCGGTACTCGGCAAGCGTGGCGAGAGCGCATCGCTCCCGATACGCGATCTCGACAGTCTCGAGATCGGGTGGGCTCAGGATGAACGAGTCGGGAACGAGATCGGGATTGGCCCGGCGAAGCGCCGCTTGAAGAACCTGTGCGGCCATGGGCGACAGCTCGTGGAGCGGGCGATTGCGATGAACCCGTTGCCCGAGATCGACCTGCGCCAGGGTTTCGACGCCGAATCTCCCGGCGATGTCGATGAGCAGGGCGATGTCGACGCCATAACCCTCGACGAACGGAACCTGCTCGAGGATCTCCCGTCGTCCCCCGTATTCGCCCGAGAGGGGCTGGACGATTCCGCCGAGATGGGGAAAGCACATCGTGAGCACGGGCCGGGCGACGAGTTCGGTGACCCGTCCGCCGCCGCGGACCTGGCCATCGACCGGGCGCTCGTAGAAGCCCTTGACGAAACCGGTACCCGGATCGGTCAGGAGGGCACCGAGCATCCCCGTGATGAAACGCGGGTTGAAGTCGCGGACGTCGGCATCGCACCACAGAACGATGTCGCCGGTGGAGGCGTACAACGATTTCCAGAGCGCCTCGCCCTTGCCGTGGCCCCGGCCATGATCGGTGAGCACATCGGCCGCCCGGACGACCCTTGCCCCGGCCTGTTCGGCCTCGGAAGCCGTGTCGTCGCCGGAATGGTCGTCGACGACGAGGATCTCGTCGACTAGGCCGAGCTGTTCGACGAGCTGCGTGCGGATGGTGTCGACGATCGCTCCAACGGTGGACTCCTCGTTGCGGGCGGGGATGCAGACCGAGACACTCGTTCCGGCCTTGGCCGCGACGAGTTCGTCGATCCGGAAATCGGCGGCATCGAAGGTTCGGACCTGAGGTGGGACGGTGGGAGACATCGTCGACCGATGTTTCTGTCGGGGGCGGATCCCACCAGTGAACACCTTGGAGGGCCGACCGGGGGCAATCGGACTGCATCCGGATGGTCGGGGGCGGATGGTTGGTCGCTAGGCTGAGGCCGTTCGTTCCCGAGCCGTTTCGTTCCCTGTAGTGAGGATCCCGTCATGAGTGTCACCGTCCGCGTTCCCCCCGTCTTCCGTCCGCTGACCGCCGGTCAGTCGTCCGTTTCCGTCGAGGGCGCGACCGTCGCCGAGGTGCTCTCGGCCCTCGAAGCGGCCCATCCGGGATTCTCGGCCAAGCTCCTCACTGACGACGGCAGCCTCGTGCGCTACGTCAACGTGTTCGTCGACGATGACGATGTCCGCTTCATGCAGGGCCTTGAAACCCCGGTTCCCGATGGCGTCACCGTCTCGATCATGCAAGCCGTGGCCGGCGGCCAGTAACCCCCGCATTCCCGGCCCGCAGGCCGGGAAACCCGGGCCGGTTCGGCCGGTGAGGTTGCGATCCGGCGCTGGCGGTGGTTTGCTGGTTGGCAGTCTCCACCCGAGAGTGCCAATTCTCCGGAGAAGAACTCATCCAGTCGGGCACCCCAATCTGCCCGCTGATTTCAGACTGACTGACTACAGAGGGAAACACCCATGGCAAAGATGATCGAATTTGATGAAAAAGCACGTCGCGGGCTTGAGCGGGGCATGAACCAGCTCGCCGACGCCGTCCGTGTGACCCTCGGCCCGAAGGGCCGCAACGTGGTGCTCGACAAGAAGTGGGGAGCCCCCACGATCACCAATGACGGTGTGTCGATCGCCAAGGAGATCGATCTCGAGGATCCCTACGAGCGCATCGGCGCCGAACTGGTCAAAGAGGTCGCCAAGAAGACCGACGCTGTCGCCGGTGACGGAACCACCACCGCCACGGTTCTCGCCTGGTCGATGGTCCGCGAAGGTCTGCGCAACGTTGCCGCCGGTGCCAACCCGATGTCGATCAAGAAGGGCATCGAAGCCGCGGTCATCACCGCCGTCGAAGCCATCCACGCCGTCGCCGCCGATGTCGACGACAAGAGCCAGATCGCCCAGGTCGCCGGCATCTCCGCCGCCGATCCGGAAATCGGCTCGATGATCGCCGAAGCCATCGACAAGGTGGGCAAGGACGGCGTCATCACCGTCGAGGAGTCCAACACCTTCGGCATGGAAATGGACCTCGTCGAGGGCATGCGCTTCGACAAGGGCTACATCTCCCCGTACTTCGTCACCGACACCGATCGCATGGAAGTCGTCCTCGACGATCCCTACATCCTCTTCGTCGGCCACAAGATCACGGCGATCCGCGATCTCGTCCCGGTTCTCGAAAAGGTCATGCAGGCCGGCAAGGCCCTCGTGATCATCGCCGAAGACATCGAAGGCGAAGCACTCGCCACGCTTGTCGTCAACAAGATCCGCGGCACGTTCAACTCCGTCGCCGTCAAGGCTCCCGGCTTCGGCGATCGCCGCAAGGCGATGCTGCAGGACATGGCCATCCTCACCGGTGGACAGGTCATCACCGAAGACGTCGGCCTCAAGGTCGAGAACACCACGCTCGATCTTCTCGGCAAAGCCCGCAAGATCGTGATCACCAAGGACGAGACCACCGTGATCGAGGGTGCCGGTGCCGAAACCGACATCCAGGGCCGTGTCGCCCAGATCAAGGCCGAGATCGATCGCACCGACTCCGACTACGACCGCGAGAAGCTTCAGGAGCGTCTCGCCAAGCTGTCGGGCGGCGTTGCTGTCCTCAAGGTCGGCGCAGCGACCGAAGTCGAACTCAAGGAAAAGAAGCACCGCATCGAAGACGCGGTCAGCACCACCAAGGCCGCCATCGAAGAGGGTGTCGTCGCCGGTGGCGGGGTCACGCTGCTCCGTGCCCAGGCCAAGGTGCTCGAACTCGTCAAGACCCTCGACCCGGATGAAGCAACCGGTGCCCGCATCGTTGCCCACGCCCTCGAAGAACCGCTCAAGCAGATCGCAACGAATGCCGGCCTCGAAGGCGGCGTTGTTGTCGAGCGTGTGCGCAACCTCAAGGTTCCGAGCGAAGGCCTCAACGCCGCAACCGGCGAATACGAGGACCTCGTCAAGGCCGGCATCATCGATGCCGCCAAGGTCACCCGTTCGGCGCTGCAGAACGCAGCCTCGATCGCGGCACTCTTCCTCACCACCGAAGCAGTCATTGCCGACAAGCCGGAAACCGGCGGCGGCATGGGCGGAGGAATGGACGATTACTGATCCATCGGGGCTCCGGCCCTGAACGGACTCGATGACGGGATGCCCTCGGGCATCCCGTCGTGCGTTTTGCCCTGAACCCGGGCAGCGTTCGTCATTCGGGTCGGTGGTTACTACGGTGGCGGCATGGTCCGTAGCCGCAGCGAGAAGGTCCTTGCTCGGCGGGTCACCGCGGGGGTGAGTGCCGACGGTGGTCGCCGCCCCGATGAAGTGATTGTCGAGGAGCCTCTCGAAGTGCGCCTCGATGGCGAACTCGTGGCCACGACGATGCGAACCCCCGGTCATGATTTCGAGCTCGCGGTGGGGCTCTGCTTCACCGACGGTCTGCTCGCCGGCGCGCCGGTCGCAAGTTGCCGATATTGCGGCACCGGTTCGGCGGTCGACACCGAGTTCAACGTCGTGAGTGTCGACACGGGCGGCCGCGCGCCGAAGCCGGTGGCGAGACTCTCCACGACGTCGGCAGCCTGCGGTATCTGCGGCACGACGCAGATCGACGAACTCACCAGTCGTCTGTCGCCCTTGCCGAGCTACGAGCCATGGGACATCGATGTGCTGCTCGGAGTGACGGCACGTGTCCCCGAACATCAGGAACTCTTCGCCAGAACCGGATCGGTTCACGCGGCGGCGTCGTTCGATCGTTCCGGTGCCATCGGTGTCGTGCGCGAGGACATCGGTCGGCACAACGCCGTCGACAAGGTGATCGGCCGCCTGTTTCTCGACGACTTGCTTCCCGCCACCGGTCAGGCGCTCTTCGTGAGTGGGCGGGCATCGTTCGAGATGGTGCAGAAAGCGTGGGCGGCCGGATTCGAAGCGGTCATCGCCGTATCGGCGCCATCATCACTCGCGATCCGGA
>CAEZUP010000039.1_pt1 | contig 17344 bp, 15 predicted proteins | sample 7264511 | NCBI WGS metagenome assembly CAEZUP01 (sample SAMEA6813833, study PRJEB35770) | uncultured Microthrixaceae bacterium | biome: Freshwater; feature: Freshwater reservoir; material: water | place: Czech Republic | collected 2016-04-20 | depth 0.5m m
AAGGAGTCCTGTCATGTCATCCACCGAAGAGATCATCGGCCGCAGCGACATCAACGACATCGAAGAGATCCTCTCGATCTCCAACACCGATGTGGAGGCGGCGATCCACGTCGTCAAGGACAATTCCGATGCGATATTCACGTGGGATTACGAGAAGGGCGCCCGACCGGCGCTCAACAAGCTTTACGAGAAGGCCAAGACCTCGCAGTGGAACGGCGAGACCGATCTCGATTGGTCGATCGATGTCGATCAGGAGGCCGTGGTCGTGGCGAACATGGCGGCGAACAGTCGCGGCGAAGGTCTTGATGTTGCCGGAACATGCTTCGAGAAGTGGGGCGACAAGGAGTGGATGGAACTCGGAGTCCAGTCGCAGAACTGGACGCTGAGCCAGTTCATGCACGGCGAGCAGGGTGCGCTGATCTGCACGGCGAAAATCGTGGAGACCGTTCCGTGGATCGACGCCAAGTACTACGCCGCCACGCAGGTCATGGACGAAGCCCGTCACGTCGAGGTGTTCGCGAAGTACTTGAACGAGAAACTGTCAGGCAACTATCCGGTCAACACCCACCTGAAGCTCCTCCTCGACGACATCGTCGGCGACAGCCGCTGGGACATGACCTATCTGGGCATGCAGATCATGGTCGAGGGGCTTGCGCTCGCCGCCTTCGGTTTCATGCACAACATGACTACCGAACCGCTGCTCAAGAAACTCCTCCGCTACGTCATGAGTGACGAAGCCCGTCACGTCGCCTTCGGTGTCCTCTCCCTCAAGGAGTACTACCAGGAGCTCACGCAGGCGGAACTGCGCGAGCGTCAGGAGTTCGCGTTCGAGGCTGCGGTGCGGATGCGGGATCGTTTCCTGCAGCAAGAGGTCTGGGACCGCATGGGTGTTCCCGTCAAGGAAGCCGTTCAGGTGGTCATGCACGATCCGGGCCAGCAACTCTTCCAGCAGATGCTCTTCGCCAAGATCGTTCCGAACTGCAAGAAGCTCGGTCTTCTGGATGCCGGTGACGGCTGGTTGCGCATGAAGTTCACCGAACTCGGCGTCATCGGATTCGAGGATCACCCGGACACCGAAGAGGAATACGAAGTCTTTGCACTCGCTGAAGGTGAAATAGCGGCGGCCTGACGATCCGGTGCGAAAACCGGTGCCGATGGTCGGCATCGGCACCGAGAAACCGGTGGAACTCGCCCGAGATCGGCAGGGTCCGCTGGTACGGTTGCCGTCATGGCTCGCTTCGGTTCGGTGATCACCGCAATGGTCACCCCATTCAACGATGCCGGTGAGGTCGATCATGCCGGGGCTGCGGAACTGGCCCGATGGTTGGTTTCGCAGGGCAACGATGCGCTCGTTCTGACGGGCACCACCGGCGAGGCTGCGTGCCTCACCGACGAGGAGCAGATCGCCGTCTGGCACACCGTGCGAGCTGCGGTCAACGTCCCGCTCGTCGCCGGTTCGGGCACGAACGACACCCGTCATGCCGCCGAGTTGACCGGCCACGCCGCCGGTGCCGGGATGGACGGGGTACTGATCGTCACGCCCTATTACAACCGCCCGTCACAGGCGGGGATCGAAGCCCATTTCCGGCACGTCTGCGCGGCGACGGATCTCCCCGTGATCGTCTATGACATCCCCGTGCGCACCGGTCGCAAGATCGGCAGCGAACTCATCGTACGGATGGCGAACGAGATTCCGAATGTGGTCGCGCTCAAGGATGCGGCGGGTGATCCCGCGGCCACGGCCGAGGTGATCGCACGCGCTCCAGAAGGATTCGAAGTCTTCAGTGGCGATGACGGACTCACCCTCCCGTTGCTTGCGGTGGGGGCTGTCGGTGTCATCGGAGTCGCGACCCACTGGGCCGCTCCGGTGATGGCCGAGATGATCGGGGCATTCAAGGCGGGTCAGATCGCGAGAGCGATCGAACTCAACGCCCGCATGATCGAGAGTTACGAATTCGAAACCGGGGATCTCAATCCCAATCCGGTTCCGACCAAAGCAATGTTGCGGGCAATCGGCCAACCGGCCGGTCCGTGTCGTCCCCCAATGGGCTTCGGGCCCACCGATCTGGAAGAGCGTGCACGCGGTGTGCACCAACGGTTGTACGCGTGAGCAAGACAAAGGCAAAGTCCAAAGATCAGGTCAAGGTCACCTTCCTCGGAGGCCTCGGCGAGATCGGTCGAAACTGTGCATGTGTCGAGGTCGAGGGCAAGATCATGCTCATCGACTGCGGGATCATGTTCCCCGAACTCGACATGCTCGGGATCGATCTCGTCCTTCCCGACTTCACGTATCTGCGCCAGAACGCAGATCGGATCATCGGTTGCATCGCGACCCACGGCCACGAGGACCACGTCGGCGGACTCAACTTCCTCCTGCGCGAATTGTCCTTCCCGATCTACGGCTCGGCGCTGACCCTCGGGCTGGCCCGCAACCGGATCGAGGAAGCCGGACTCCTCGACCGCACCGAGTTCATCGTCGTTCAGGACGGAGAGCGTCGTCGCATAGGCCCGTTCGACATCGAGTTCATCCCCGTGACGCACTCGGTTCCGCACGGTATGGCCACGGCGTTCCATACGCCTCAGGGCGTGATTCTGCACACGGGCGACTTCAAACTCGACCTCACGCCGGTCGACGGGCGCCTCACCGACCTGGCCCGAATCGGATCGATCTCCTCCAACGAAGGGATCCGTCTTCTTCTCTCGGATTCCACAAACGCGGAGGAACACGGTCATGCCGCCTCCGAAACCACAGTCGGGGCTGTCCTCTACGACCTGTTCCACCGTTACGAGGGTCGTCGCATCATCACGACCTGTTTCGCCAGCCACATCCATCGCGTGCAGCAGATCGCCGACGCGGCGATCTCCTTCGACCGCGTGATCGCCACGATGGGCATGTCGATGAAGAAGAACGTCCGTATGGCGCGCGAGATGGGTCTGCTCAACATTCCCGAGTCGCGTCTCATGGATATCGCCGATGTCGGCGACATGGCACCGGAGAAGGTGTGCATCATCTCGACCGGTTCGCAGGGCGAGCCGATGTCGGCACTTTCGCTGATGGCCGCCAACGAGAATCGCTGGATCAACCTGAGCGACCGCGATGTGGTCATCATGAGCTCGCATCCGATCCCGGGCAACGAGACCGACGTCTCGAAGGTCATCAACGGTCTGGTGCGCATGGGCGCCGAAGTCGTGCATTCGGGCATCTCCGATGTGCATGCGTCGGGTCACGCGAAATCCGAGGATCTCAAGATGTTTCTCTCGATCGCCCGCCCCGAGTACTTCGTTCCGGTTCATGGGGAATATCGCCATCTCGCCGCACACGCGAAGCTCGCCCGCCAGATGGGCGTGGCGGCCAAGAACATCCTTCTGTGCACCGATGGCGATCAGATCGTCCTCGATGCCGATGGCATGAGGCCGAATGCACAGGTTCCGGCCGGTTATCTCTACGTCGACGGCATTCTTGGTGACGTCGGCACCGGGGTACTCCGCGATCGCCGCGTCCTCGCCGACGAAGGCGTGGTCGTCGTGATCGTGGCGGTGAACGTCGAAACCGGCGAGATGATCCTCGGCCCCGAGATCATCACCCGGGGCTGGGTCCATGCTCCCGAGGCGGAGGGTCTCCTCGACGAGTGCGCCAAGCGGGTGCGCGAGTCCATCGCCGACCTGTTCCGCAACGGGGCGACCGACATCGAGAACATCCAGCGTGTCGTGCGCCGCACTGCCGGCCGGTTCGTGAGCGACAAGACCAAGCGTCGTCCCATGATCGTCCCCGTGGTCATGGAGGCCTAGAGGCACCCTGCCCGGCGGCAGCGCTTTCGACCGCCGGAGCTTTGCCGCCTAACGTTGGCGTCCATGTCCGACGTACCTGTCGCCCTCAGCCCGAATCCCCGCGTGGAAGTTTCCACCCGGCCCCAGATGTCGTCCGAGGATGCCCGCAAGGCGATCCGGGCTGCCGAGGTGGCGTTGCTCGACGAGCGGCGCCAACTGACGCTCGAGGAACTCGACGCGCTCGTCGACGTTCCCGATTCCTCGGTGCCGGCGCTTGCCGCCCTCGCCCATGAGGTACGCCTCGAATGGTGCGGCGACACTGTCGAGGTGGAGGGAATCCTCTCCGCCAAGACCGGCGGCTGTCCCGAGGACTGTCACTTCTGCAGTCAGTCCGCGAAGTTCGAGTCGCCGGTGCAGGCCATGCCTTTCCTCGACACCGCCGATGTGATCGCGGCCGCACGTGAAACTGCTGCGCTCGGTGCCAGCGAGTTCTGCATCGTGCTTGCCATCCGCGGGCCCGACGAACGCACGATGCAGCGCATCCTGGAACTCGTCCCGATCGTGAAAGACGAGACCGGACTGAACGTCGCCGTGAGCGCAGGCATCGTCACGGAGGATCAGGCCCGCCGTCTGGCCGAGGGTGGCGTCCACCGTTACAACCACAATCTGGAAACAGCGGAGTCGTTCTTCCCGCAGGTCGTCACCACCCATTCGTGGGCGGAGCGGTTCGACACCTGCAAGCTGATCCGCGACAACGGCATGGAACTCTGCTGTGGCGTGCTTCTCGGTATGGGCGAATCGGTCGATCAGCGCATCGAACTCATCGGTCAGCTCCGTGCCGTCGAACCGGCCGAGGTTCCGATGAACTTCCTCAATCCGCGACCGGGAACACCGTTCAGCGGTCGGCCGCTCGTCGAACCCCTCGAAGCCATCCGGTGGATCGCATTGTTCCGCCTCGGACTTCCGTCGGTGATCCTGCGTTATGCCGGTGGCCGCGAAGTCACGCTTCGCGAACTGCAGGCACTCGGTCTGACGGCGGGAATCAATGCGCTCATCGTGGGCAATTACCTCACGACGCTCGGTCGCACCCCGGACGAGGATCTGCAGATGCTCGAAGATCTGCAGATGCCGATCGGCGCCTTGTCGAAGGCATTCTGAGTCATCGGATCATGAGCGTGTCGGCATGAGCGTGTTGGCATGACGGCCGACGAGTTCTGTCGTTGGTGCGGAGCGCAACGCGCAGGGCACCCGGACAGGCCGTGCCGGCGCGAACTCGATCCGCCGCGGTTCTGCCCGCTATGCGGTCGCCGCTTGCGCGTGCAGGTGCACCCCGCCGGTTGGGATGCGACCTGCCGCGATCATGGGGTACTTGCCGACTGAACTGTCGGCGAGGTGCTTCAGCTCTGTCCGCAGCTCTGCTTCTCGGCGTTGGCGGGGGCCACGGGATCGGGCATGGGCTGACCGGCGAAACGATCACCGATCCAGATGATCATGTCGGGAGCCGAGGGAAGGATGACGCCGGCGTGTGATTCGCCGGGGAAGACCCAACGCTGCGCCACCTGGCCGATCGCACACAGTTGGGTGAACAGCAGCGCCGACGATGCGGTCGGGATCTGCTCGTCGTTGCCGCCGTGGATGATCAGCAGCGGAGCGGGAATTGGTGTGGTGAACGCTCCGGGATCGTTGTCGATGAGGAGTTGCCTCCATTGCGGAACCGTTGCGGGATCGGCCTTCTGCAGTTTCGAGAAGTCGAGGGTGGAGGCGGCCTTGCCCAGATCGGAACTGCACAGGGTGTCGATCTTGGTGACGAAGTCGAGACCCTCGGGAGTGAGGACTGCGTCGAGCGGAGCGGCGGTGTCGCCATAGGCGGCGTTGATACCGGCTGCGGCCATGGCGATGTACTGGCGATAGGCGCTCTGTTGCAGGGCTGCGTTGATCAGCAGCATCTGCGATGGGGGTGCGCCGGCCACCACACCGACGAGTTCGAGACCGGGAGCGTAGGACTGCGCATCGTGCCCGGCGAAGAGAGCGGCGTGGCCACCTTGCGAATGGCCCCACACGAGATATCGGGAACTGGCGTTCGCTCCGGGAAACATCCGAGCGGCCTTCACGATGTCGAGCGTGCCGTAGGCCTCGGAGTCACCCACGATGTACGGGTGCAGACCGGGCACGCCGAGACCTTCGTAATCGGTCGCCACGACGAGGTAACCCTTGCCCAGAAGAGGATTGGCCAGCGGAACGAATTCGTCGGGCGTGAGCGAGGGCGTGCAGGCATCGGCGAGACCGGTGGTGCCGTGCGCCCAGGTGATCACGGGCCAACCGCCTTCGGGGGCGGTTCCGTTCGGGACGATGATCATGCCGGTGACGGGAATGGTCTCGCCGGTGACCGAGGTCGAGGCGTACATCACGAGCGACATCGTCCCGTCGAGGCCGTCGACGGCGACGGGCTGGGACTTGATGATGGTCCCCGGTGCAACCTCCGGCATCGGATCGGGAACGGCGTAGAAATCGGGCAGACCGGCTGCGGCCGGAATGACCTTTGCCGGCGAGGTGGAGTCTGTCGACGCAGTCGAGCCGGATGAACACCCCGCCAGAGTGACCGATGCGGCCACAACGGCCGCCAGAACGATGATGCCGAACCTGTTTTTCATGTGTTCCCCCCGAAGACGATGCCGAACACTACCCCTCTGGCCTGCCCTTTCCGGGTCCGAACATGCCGATCCACACCTTTGTCGGACCCCACCGGTACCCTTTCCCTTGGCGTGCGGAGAGGGGCCACGAACGGAACGCGTACGCCTGTGGCCACGAAACAGACATCTCCCACCAAATCGAGTGCGAAGAAGCCGGCGGCCAAACGGTCGGCCTCCAAGGCCCGGACGTCTCCGTCCGCCGCTTCGCAGCGCAAGTCGCCGGCCCGCAAGCCGGGTGCCGCCAAAGCACGCACCGCGGCTCCGAAGGGCCGTGCCGGGACTGCCGCCCGCAAGCCCGCACCCAGTCCCGTTGCGCAGGCCTTCGCCGGTCACGGTCGGGACATGTGGGGTGTTGCCCTCATCGCTCTCGGGCTCCTCACCGGTCTCGGGGTCTATGCGAACCTCGCCGGACCCCTCGGGCAGGGCCTCGCCGAAGGTTTCGGTGCGCTGGTGGGCGGACTGCGCCTCTTCGTTCCCATCCTTCTCGTGATCGGCGGCGCACTGCTCATGCGGGCTCCTGCCGCATCCGGCAGCTCGGCAGGTCGTCCGGTGGTTCGCTTCGTCGTGGGAACAGCCCTGATCCTGATCGCGGTCGATGGTCTGCTCCACCTCGCCAAGGGCCGCCCGGCGTGGGGTTCTCCGCTCGACGATTTCATCTCGGCTGGCGGATATCTCGGCGCCGGTGTCGGGTCTCCATTGCAGGGTCTGCTCGCCGAATGGGGTGCCGCACTGGTGTGCATCGCGCTCATCGTCGTCGGACTGGTGGTCGCAACCGGTGTTTCGTTGCACACTTTCGCGCGCAGGACCGCCGACGGCGTGAAGCCGGTGCAGGGCGCACTCAAGCGCGGAGTCGATTCGCTGTTCGAGGTCGGGAACGGTCAATCCGCCGACGAGCAGGATGATGACCTTGTCATCGAACCGGTCTTCTTCGACGGGAGCACCGACAGCAGTTCGGTCTGGGATGACGATTCCGACGGTTCGCCGATGCTCGAGGAACTCATCGATCCCGATGGTCTCTCGATGGAAGAACTCACGGATCTGGAACTCGACGTCCACATCGCCGGCGAAGACGATGTGTCACAGGTTTTCGACGACGAGATCGATGTCCACGTGCCCACCTCGGCCGATGTCCCCGACACGGCCCAGCAACTGGTGATGCCGATGGGCGTCGCCGCCAAACCTGTCGTCTGGAAGTTGCCGTCGCTCAAGATGCTCGAGCGCTCGCAGGTCCAGGAAGTCAACCGCGCTCAGGTGGAAGAGCGCGGTCGCGTTCTCGAAGCGGCGTTGGCCGAGCACGGAGTGACGACGCGTCTTGTCGGCATGGTCGTCGGTCCGACAGTCACGCGGTACGAACTCGAACTCGCCGCCGGCGTGAAGGTGGCGAAGCTCACCAGCCTCCACAAGGACATCGCCTACGCAATGGCATCGGCCGACGTGCGCATCCTTGCCCCGATTCCCGGCAAGCAGGCGATCGGCGTCGAGGTCCCCAACGACAACCGTCAGCTTGTCGCCGTGGGCGACATCCTCACATCGCCCGAGGCGAAGGCGGCGAAGAATTCACTCGAGGTGGCCATCGGACGCGACATCAACGGTCGATCCGTGATGGCCGACCTTTCGAAGATGCCCCATCTACTCATCGCAGGTGCGACGGGTGCCGGCAAGTCGTCGTGCATCAACTCGTTGATCACCTCGATCCTCATGCGCTCGACGCCGGATCAGGTCCGCATGATCCTGATCGATCCGAAGCGCGTCGAGCTCGGCCAGTACAACCGGCTGCCGCATCTGCTCACGCAGGTCGTCACGAATCCGAAGAAGGCGGCCAACGCCCTTTCCTGGACCGTCAAGGAGATGGAACGCCGTTACGACCTTCTGTCGGAATGCGGATTCCGCGACATCGACGGTTACAACGGTGCGTTCGACAAGGGCGAACTCGTCGACGATCCGGCGATGGGTCTCGAGTTCAACCGTCTCCCGTACATCCTCGTCGTGGTCGACGAACTCAACGACCTCATGATGGTTGCCGCCCGCGACGTCGAGGAATCGATCTGTCGCATCGCCCAGATGGCGCGTGCCGTCGGCATCCACCTCGTGATCGCGACGCAGCGCCCATCGGTCAACGTCATCACCGGTGTGATCAAGGCCAACGTTCCCGCCCGTCTGGCGTTCGCCGTATCGAGCCTCGCCGACTCCCGGGTCATCCTCGATCAGGGTGGTGCCGAGAAGCTTCTGGGTCGCGGCGACATGTTGCTGCTCGGTCCGAGTTCGAGTGTCGCCCAGCGCATCCAGGGCGCATGGGTCACCGAGGACGAGGTTCGTGCCGTCGTCTCCTACTGGCGCAAGCAGTCGCCCGATGTCGCCTATGACGACACTGTCCAGGGCCAGGAAGACGCTGCGGCAGCCGCCGGTGGCGGTTCGATGGGTACGGGCGACGATGACGACGACGAACTTCTCCGTCAGGCGCAGGAACTCGTGGTTCGCTCACAGCTCGGCTCCACCTCCATGCTCCAGCGCAAGCTGCGGGTCGGGTTCGCCCGTGCCGGTCGCCTTATGGACCTGCTCGAGCAGCGCGGCGTGGTCGGCCCTTCGGAAGGTTCGAAAGCGCGCACGGTGCTGATGACTCCCGAGGAACTCGACGGGGTCGGAAACAGCGACTTCTGAGCCGGGGCGTCATCCGCCTACGATGAGCGGATGGCCGGAAGCTTCTGGATCGAAACTCTCGGCTGTCCCAAGAACCAGGTCGATTCCGACAAGTTGGTCGGATCGATGCTGGCGGATGGTCTCCTACCCGCCGAGAGCGCCGAATCGGCTGACGTCGTTGTCGTCAACACCTGCGCTTTCGTGGAAGAAGCCCGTCAGGAATCGATCGACACGATCCTCGGCCTCGATGCTGCCCGCGCCCCCGGAGCGAAGCTCGTCGTCACCGGATGCATGGCCGAGCGGTATGGCTCCGAACTGGCCGAGGCTCTCCCCGAGGTCGACGCGGTCTCGGGCTTCGGTGTTCCCGTCACCCTCGGGCCGAGTCGCACACGCGGCGACGGCCCGGCGTTGCCGTTGCTCGACCTGCTGAATCTTCCCCGACCCCGTTCCACCTCGCCGTGGGCCTATGTGAAGGTCGCCGAAGGCTGTGACCGCGCATGTGGCTTCTGTGCCATCCCGTCGTTCCGCGGCAAGCAACGTTCGCGCTCGATGAACGACATCCTCGACGAAGTCGACGCGTTGCAGGCGCGCGAGATCGTCCTCGTCGCCCAGGACCTCGCCGCCTTCGGACGCGATCAGGGTGTCGGCGAACGCTCGATCGTTCCGCTGGTCAACGCGGTCGCCGAACGCGTCGACCGCGTGCGTCTCCTCTATCTCTACCCGTCGGATCTCACCGACGAACTGATCGACGCGATCTGCCTCACCGGCGTTCCCTATTTCGATCTGTCCCTGCAACATGTGTCGGCACCGTTGTTGCGGCGCATGAAGCGGTGGGGCAACGGTGAACGTTTTACCCGGCGCATGGCCGACATTCGCCGACGAGAGCCGGGGGCGGCATTCCGTTCCAATTTCATCGTCGGGTATCCCGGCGAGACCGAAGCCGATCACGATGAACTCCTTGCGTTCGTCGAAGAGGCACAACTCGACTGGTGCGGGTTCTTCTCGTTCTCGAGCGAAGAGGGCACCTACGCCGCCGATCTCGACGGCGTGGTTCCTGCCGGGCTCATGTCCGAGCGACTCGCCGAGCTCGGGGAACTCCAGGACAGGATCACGGCGGCAAAACGTGACGAATTGATCGGTTCCGAGGTCGAAGTCCTCGTGGATGCACAAGGGCAGGGCCGGACCTATCGCGAAGCGCCGGAGATCGACGGGATCGTGACGGTCCCGGACACACTTGCGATCGGCACTTTTGCGACGATGACGATCACCGGTGCCCTCGGCCCCGACCTCGTGGCGGACACGGTGAAAGGATCGCGGTCATGAGCGAGAGCACGACCTACGGACCTTCGGCCATCGCCACGCCCGCCAACATGGTCACGGTTCTTCGTCTCCTGGTGGCACCGCTGCTCTTCGCGATGATCAGCGACAAGCCGAGTGGCTGGCTCGTGTGGGGCCTGTGGACGGCGCTGAGTTTCACCGATTGGATCGACGGGTGGATCGCCCGCCGACATGGCAGCACGCGGAGCGGGGCCTTTCTCGACCCCCTCGCCGACAAGGTGCTTGTGCTCGGCGCGTTGTTCGCTCTCGTCGGAGTCGGTCGCTTTCCGGTCTGGCCGGTTGTGGTCATCGCCGTGCGCGAGGTGTTCATCAGCCTGTACCGCGTGTACTGGGGGCGGCGAGGTCTGGCGGTTCCTGCTCGCAAGTCGGCCAAGCTGAAGACGCTCATGCAGTCGCTGGCCGTTGCCGCCGTGCTGTTCCCGCCGCTGACCGACGCGACCTGGTTCGCCGACACGCTGCTCTACTTCGCGACATTCCTCGCCGTGCTCAGCGCTGTTCAATATGTCGTCGACGGCAGTCGTGCCGCGACGACAATGGACGCATGAGTCTCCCGCTCCCGCACCAAGGTCCTGAATCAACGGATCCCGAAAGTTCTCCGCAGCCGGTCGGTTACATCGAACTCTTCTACGATCTGATCTTCGTCGCCGCAACGATGGTCCTGTCGAACACCTTCGCCCATCACGCCACACTCGGCACGGCGGGAACGGCAGTTCTGATGTTTGTGCTGGTGTGGCTCCTGTGGTTCCACAGCACGATCCTCATGAACCTCGAACGCCGCGATGACGGCATCCAACGCGCCCTCATTGCGATACAGATGCTTTTCATCATCCTCACGACTCTGGCGTTCGGCGGTCGGGAGGACACGAGTGTCGATTACGTGGCGTTCGGATACGGGATCGCACTTCTTGCCGTTGCGGCGGCGCATCATCGGGCGAGTCGCGGTAGCGGCACGTCGGCCCGGTGGGCGGCGGTTCGTCGGAACCGCCTGCTGCAGGCTGGCGTTCTGATCGTGCTCGGCATCTTCATTCCGGACGGGACCGACTTCATCTTCTATGCGGGCGCGATCGCGATCCTGATTCTCCCCACTTCGCTCCGACGCGGTTCGCGCCTCCCGATCCCCCGAATCGATGTCCACCACCTCACCGAGCGCGCTGCGCTCCTCACCTTGATCATGTGCGGTGAGGCTTTCGTCAAGGTTTCCCTTGTGGTGTCGAATGGCTCGATCACGCGTAGCGACATCATTGCGATCGTCATCGAGTTCGTCGTGATGTTCGCCCTGTTCTGGACCTATTTCGACGACGTGCCCCTCGCCGGTATTCGCAGAGGGGCACTCTCCGCTGAAGTCTGGTTGCTCGCCCACCTGCCGCTGCAGATCGGCATCGTGGCCCTCGCCATCGGGATGTCGAAATTCCTCCAGGTGACTGCGGGAGACGTCCACAGTGAAGCAATTCCCGTACTTGTCGTGGCGTTCCTCGGCATCTATGGGGGTCTGGCACTGGTCGGGATGCTGGGTGAGCGTATGCCGCAACAACCGCTGCTCTTCCTGCGGTTGGCCACCGCAGGGCTGGCGCTGACCGCCGGAGTCGTGGTCTGGAGTGTCCAGTCGTTGAGTCCCGGCATGCTCGTGGTGGCTCTGGCTGTTCTTGCCGTGGCCCACGGAATCATCGCTTCGATCTTGCGTGGGAGAACTTCGGTCGCATCGCACGGGTCGTCGGTGATCAAGGCGAACTAGGTTTCGTTCCGCCCATCGGACTCCCGGGAGAGCATTGTGAATTGCGAAGTTGTTGCCGTCGGTACGGAACTCCTGCTCGGTCAGATCGTCGACACGAATTCGTCGTGGATCGGCGAGCAACTGGCTCTGGCCGGGATCGATTGCTATCTCCAGGTCAAGGTTGGTGACAACCGGGACCGCATCGCCACTGCATTGCGAACGGCACTCGAGCGGAGCGATGCCGTGATCGTCTGTGGTGGCCTCGGGCCGACGCAGGACGACATCACGCGCGACGTCATCGCCGAGGTGATGGGCGTTGAACTCGTCGAGGACCCGGAGGTCATCGAGAAGCTCCACCAGATGTTCGGCTCGCGCGGACGCGACATGCCGATGAACAATCTCCGCCAGGCGATGGTGCCCGTCGGCGCCTCGCGCATCGCGCAGCAGCCCGGCACCGCGCCGGGTCTGGTCTGTCCGATCGGCGACAAGGTGATCTTCGCCGTCCCCGGCGTTCCGTACGAGATGCAGGAGATGATCACGGGCACGGTGATTCCCGATCTGCGGGCCCGGGCCGGCGATACGGGAGTCATCCGCAGCCGCACGCTTCGCACGTGGGGCCATTCCGAATCCGGTATCGCCGAGATGCTCGCCGATCGGCTCGACGAGCTCGACCGGACCGGACATGCCACGATCGCATTTCTGGCCAGCGGTATCGAGGGACTCAAGGTACGCGTGACGGCCAAGGCGGCGACGGCCGAAGAAGCCGACGCGGTCGTCGATGCCGAAGTGGAGACGGTTGCCGCGATTCTGGATGGCTATGTCTTCAGCAAGAACGACGAGACGATGGAGACCGTGGTCCTTGCCCTGCTGCGCGAACGCGGCCTCACTCTCGGGCTGGCCGAATCTCTCACCGGCGGAATGATCGCCAGCCGTCTCGTCGGTGTTCCGGGTGCGAGCGACGTTCTGCGCGGCGCCGTCGTGTCCTACGCGAGCGACGTCAAGTTCGACGTGCTCGGTGTTCCCGTCGGGCCGGTCGTGACCGACGAGTGTGCCGCCGCCATGAGCGAAGGTGCGTGCCGAGTTCTCGACGCCGATGTCGGTCTGGCCACCACCGGAGTCGCCGGGCCAGCGGAGCAGGAGGGCATCGCCCCCGGAACCGTGTTCTTTGCGTCAACAATCGACGGTGTCACCGAAACCGGCATGGTTCGCTTCCCGGGTGACCGCGAACGGGTCCGCCAGTTCAGCGTGATCACCGTGCTCGACCACCTGCGACGGCGGCTGCTCGCCCTTTAGGAGTCGGCAGCGGTGTCGAGTGTGAGCGACGCCGAGTTCATGCAGTAGCGAAGCCCGGTCGGATTGGGTCCGTCGTCGAAGACGTGCCCGAGATGGGCACCACATTTCGCGCATACGGCTTCGACGCGGACCATGCCGTGGGTCGAGTCGGTACGGGTCTCGACGGCGTCGTTGTCCATCGCCTCCCAGAAACTCGGCCATCCGGTTCCCGAGTCGAACTTGGTGTCCGACCGGAAGAGCGGGTTCTCGCACACGACGCATCGGTAGACGCCATCGTCGTGACAATCCCAGTAGGCGCCGGTGAAGGCCCGTTCCGTGCCGCAGTTCTGGGTGACCTCGAACTGGGCGGGGGAGAGACGCTCCCGGAGCAGTTCTTCGCGTTCGGCCGGATCGGATGGAAGGGACTCTGTCATGCCCAGACTCTACCGAGCGCCCGGCGAGGACCGACCACCGGGCGGGGGCGAATCCGTCCCCGGCTTGGGATCTCCCGGGATGAAAAGAACATGCGTTCGGTCATTGACCGAACAGCCGTTCGAAGTTACAGTCGTGTCGTTCACGAGGTGCAGGGCCGAAATCAGCCCCGAATGCAGCCCCGAAATCAGCTCCAAGATCAGCTCCAAGATCAGCTCCAAGATCAGCTCCAAGATCAGCACTGTCACACCCTCTTCGTAGGTTGTCCTCCATCGCCGGGACCACCCTTCCGGCCTGCAGTCCAGTACCTCCTCACTCCTGTTCCACTTTCACGGAAAGCACGATGAACGACATGGCAAAGAGCGCACCGAAAGACATGATGCGAGACATGAACGACAAGTCGGGGGGCAATCCCCTCCAGCGCGACAAGGCCCTCGACATGGCTCTCGGCCAGATCGAGAAGCAGTTCGGCAAGGGCTCGGTCATGAAGATGGGCGACAAGGGCTCGATGCGCGTCGAGACCATTTCGACCGGAGCACTTGCCCTCGACCTCGCCCTCGGCGTCGGCGGTCTTCCCCGCGGCCGCGTGATCGAGATCTTCGGTCCGGAGTCCTCGGGCAAGTCCACCCTTGCGATGCACATCGTCGCCGAGGCCCAGCGCAACGGCGGCATCTGCGCCTATGTCGATGCCGAGCACGCCATGGACCCGGCCTATGCCCGCAACATCGGCGTCGACATCGACGAGCTGCTCATCTCGCAGCCCGACACCGGCGAGCAGGCGCTCGAGATCACCGACATGTTGGTGCGCTCCGGTGCCCTCGATGTCATCGTGATCGATTCGGTGGCGGCACTCACCCCCCGGGCCGAGATCGAAGGCGAGATGGGCGATTCGCACGTCGGCCTCCAGGCCCGACTCATGAGTCAGGCGCTGCGCAAGCTCACTGCCAATCTCAACAAGTCGAACACGGTCTGCGTGTTCATCAACCAGCTCCGCGAGAAGATCGGCGTGATGTTCGGCTCCCCGGAGACAACGCCCGGCGGTCGTGCACTCAAGTTCTACTCGTCGGTCCGTCTCGACATCCGTCGCATCGAATCGATCAAGGACGGCGTCGAGGTTGTGGGCAACCGCACCCGAGTCAAGGTCGTCAAGAACAAGGTGGCCCCGCCGTTCAAGCAGGCCGAGTTCGACATCATGTACGGCAAGGGAATCAGCCGCGAGGGTTCTGCCCTCGACATCGGCGTCGACCTCGACATCGTCAAGAAATCGGGTGCCTGGTACACCTACGAAGGTGAACAACTCGGGCAGGGTCGGGAGAACGCAAAGATCTTCCTGAACGAGAATCCCGAGATCATGGTCGAGATCTCCGAACGGATCCTCACGAAGGTCGGCATCGGCGTGGTCGAGGAATCCGGCAACGATGTCGACACCGATGTCGAGATCGAGGACTTCATGACCTCCGAGCACGACGTACCGATCTCGCTCGACGACTGATTTCCCCGGGCGTGCGGGCCGTTTCCGCCGCGACCCGTGCGTTCTTGGTCCCGAGGCCGTCCCGCCGGCCTCGGGACCTTTCGCGTCCGACCGGTAACCTTCACCACGTGACCGCCCGTACCTACGCCATTCGCACCTACGGGTGCCAGATGAATGAGCACGATTCCGAACGCATCGCCGGCCAGCTCGAGGCCGACGGGCTGGTTCTCGCCGACTCGCCGGAAGACGCCGATGTCGTGGTGTTCAACACGTGCTGCATCCGCGAGAACGCCGACAACAAGTTCTACGGCCATCTCGGAAACATGAAGACCGTGAAGGAACAGCGGCCCGAGGTCGAGATCATCGTCAGCGGTTGTCTGGCGCAGAAGGATCGGGATCTGGTCCGGCAACGGGCGGGTCACGTCGACGTTGTCCTCGGCACCCACAACGTGCATCGAGCCGTCGAACTACTGCACGCGTCGCGCGAGAACGGCCCGATCACCGAGATCTGGGACGAGGCCCTCGACGAGGCCGATTCATTTCCCTCGGCCCTCGCCGTGAAACGCGAGATCGATTACTCCGCCTGGGTCACGATCCAGATCGGTTGCGACAACACCTGCGCGTACTGCATCGTCCCGGCGGTGCGGGGCAAGGAGATCAGCCGCCCGTTCGGTGAACTCGTCGAGCAGGTCGAGGGTCTGGCCGCCGACGGCGTTTACGAGATCACGCTGCTCGGTCAGAACGTCAACTCCTACGGCCGCGATCTCACGTCGGCGCGGCGCACCGAGGAACGTTCGTCGACGGACGAACGGGTGGCCGGTCCGTTGTGGGCTGCCGACGAGGCCCGTCGGCCCCGTCCGTTGTTCGCCGATCTGCTCTCCGCGGTTTCGAACATCGAGGGGATCGGCCGGGTCCGCTACACGAGCCCGCATCCGAAGGATTTCCGGCAGGAGACCATCGATGCGATGGCTGCCAATCCCGCCGTCTGCGAGCACCTGCATCTTCCGCTGCAATCGGGCAGCGATTCGATGCTCGCCGCCATGCATCGGGGATACACCGCCGATCGCTATCTCGAGAAACTCGTCGCCGCTCGTGCCGGAATCGACGACCTGGCCGTGACCACGGACATCATCGTGGGATTCCCGGGCGAGACCGACGACGATTTCGAACGCACCCTCGAGGTCGTGGCCGCGGCCGAATACGACTCCGCCTACACGTTCATCTTCTCGCCCCGGGAAGGCACCGAAGCCGCCGACCTCGTCGAGCAGTTCTGCGATCCCGCGACCGTGGCCGAGCGGTTCGCCCGCCTCCGGGTGGTCGTCGAGCGCTCGGCGCTCATCCGACACCGTGCCCGTATCGGCCGGATCGAGGAGATCATCGTCGAGGGACCGAGCAAACGCGATGCCGGCGTCCTCTCGGGGCGTACCCGCCAGAACAAACTCATCCACTTCCCGTGCGACAAACCGTTGCGCGTCGGCACGCTGGCAACCGCCCGGGTCACCGACGCCGGAACGTTCTATCTGCACGGTGAACTCGTCGAGGTCCTCGCCTCGCCCCGACATCGCACACGCATTCCGGTCGCCGCCGGGTGAGCGCTTCGGCACCGTCTTTCCGGCCCTCAGGTCGGCATCTCGCGCTGGTGGGTCCGACCGCCTCGGGCAAGTCCTCACTGGCCCTCGATCTGGCCCGATCCCGAGACGATCTCGAAATCGTCACCGTGGACTCGATGCAGGTCTACCGGGGTATGGATATCGGAACCGCGAAGCCGACGGGTGCGGAACAATCGGAGATCCGTCATCATCTGATCGACATCGTCGATGCCGACGACGATTACACGGTTTCGAGATTCCAGTCTGATTGTCGGGTGGTTCTCGAGTCGATCGAATCCCGCGGCAACCGGGCGATCCTCGTCGGGGGAACAGGTCTCTATTTCCAGGCGATCACCGACGATCTCGAGATCCCCGGACAGTTCCCCGAGGTGCGGGCGGAACTCGAGGAGGATCCCGACACCGTCGGACTCCATCG
>CAEZUP010000040.1_pt1 | contig 17266 bp, 13 predicted proteins | sample 7264511 | NCBI WGS metagenome assembly CAEZUP01 (sample SAMEA6813833, study PRJEB35770) | uncultured Microthrixaceae bacterium | biome: Freshwater; feature: Freshwater reservoir; material: water | place: Czech Republic | collected 2016-04-20 | depth 0.5m m
CTCGGTCTCTCGAAGGTCATGACGATCACGTCGACCTACGACCATCGCATCATCCAGGGTGCCGAGTCCGGCATGTTCCTCAAGCGCGTCCACGAGCTGCTCATGGGACGCGACGATTTCTACGAGGGAATCTTCCGGTCACTCGGCGTCCCCTACGAGTCGGTTTCGTGGGCACGCGACACCAACCCGATCGGCCGCGACGAGGCCATGCTCGAGAAGCAGATGCGGGTGCAGACGCTCGTCAACATGCACCGGGTGCGCGGCCATCTCATTGCCGATCTCGATCCCCTCGCTGCCGAAGAACCGCATCTTCATGCCGAACTCGATCCGGCCACGTACGGACTCACCATCTGGGATCTCGACCGCGAGTTCCTCACCGGCGGAATCGCCGGCCGCAGTCGCATGCGCCTCGACGAAATCCTCGACGTGCTGCGCGATGCCTACTGCCGGACCATCGGCATCGAATACATGCACATCCAGGACCCGGCCGAGAAGCGCTGGATCCAGGAACATGTCGAAGGCGTCACGATCGAACTCTCCGTCGACGAGAAGCGTCACATCCTCGAGCGACTGAACGCCGCAGAGGCCCTCGAGAAGTTCCTCGCCACGAAGTACCTCGGCCAGAAGCGCTTCGGCATCGAGGGTGGCGAATCCGCGATTCCGCTGCTCGACGCCATCCTTTCCGAAGCCGCCGATGCCCAGATGGTCTCGTCGGTCCTCGGCATGGCCCATCGCGGTCGCCTCAATGTTCTCGTGAACATCGTCGGCAAGAAGTACGAGCAGCTCTTCACCGAGTTCGAGGGCAACATCGACCCCGAATCCATTCAGGGCTCCGGTGACGTGAAGTACCACCTCGGTCAGACCGGAACCTTCACGAGCCAGCTCGGCAACAACATCCACATCGAACTCGCGGCAAACCCGTCACACCTCGAAGCCGTCGATGCCGTCGTCGTCGGAATGGCCCGCGCCAAGATGGATCGCATCGAACCTCCGGGCAACTACCCGGTGCTCCCGATCCTCGTGCACGGCGACGCCGCATTCGCCGGTCAGGGTGTCGTGGCCGAGACCCTCAACCTTTCGAACATCACCGGATACCGCGTCGGCGGCACGATCCACGTGATCATCAACAACCAACTCGGATTCACGACGCCGCCGACCGAGGCCCGCTCCTCGGAGTACTCGACCGACGTGGCCAAGATGGTGCAGGCCCCGATCTTCCACGTGAACGGCGACGATCCCGAAGCCGTCGTTCGCGTTGCCCGGCTTGCCTTTGCCTATCGTCAGGCGTTCCACAAGGACGTCGTGATCGACATGGTCTGTTACCGCCGCCACGGCCACAATGAGGGTGACGATCCGAGCTACACCCAGCCGCTCATGTACAAGCGCATCGATGCGCGTCGTTCGGTGCGCAAGCTCTACACCGAAGCTCTGGTTCGTCGTGGAGACATCTCCTTCGAGGAGGCCGAAGCGGCACTGGACGATTTCCAGTCCCGTCTGCAGGTTGCCCTCGACGAAACCCGTTCGCACGACGCCCCGCCACCCCTCGCTCATGCCCCGGAGCGTCATTACGAAGGCGTACGCGCCCACTTCGACACCGGCGTGTCACAGCAGGCGCTCGACGAGGTTTTCTCCGCGATCGAAACCGTTCCGGAAGGCTTCACCGTTCATCCGAAGCTGGCCAAGCAGTTCGAAGGTCGCCACGAGATGTTCACCGTCGATCACGAGGTCGATTGGGCACTCGGGGAAGCGTTCGCTTTCGGAACGATCGTCCACGAGGGAACATCGGTGCGTGTGGTCGGCGAGGACTCCCAGCGAGGCACGTTCTCCCATCGTCATGCCGCACTGATCGATTACGAGAACGGCGAGCGTTTCATTCCGCTCAAGAAGGCCGCCCGCAACGGCGCCAAGTTCTGGATCTACGACTCCCTGCTCTCGGAATTCGCCGCTCTCGGTTTCGAATACGGCTATTCCGTCGAGAACAAGGACGCCCTCGTCGTCTGGGAAGCCCAGTTCGGCGACTTCATGAACGGCGCCCAGGTCATCATCGACAACTTCATCGTTGCCGCCGAGGACAAATGGGGACAGACCTCCGGTCTCGTCATGATGCTCCCGCACGGCTACGAAGGTCAGGGTCCCGAACATTCTTCGGCCCGCATCGAACGCTTCCTCACACTTTCGGCCGGCGACAACATCCAGGTCTGCAACGCAACCACGGCGGCACAGCTCTTCCACCTGCTGCGCCGTCAGGTCCGCCGGGAGATCCGCAAGCCGCTGGTCATCTTCACCCCGAAGTCACTGCTTCGGGCCAAGACCTCGCGTTCACCGGTTTCCGAACTCATCCACGGATCGTTCGAGGAAGTCCTCGACGATGCCGGCATCACCGATTCCGGCTCCATCCAGCGGGTGGTGTTCGCTTCCGGCAAGGTGGGTGTTGAAGCCCAGGCCGAGCGCGACCTGCGCAAGGCTCCCGTCGCCGTCGTGCGCGTGGAACAGCTGTATCCGTGGCCCTACGAAGGTGTCGCCAAGATCCTCGAGAAGTACTCGAACGCCGAAGAGATCGTCTGGCTTCAGGAAGAACCCGAGAACATGGGCGCCTGGAACCACATCAAGGGTCGTCTCTACGAGGCCCACGAGGACACCCATCGCATCCGTCGCGTGAGTCGTCAGGAATCGGCGAGTCCCGCCACCGGAAACTCCGCGATCCACAAGGCCGAGGTTGCCGATCTCATGGAAGGTGCGCTCGGAGGACTCTGATCCTCCGGGCCCTTCCGGGTTCAGTCCCTGCCGGTCAGAAGATCGGCTGCGACCGCTTCCCAGAGTTGGGTGGACAACCCCAGTGATTCGGTGTCGATGCGCTCATCGTCACCGTGGAACATCGCGCCGAATCCCTCGAACGTGATCTTCTCGCTGAACAGTCCGAAGCCGTACGCCACCCGGTCGGAGCGACGGAAGAAACGGGCGTCGGTGGCTCCGACGGTGAGGAACGGAACCGTTTCGGATCCCGGATACCAGCGCTGGGAAACACGCGACAACGAATCCCACAGAGGCGTGTCTATCGGCGACGAACTCGACGGGTCGTAGTTGAGTTGTTCGAAGGTGACCGCGTCGGCGAGATCTCCGAGTGCGAGTCGCAACTCGGCCATGACGTCCTCCCGGTCATGTCCGGGAAGTGTCCGGATGTCGACGTCGAGTTCGACCGAATCGGGAATCACGTTCAGTTTCGTGCCGGCCTGCATCATCGTGGGGGCGAAGGTCGTGTGTGTGCAGGCGTGGAACTGACGAGCCATTCCTACCGGCAGGTGCTCGAGGATGTCGTCGAGTCCGTCGACCGAGAGCAGCGGACCGGTGATCTCCTCCGGGTACCCCATCGACTCGATGAATCCCCGCCACACATCGTGAATGTGTGTTTCGGGTTGGAATTCTGCGATGCGCCGCACGACTTCGGCGGCAGTCACGAGTGCGTTGTCGGTTTTGTACGGCTGCGATCCGTGGCCCGCCGTTCCGCCGATGTGTAGGCGCATCCCGAACAGACCCTTCTCCCCCACTAGCACCGGAAGCTTGAGTCCCGTCGGGCTCGGCAACGGAATTCCCCCGGATTCGGTGATCACGTAATCGGCGATGACCGCGTCCCGTTCGTGTTCGATCAGATGCGAAGCTCCGAAGACACCATTTGCCTCTTCGTCGGCAACGGCCAGATAGATCAGTGTTCCGCGCGGCTTGAAATTCCCGCGCGCCAGACGCTTGAAGGCGACTGCCATCGAACTCGTGATGTTGAGCATGTCGATGGCTCCCCGACCCCAGACCTCGCCATCGATCAGTTCGCCGCCGAACGGATCCTGCGTCCAATGGGCCGGATTCGCCGGGACGACATCCGTGTGCCCCATCAGGAGCAGTGTCGGCGCGGTGGGGTCGGAGCCCTCGATGCGGCCCACGAGACTCGTCCGGCCGGGAGCCGCTTCGAACTTCTGCAGATCGAGGCCGGACCCCTCGAGATAGTCGGCCAGCAGATCCGCGCTGCGGGCTTCTCCCCCGGATTCGGGAGTTCCATCGTTGACACAGGCATTGCGGATGAGCGCCTGAAGGAGTTCGGTGCACTCCGCTTCCTGCCCGGTGGTCGTATCGGTCATGGATCGAAGCGTAGGCTTGGAGCTTCGGGAAATTCGCGGCATCACTCTGCCGGACCGGGACTGCAGGAAGGCGATATCGCGCCGCTCCTCGCGTTCCGGGTCTTGGAGAGTCGATCGCAGGTGCAATTCCCCGCACCGGTTCAACCGGTTACCGCAACACCGCGGCACGAACGGAAGTGACTTTTCTCCATGATCCGATCCCATGTGGTCGTTGATGGCTCGAACCTCGCAACAGAGGGTCGGACCACCCCCAGCCTCCGCCAGCTCGATGAAGCCGTGAAGGCATTTCTCGCCGAGCACCCCGTCGAGAACCTCATCGTGGTGGTCGACGCAACATTCCCCAACCGGATCGACCCTTCCGAACGGGCCGAATACGAGGAGGCCCTCCTCGCCGGGGAACTACTCACACCTCCCGCCGGAGCCATCGGACGCGGAGACGCGTTCATCCTTCAGATCGCCGAGAAGGTCGACGCCACGGTTCTCTCCAACGACTCGTTCCAGGAACTTCATGTCGTCCACCCCTGGCTGTTCGAAACCGATCGTCTCATCGGAGGTAAGCCTGTACCCGGAGTCGGCTGGGTCTTCCTGATGCGAACGCCGGTGCGCGGCGCCGTCAGCCAACGCGTGACCCGCGAGGCGCGCAGGCCACGTGCAGCCACGACCAAAACCGACGCGCCTAGTTCGGGACGTTCGCCGAGAAATGCAACACCAGCATCCGACAAGGCAACGAAGTCGACTGCTCGTCAGCCGGCGAAGCGCAATGCGCGCGGCAGTGCGGAAACCGACGCGTCGACGTCGCAAAAATCAACATCGGGAAGAAAAGTTGAGCCACTCAACGATCCGCTTCCATTCATCGAGTTCGTCGGAGCGCACCCTGTCGGCTCAACTCTTGACGGAATTGTCGAAAATTTCTCGTCGCATGGTGCATATGTGAAAGCAGGCGGCGCACTCTGTTATGTGCCACTCAAATTGATGGGAAGTCCCGCTCCACGAACTGCACGCGATGTCCTTTCGCTTGGCGAAACACGCCTGTTTTCCGTGTTTTCTCTTGACACCCCGCGTCGCGGCATCGATCTCGCTCTTGTTGCAGATGCCGCGTCGCGCGCAGTTGCGAAATCTTCCACGACAAGCGCGAACGCCGGACAAGACGCCAATTCCCCCGTTCGCGGTGCAGATGTGACTACCGTTTTGCGTGCTTCACCTACGCGCACCACGCGAGGTGGACGAATGAGCCCTCGTGCTCACAAAGAAGTTGTTGAAGTAGGTACCGCTACACAACTACATGCAAACGCCGAGGAGGCGAAGATGGCTGCAGTGAAGAAGAAGGCGACGGCTCGCAAGACCGCCGCAAAGAAAGCACCGGCCCGCAAGAAGGCAACGGCTCGCAAGACCGTCGCAAAGAAGGCACCGGCCAAGAAGGCAACCGCCAAGCGCGTTGCCAAGAAGGCACCGGCACGCAAGACAGCTGCACGCAAGACCGCAGCCAAGAAGGCACCGGCACGCAAGAAGGCAACCGCCAAGCGCGTCGCCAAGAAGGCACCGGCAAAGCGCGTCGCCAAGAAGGCGACCACCAAGCGCGTTGCCAAGAAGGCACCGGCACGCAAGACAGCTGCACGCAAGACCGCAGCCAAGAAGGCACCGGCACGCAAGAAGGCAACCGCCAAGCGCGTCGCCAAGAAGGCACCGGCACGCAAGACAGCTGCACGCAAGACCGCAGCCAAGAAGGCACCGGCACGCAAGACAGCTGCACGCAAGACCACGGCCAGGAAAGCACCGGCCCGTCGTCGCTGACGCAGTAGCAATCCTGTAGTACCCGATGCCCCGCTTCGGCGGGGCATCGGCGCGTCAGGACCCGCGTTCACCACCCCGGTCCTCGGGTAACTACCCTTGACCGCCATGAGTGCCCAGTACATCTTCACCATGCACAAGGTCAGCCGCTTCTACCCGCCCGATCGGGAGGTGCTGAAGGACATCAGCCTCTCGTTCTATCCCGGGGCAAAGATCGGCGTCATCGGTTCCAACGGTTCCGGAAAGTCGTCGCTGCTGGCGGTCATGGCCGGCATCGACGACGGTTTCACAGGTGAAGCCCGGCTCTCACCCGGTTTCACCGTCGGATTGCTCGAGCAGGAGCCCCAGCTCGATTCCGCCAAAGACGTCATCGGCAACGTGATGGATGGACTCGGGGAGACGGCGACGCTCCTCGAGCGCTACGACGCTGTCCTCGCCAAGTGGGCCGATCCCGAAGCGGATTACGAAAAGCTCGGTGAGGAACAGGCCGACCTCGAAGCGAAGATCGAAGCCTCCGGCGCCTGGGACCTCAAACGCACCATCGAGATCGCCATGGACGCGCTTCGCCTCCCACCGAGCGACTCCGAGGTGACAGCGCTCTCCGGTGGTGAACGCCGCCGCGTCGCACTTTGCCGACTGCTGCTGAGCAAGCCCGATCTCCTTCTTCTCGACGAACCGACCAACCATCTCGACGCCGAGTCGGTCGCCTGGCTCGAACGATTCCTCCGCGACTATCCCGGCACAGTCGTTGCGATCACCCATGACCGCTACTTCCTCGACAATGTCGCCCAGTGGATCCTGGAACTCGACCACGGACGCGGCATGCCCTTCGAGGGCAATTACACGAGCTGGCTCGAGCAGAAGCAAGAGCGGCTGCGTATGGAGGAGAAGCAGGAGTCGGCGCGTGCACGCACGCTCGCCCATGAACTCGATTGGGTCCGGATGGCACCCAAAGCACGGCAGGCCAAGGGCAAGGCTCGCCTCTCCGCCTACGAGCAGTTGCTGGCCGAGTCGCAATCGGCACAGGGCCGCGGCGACGGACTCGAGATCTTCATTCCGTCGGGTGAACGTCTCGGCGACGTCGTGATCGAAGCCGAGAACCTCGCCAAAGGTTTCGGCGACCGGATGCTCATCGAGGATCTTTCGTTCAGTCTCCCCAAGGCCGGCATCGTCGGCGTCATCGGACCGAACGGCGCCGGCAAGACAACCCTCTTCCGCATGTTCACCGGCGCCGAGACGCCGGACAGCGGAACCGTCCGCATCGGACCGACCGTCGATCTTGCGTATGTCGACCAGAGCCGCGACAGCCTCGACCCGGAGCACACCGTGTACGAGGAGATCACCGACGGCAACGAGATCATCAAGCTCGGAAACCGCGAGATGAACGGCCGGGCGTACGTGGCTTCATTCAACTTCAAGGGTTCCGACCAACAGAAGAAGGTCGGCGTCCTTTCCGGCGGCGAGCGCAACCGCGTCCATCTCGCCAAGGTTCTCGCCCGCGGCGGCAACGTTCTGCTGCTCGACGAACCCACCAACGACCTCGATGTCGACACGCTGCGCGCCCTCGAGGATGGTCTCGACAACTTTGCCGGCTGCGCTGTCGTGATCAGCCATGATCGCTGGTTCCTCGATCGGGTGGCGACCCACGTGCTCGCGTTCGAGGGCGATTCCCAGGTGCGCTGGTTCGAAGGCAACTTCAGCGAGTACGAAGCCTTCCGAAAGAAGGAACTCGGAGCCGACGCCGACCAGCCCCATCGCATCAAGTACAAGCCGTTGGCCCGATGAGCGGCGACGCGGCGAAATCGGTTTCGATCGCCGCCCCGGCGGCGACTCCGGCGAAGATATCGCCCCGCATCATCCGTCGCATCGTGCTGATCGTCTTCGTCCTCGGCATCGGCGGCATGATCGGTGGCTCCATCGCCGAGATCACGGGTCTTGCGATCACCTTCGGCCTCGTCACCGCCATCGCTGCTCTCGGACTCGTCCTCGTCACATCCGTGGCACCGGAGGGTTCGCTGGCCAAGCCGGGCGAAGCGGTGTCACGACCCGTCGACGAGCAGCTCGCCGGTGATCTCGAGGACCGGATCCTCGCACTCGTCGATCAGGGTGCCGACGAGACCATGGTCCGCAAACTCGTCGGTCGCGCCATCGAACTCGGCGAACAGTCCCGTTAGAGCGCTGAACCGGGCGCTGATCCGTCAGCGCAGCGAGTCGAGCAGGGCAATGACCTTGTCGGCCATCGCATCGACATCCCCATCAGTCGGCACGAGACGCAGTTCGGCCGACTCGGGAGCCTCGTACGGATCGTCGATGCCCGTCATGCCCTTCAGCTCGCCGGAGCGGGCCTTGGCGTACAGCCCCTTCGGATCCCGCTGTTCGCACAACTCGAGCGGCGTATCGACGAAAACCTCGGCGAACGGAACCGACGCCGCTTCGTGGATGGCACGGGCCCTCGTTCGCCCGGCCCGATAGGGCGAGATCAGCGGAACGAGCGTCACGATGCCGGCATCGGCGAACAGTCGGGCGACTTCCGATGCACGCCGGACGTTCTCGTCGCGGTCGGCCGCGGAGAAGCCGAGATCGCCATTGAGTCCGTGGCGCAGGTTGTCGCCGTCGAGAAGATAGGCGGCGCGGCCGGCGGCGACGAGCTTGCGTTCCACAGCCACCGCCACCGACGACTTGCCGGAGCCCGAGAGACCGGTGAACCAGATCGTCGCCCCACCGAGTTCCGTGGATGCCCATCGATCGCTGCGGGCGACCTCGCCCGGATGCCAGACGACTCCGGGTGTTCTGGGCGCCTCGGAAGTCACGGCTGGGCTGGACCGAGAATCATGCCGGCACCGACAGTGGCGTTCGTCGCCTCGTCAATCAGGATGAACGAACCGGTTTCGCGGTTACGCCGATAGTCGTCGAAGAACAACGGGACAGTCGTGCGCAGCGTGACGCGCCCGATCTCGTTGAGGGCCAACGCATTGATCTCGTTCTCGCGGTGAAGCGTGTTGACATCGAGGCGGTACTGGAGGTCCTTCACGAGCGCCCGTGCGCTGCGGGTCGTGTGTTTGATGCCGAGCTTGGCACCGGCCTGCAACGAGGCACTCTCGTTCATCCAGCACACCATCGCATCGACATCCTGTCCGACGTGCGGCTGGTTGTGCGGTCGGCAGATCATGTCGCCGCGGGAGACGTCGAGGTCATCCGAAAGTTGGATGCTCACCGACATGGGCGGGAACGCCTCCGTGACGGGACCGTCGGCCGTTTCGATCGACGCGATCGTCGACTGGAAGCCGGACGGAAGCACCACGATGTCGTCACCGGGTTTGAAAACGCCACCGGCAACCGTTCCCGCGTAACCGCGGTAATCGTGGTGCGCTGTCTGCATGGGACGAAGCACGTACTGGACCGGGAAGCGGGCGTCGATCAGGTTGCGATCGGAAGCGATGAACACCGACTCGAGATGATGCAGGAGCGAGCTTCCCTCGTACCACGGCATGTTCTCGCTGCGATTCACCACGTTGTCACCCTTGAGGGCCGAGACGGGGATGAAGGTCAGGTCGGTCACATCGAGTTTCGTGGCGAACGCACGGAACTCGTCGCAGATCCGGTCGAACACGGCCTGGTCGTAGTCGACGAGATCCATCTTGTTCACGCAGAGGACGAGATGGGGTACCCGCAGGAGTGAGGCGAGGAACGCGTGACGCCGCGATTGCTCGACGAGTCCGTGGCGCGCATCGACGAGCACGAGCGTCAGGTCGGCCGTCGAACAACCGGTGACCATGTTGCGCGTGTACTGGATGTGCCCCGGGGTGTCCGCGATGATGAACTTGCGTTTTGGCGTTGCGAAATACCGGTAGGCGACGTCGATGGTGATGCCCTGCTCGCGTTCGGCCCTGAGGCCGTCGGTCAGAAGGGCGAGATCCGTGTACTCGTCGCCACGCTGGCGACTGGTGGCTTCGACGGCTTCGAGTTGATCCTCGAAGATCGCCTTGGAGTCATAGAGAAGGCGTCCGATCAGCGTCGACTTGCCATCGTCCACGGATCCGGCCGTGGCGAACCGCAGCAATTCGGCCATCAGAAGTAGCCCTCTTTCTTGCGATCTTCCATGGCCGCCTCGGAAGCGCGGTCATCGGCGCGGGTCGCGCCACGTTCGGTCACGCGTGTTGCGGCGACCTCGAGAATGACTTCTTCGACCGTGCTCGCCGTTGATTCGACAGCACCGGTGCAGGTGGCATCGCCAACCGTCCGGTAGCGCACAGTCATTTCGACAGGCACCTCGCCCTCCTGGAGCGTGATGAACGGTGAGACCGAGAGCAACATGCCGTCGCGGCGGAACACCTCGCGCTGATGGGAGTAGTAGATCGTCGGAAGATCGATGTTCTCGGCAGCGATGTACTGCCAGATGTCGAGTTCGGTCCAGTTCGACAGCGGGAACACGCGTATGTGCTCGCCGGACTTGTGGCGACCGTTGTACAGGCTCCACAGCTCAGGACGCTGGTTCTTCGGATCCCACTGACCGAACTCGTCGCGGAATGAATAGACGCGCTCTTTGGCCCGCGCTTTTTCCTCGTCTCGCCGCCCCCCGCCGAACACGGCGTCGTAGCGATGCTCCTCGATCGCATCGAGCAGCGTCACCGTCTGGAGTCGGTTGCGGCTCGCACGCGGACCGGTTTCGTCGACCGATCGACCCTGACGGATCGATTCCTCGACGGATGCGATCACCAGTCGGGCACCGGCCTTCAACACGGCACGGTCGCGATACTCGATCACTTCGTCAAAGTTGTGACCGGTGTCGACGTGCATTACCGGGAACGGCAGCGAACAGGGCGAGAATGCCTTGAGCGCCAGGTGAAGCATGACGACGGAATCCTTGCCTCCCGAGAAGAGGAGACAGGGACGCTCGAATTCGGCGGCGACCTCACGGAAGATGTGGATCGACTCGGCCTCGAGAGCATCAAGATGCGAAAGCTCGTAGTCCATTTGGGCCTTAGGGTACGGAGATGAGAAGGAATCCTGACCATAGTCGTCAACAATGGGCCCCGCCCAGCGACGGGTCCCCCGGCGTCCTGGCCGGCCGACCCTCCGAACGCGATGACGATCACCTCGTCGCCCGCGACCTCGCCGCCCAGGCCGGACACCTTCTCGTGGCCCTGCGGACAGACCTGGTCACCAATGGCGCCGACGAGCGCACCATCAAGGACACCGGAGATCTCCGGGCCCACGAATGGCTTATGGAAGCACTCGCGGAACTGCGCCCGACCGACGGCGTCCTTTCCGAGGAGGGCAAGGACGATCTCGTCCGTCTCGGTCAGTCCCGGGTCTGGATCATCGACCCCCTCGACGGCACCCGCGAGTTCGGCGAGCGCCGCAGCGACTGGGCCGTCCATGTGGCGCTCTGCGAGAACGGCGTCCCGATCGCCGGTGCCGTGGCATTGCCCGATCTCGAGATGGTGCTGTCAACCGCCGCTGCCCCGGTCCTGCCGCCGCGCCCGGCCGGCCGCCCGCTGCAGATGGTCGTGAGCCGCAGTCGCCCACCCGCCATCGCCGTTTCCGTGGCCGAACAACTCGGCGGCGAACTGGTACCGATGGGTTCGGCCGGCGCCAAGGCCATGGCCGTCGTACGCGGCGAGGTCGATGCGTACGTGCATGGAGGCGGTCAGTACGAATGGGACAACTGCGCCCCCGCCGCCGTCGCTCTCGCTGCCGGTCTGCATGCCTCGAGGCTGGACGGTTCGCCGCTTCGATACAACAACGCCGATCCGTATCTCCCCGATCTCGTGATCTGCCGCCCGGAACTCGCCGAGTCGGTTCTCGCCGCCATCCGCAACACGTTCTGAACCATCCTGAAGCATCCGGCTGAACCATCGGCCTGAACCATCGATGCCGATTCGGCCGTCCGGAACGCCCGGATCGGCCCTCGCCTGACAGGGCCTTTGCCGAGGGCCGCCCGTACACTTGGCGGTCATGGTTGCTCCCCCCGCACCGAACACCGTTCCCGTCGTTCCCGCCGATCTCGCCATAGGCGCCTTCTCCGACGATCCGCCGTGGATCGTCGACCCCGAAGCGATGCCATGGCGTTCGACGGTCGACGACATCCGGTGGCTGACCCAGCACGACATCCCCGAGATCATCGCCCCGCGCCGGTGGCCCCAGGGCTTCCGGGCGCTCACCGTCATCCGTCGCCTCGGCATGGCCGTGGGCCTCTGGGCACTCATCGGGCGCCGGAGCAAGGACAGCCAGGCCGATCTTTCACGCCGCCTCCGCATCGCCGCCGAGCATCTCGGGCCGACGTACATCAAGCTCGGGCAGATCATTTCTTCGGGCGAGGGTCTCTTCCCCGAATCCCTCGTCGGCGAATTCAAGAAGTGTCGCGATCAGGTCCCCGCAGAACCGTTCGCCATCGTCCGCGAAACCGTCGAGGCCGATCTCGGTCGGTCGATCGAAGAGGTGTTCTCGTTCTTCGATCGCAAGCCGCTCGCCGCCGCATCGATCGCCCAGGTTCACGCTGCAACCCTGCGCACGGGCGAACGCGTCGTCGTCAAGGTTCAGCGCACGACGGTCGCACAACTCGTCCGCAAGGACCTCGAGGTCATGGCATGGCTCGCCCCGTTCCTCGTCGGACGCCTACCCTTCGCCGCTCTCGCCAATCCGCCGGCACTGGTTGAACTGTTCGCAGAAACCATCAGCGAAGAACTCGATTTCCGCCTCGAAGCGCAGAACATGCTCGATGTCGCCAAGAGCTTCGTGTCTCTCGGTCAGCGCGGCTACATCATCCCCAGGCCGCACCCCACGCTCGTCACGCGGCGTGTACTCGTGATGGAACGACTCGACGGATTCAACTTCGACGACATCGAATCGATGAAGGACGCCGGCGTCGACACTCATGCCGTTGTTCGCACCGGGATGATCGGATTCATGGAGGGCGCCATGATCGAAGGCATCTTCCATGGCGATCTCCACGGCGGCAACCTCTTCGTCATGCCCGACGGCAAGGTCGCCCTCCTCGATTTCGGCATCACCGGCCGGATGGACGAAGGCAAACGACGGGCGTTTCTCCGGCTCATGCTCGGAGCCACGACCAACGATGTCCGCGTGCAGCTCGGGGCCCTGCGCGATCTCGGCGCACTTCCCCTCGATACCGATCTCGAGGCCGTGATCATCGACCTCGGCCTCGACGGCCCTCCACTCGATCCCACGCAGCTCAGCCCCGAGGACATGATCAAGGAGATCCAGAAGGTCGTGAAGCTGCTCCTCGGGTACGGAGCGCGGATGCCCAAGGAGCTCATGCTCTACGTGAAGAACCTCATGTTCCTCGACGGAGCCATCGCCCGTCTCGCTCCGGAACTCGACCTTTTCGCCGAAATCACGAACATCTCGATGTACTTCGTCCAGACGCATGGCGAGAAGCTCTTCGCCGATGTCGGTGTCGATCCCAAGACGTTCGAACTCGATCTCACCGCCGTCAAGGACGCCGTCGGCATCGATCGGACGACGTCGCAGCTCACCTACCGGGAGTTGCAGGAACGTCGGGAACTCATTCGATCCCGTTTCGAGAAGCGCGGAGTGTCCTAGCCCGACACGCCTAAAGTGGCGAGTTCATGCGCCTCGTCATCGCCCGCTGCTCCGTCGATTACGGCGGTCGCCTTTCCGCCCACCTGCCCCTCGCCACGCGTCTGATCATGGTGAAGGCCGACGGATGTGTGGCGATCCATGCCGATGGCGGTGCGTACAAACCGCTCAACTGGATGAACGCGCCGAACCGGATCAACGAGCTCGAAGGAAAGTGGATCGTCTCCAACGGCAAGGGCGAAACTCTGACGATCATCCTCGAGGAGATCTTCCACGATTCCGATCATGAACTCGGACTCGATCCCGGCCTCCAGAAAGATGGCGTCGAAGCCCATCTGCAGGAACTGTTGGCGGAGAATCCGGTCGTCATCGCCGACGGGCTCCGGCTCGTTCGCCGCGAGTATCCGACCGACATCGGACCCGTCGACCTTCTTTGCCGGGACGAGGACGGAACCGCCATCGCCGTCGAGGTGAAGCGTCGTGGCGACATCGACGGTGTCGAGCAGCTCGCCCGCTACATCGAACGTCTCGATCTCGATCCCCTGCTCCGACCTGTGCGGGGCATTTTCGTCGCCCAGTCGATCAAACCCCAGGCCAAGGTCCTGGCCGCCGACCGCGGCATCACCTGCGTCGAGATCGACTACGACGAACTGCGCGGAATCGAATCGGACATCCTCCGACTGTTCTGAACCCGGTTCACGGCACACAGGGCCCCTGCGCCGGCTGTGGCACCTGCCCTAACATCGCCGGATGACCCTGCGCCCCGCGTCGCCGTACCTCCGCTTCATGCTCGGCGGCCTTGCAGCCTCCCTCGGCTTGGCCGGCGCCGCATCCGCGACGGTTGCCACGCCCGCCGCCGCAGATCCCGTCGAGGGATCAGGCCCCACGCAGTCCGAGTCGACCCTCCCGCCCGGAACGTACGTTTCTTGTACCGCGTACTTCGGACTCACCAAGTATTCCGAGTCGGATCTTGCGAGCTACGCCGTCGATGTCGTGGACGACGCCGTGACACCCGAGCCCGTCATCGGCACCGACCTCGTACCAGTCCTCACCGTCACCGATGCATCGGACGAGACCGTCGAGTGCACACCGGATCTCGCCTGGACTGACGAAACCTCGTGGGGATCCTCGTACTTCTCGTCCTCCGCTCTGGCCGAGATGATCGGCCTCGTCACGTACCCCGGCCCGGGCTACTACCTGATTCCCGCCACGTTCGGCTTTTCCTACACAACACCCGACACGACCACGTTCACCCCGGTGTCCACATCGATCCGGTTCGAGAACACCTACACGAACAAGGTGATAACGGTTGTTCCGACCACGGTGCCGCCCACGGCCGACGGCGTCTTCGCTCCCGGCGTGGAGCTTGCCGACCTCGACAACAGCTACTTCACCGACCTGTTCGATGCCGTCGAGACCACCGGTAACGCGGCGCAACGCGCCTACTTCGAGCAGTGGTGGGCCGACCGCCTCGATTTGGTCACATGTTCGGATTCCGACCCGTTGTACCCCTCGACGGGTGTGACCTTGCAGACCCTTGTCCCCGGGGTTGCAATCACGGGCTGCGACGACTTCTACGGCTCCTCCAAGGCGTTCTACGAAGCCGCTCAGTTCAACGTAAAGATCGCCGCCAGCCTGATAACCATCACGATCGCCGATCCCCCGCCACCGCCAACGACAACGACCACGACCACGACGGTGCAGCCCGACCCGGTCATTCCCGCTTTCGCGGGCTGAGCGATCGACGCTTCGGTGGATGCCCCCGACGCCCGGTCCTTCCCGGACATCGGCCTTCCCCCACAGGGCACTCCCATGTGGCACATCCGGGAGGCTCCGCTTCCGCTCGGCCGTTGGCGCTGCCGGACGATCGGCGATGACACCCACGACGACTCTGAAGTTGTCACAGGACCCATCGACACCGGCGACTCCTTCGTCTACGGGTACTGCGACGTCGACGCGATGGGCCGATCCGTCATGCACCTCAATCCGGTGGTCATCCCCGACGCACCGGCGTTGTGGTTCGTCGCTCTTCCCGACCGCACCGACCCGCGACCGGCAATGACATTGGTCGGATTCGCGACCGATCACCTGCCGCCGGGGACGATCATCGGCGATCCCGAGTTCTTCTCGCTTCCCGTCGATCCCACCGAGCAGGTCGGCGCTATCAGTTGGTGGTTCGAGGAAGGCGTTGTCGACCAACTCTTCATCGCCGAACAGTGGAGGCGCCATCATCTGGCCCGTCTGTTCACCGCTGCCGCCCAGGGCTTTCAGGTCCACAACGGCTGGCCACCGAAGCTGACGAGCAATGGCCGCAGAACAGCCCTCGGTGAACACCTGGCCACGCGGGCCCTCTTTCCCGATCGATATGCACCGCTCGAGGTCCTCGCTCCGCCCATGGACCCGACCCCCGATGGTGGGTCCCGATAACGGGGTCGGAAACCGTTGGTGCCCTAGGGTGCAACTATGAGTTTCAAATTTATCTCGTCCCGCCAAGTCTTGTTCGGTGGCATTGCTGCCACTTTGGGCCTGACGAGCATGGCCACACCGCTCGTCGTCGAAGCCGCCAGTGCAACCACGGTCGGAGGTTCCGACACGACCGACGCCCTGACAACACAGGCCATCGGAACCTACGAGTCCTGCACGGCGTATTTCGGTCTCACCAAGGCGACCTCGAATCTCGCCTCGTTCGACATCGCCAACAACACCACCGGCCCCGACCCGGTGATCGCCGAGACCGAGCAGGCTGGCCCCACCCTCGTCCCCGTCGTCACTCTCACCGATGCCAACAGCACCGTCTTCGAATGCACGCCGACGCCCGGCTGGACCGACCAAGCCTCATGGGAGCTCGATTACTTCCAAATCTTCCAATTTCTCCACATGGGCGCGGTGGTGACCTACCCGGGAACCGGTTTCTGGCTGCTGCCAGCCGTTGGAACAGCGACGTTGTCCTACTTCGACACCCAGACGCAGACCACCCTTCCCTTCCTGCCCGTCACGGGGACGCTCAGATTCGAGAACAACCTCGGCGGCATCCCCGTCAGTTCCTCGATGGTCAACCTCCCCACTGCCAACCCGGGTTTCAACGGCGATATCGGTCTGACGTCCGAGCAGCTCCTCTCGCCGACCTGGGTTGCTGCTCTCCAACTTGTCATCGATGCCCCGACAGGCGATATGGCGCAAGGAGCACTGTTTGATGCCCTCGTCGAGGGAATCGTGAACGGTCCCACCTTGTGCGATGGCTCGGGTGGACTGCTCGTCCCCGATGCGAACTTCGTGCCACTGCTCGCCACACTCGACTCGCTCGTCGGACCGGGTATCACGATGGTCGGCTGTGACGCTTTTGTCGGGATGGCGGCCGGGTGGCTCTTCAACGACATCCTCGAGTTGTCCAAGATCGCCAACGCACCGGTGATCGTCACCGTCGGCGACCCGGCACCGGTCACAACGACGACCACGACTTCCGCCGCTGCGGAACCGGTCATACCCTCCTTCGCAGGCTGACCGCGCCACTCGATGTCGGCTGATTGGCTTCGGTCCTTCCCCGACGCTCCGATTCCCCCATCGGTTCGCACCGATCGAGGAGTTCCCGCCGTCACTGGATCCGTCCGCTGATGACAGTTTCCGTTCGGGCGAATCGCAGTAGCGTTCGGGAATGAGTTTTATCGCTTCGATCGCCACGCGCCGGCATCTCCTCGCCGGTCTTGCCGCGACGCTCGGCCTGACTGCTGTTGCCGCACCGACGATCATCGCTCCGGTCTCGGCACAACCTGTCGAAGGCCCCGGCCCGA
>CAEZUP010000041.1_pt1 | contig 17262 bp, 20 predicted proteins | sample 7264511 | NCBI WGS metagenome assembly CAEZUP01 (sample SAMEA6813833, study PRJEB35770) | uncultured Microthrixaceae bacterium | biome: Freshwater; feature: Freshwater reservoir; material: water | place: Czech Republic | collected 2016-04-20 | depth 0.5m m
CTGTACGCGTTGTACTGCACACCGAATGCTTCTTCGGCCACGGCGATCGGGACCTCGCCCTCGAAGTACGACCTCGTCGGATCGAGGGTCAGTGAAACGCCACGGGAGTCGAACCAGGCCGCCACCGATTCCGCCGTCGACTCCGAGGCATTGAACCGATCCGCCACTTCCGAGATCAGACCGTACCGGCCGTAATTGTCCGACTTCGGATCACTGACTGAAAGCGAATTCGCGTCGAGTCCGACCCGATCTGAGACGAGCCCGAGATAGAGGTACAGCGGCACATCGGGGGCCGGCGACCCGGCCAGCGTCAGGGTGAACTCACCCCACGTTTCGAGATCGGTGACACCGATGACACCGAAATCCACAGCGGAAGAATCGGCGATGGGGATCGCTCCGGTCGGGTTGCTCAACCCCACCGAAATGGTGAGCGATGACGCAACGAGGACGACTACAGCCATGACGTGCCGACTGAAGATTGACATTCCTTGAATTCCGATCGGTCAGAGGTCGCCAGCGGAGAGTCGCGAACGAATCTCGGTCGCTCGCTGACGAACCATGTCGAGATCCGAGAGCTTACGCATCGATCCCAGCTGGTTTCCGAGCCGATGATTCGGCCGCAGGACCTCTTCGTTCCGGGCGAGAAAGTCCCAATAGAGCGTGGTGAACGGGCATGCGGTTTCGCCGACCCGCTTCGTCGGATCGAAGGCGCAACCTTTGCAATGGTCACTCATGCGCTTGATGTAGGCACCTCCCGAGGCATACGGCTTCGTGGCCATGCGGCCGCCATCGGCGAAGAGCGCCATTCCGATGACGTTCGGAACCATCACCCATTCGGCACCGTCGACAAAGGATTTCCACATCCAGTCGACAACGGCCTGAGGCCGCACTCCCGCGGTGAGCGACAGATTGCCGAGGATCATCAGTCGTTCGATGTGATGGCTCCATCCGCGCTTGTCGATCCCGGCAACGGTGTGCGCGACACACGCCATCTGCGTCGGCGCGCCCTCGAACGCCGGGGGCAGCACCTGATCGGCATCGAGGGCGTTGAGCTCTCCGTACTCGGGCATCCACAACCAATAGAGGCCCCAGACGTATTCGCGCCATCCGATGATCTGCCGGATGAATCCCTCGGCGGATGCGATCGGGACACGACCCGTTCGATACGCGACTTCGGCCGCCTTGATCACCTCGCCGGGATGCAGGAGACCGAGATTGAGATACGGGCTGAGCGCGGAGTGGGCCAGCTTCCACTCCGAACGAAGCATCGAGTCTTCGTGGGGACCGAAGAGCGGAAGCACCTCTTCGATGAACTGATCGAGACGCGCCAGCGCTCCGGTCCGCGATGTCGCCCACAGGCCACTTGCCGGCTCACCGAACGCGTCGGGACACAGTTGCTCGATGTCGGCGGCGACCTGCGCGTCGAGAACATCGAGTTCGTCGACGATCGGCGCAGGCCAGTCTCTTCCGTCTTTGGGCGGTGGCTCGCGGTTGTCGGCATCGAAGTTCCAGCGGCCGGCGACCGGTTCGGAGCCGTCCATCAGGACATCGAGACGCCGACGCTGCCAACGGTAGAAGTCCTCCATCTTGAGCGATTTCTTCCCGTCGGCCCATGCGGCGAACTCGGCGGCCGAGCAGAGGAACTGCTCGTTCGGGGAGAGTTCGACCCCATTCGAGGTCAGCATCTCGACGGCATCCCACGACATCGGACTCATGGCGAGAACCCGATCGGGAGCGAACGCCCGGCGATGCTCTTCGAGCCCACCCGGCAACGATGACGCCGTGCGATAGTCGACCTCGAAGCCCTCGGCGCGCAGCTCGGCGGCAAAGCGTCTCATCGAAGCCAGCACCAGATGGGCCCTCTGGCGATGCCATCGACCATTCGCGAGTTTGGTTGCGCTTTCGATCATCAGAACGCGGGCTTCGGCTGGAGCACGCCCGCGGAGAGCGCCCACATCGCGATTGAGTTGGTCTCCGAGAATCCAGACGGTGTCCACGAGCGCAGGGTACGGGACAGGGGTTCAGGAAGGCGGATCAGATGCGTACTGACGGATCCATGCGTGCATCGCAATCCCGGCGGCCACACCGACGTTGATCGAACGCGTCGAGCCGAACTGTGCGATCGAGCACACCATCGACGACGCCGCGCACGCCTCGTCGGACAGACCGGGACCTTCCTGGCCGAACAGGAACAGGCATCGTTCCGGCAGGGTCGCAGTCTCCAGCGGGACCGAACCGGGAACGATGTCGATGCCGACGATCGACACATCGTTGGCATCGGCCCAGGCAATCAGGTCGGCGAGTTCCGGATGATGCTGCACGTGAAGATAACGATCGGTGACCATCGCTCCGCGCTTGTTCCAGCGCTTCTTTCCGACGATGTGGACTCCGGCAGTGTTGAACGCATTCGCCGTGCGCACGACCGTTCCGATGTTGAGATCGTGCTGCCAGTTCTCGATCGCCACGTGGAAACCGTGCCGGCGGGTGTCGAGCTCGGCGACGATCGCCTCGTTGCTCCAGTATCGATAGCCGTCGAGCACGTTCCGTCGATCACCATCGCGCAGCAACTCGAGATCGAACCGGGGATCATCGGGCCACGGCAATGGATGGGGTCCGACTCCCACCTCGCGTTCCTCGCCCGGTTCACCGGAAGACTCGTGCCGATCAGACATCGGATCGCTCCGGCATGAGGGTGCTCACCGATCGAGAAGCGCTGATCCGCCAAGATCGTCGAGCAGATATCGGGCGATCGAACGACCGGTCGTTGCACCATCGGAAATGTCGACGACGCGTCGGTCGCGGATCACCGTCTGACCGTCGAACGATGCGAGCAGGCCCTCGATGATGATCGTGTTCTCGTCGATCGTCGCGAACGCCCCCGCCGGAAGGTTGCAGTCGCCGCCGAGTTCATCCAGGAAGGCGCGCTCGGCGTCGACGGCGATACGACTGGGCGCGTGTTCGATCATGGCGAGGAGCGTGCGAATCGCATCGTCGGAAACAGAGCATTCGATGGCCAGTGCACCCTGAGCGACCTGCGGGAGCATGACCTCGGGCTCGAGGATCTCGACCACCCGATCGGAGAGATCAAGACCGAGTCGCTCGATCGCGGCAACCGCCATGACGATCGCATCGAAATCGAACGACTTCTCGAGCCGCTTCGCGATGTTTCCCCGCAACCCCTCGAACACGAGGTCGGGACGCAACGCCGCCAACTGAGCGCGGCGACGGACGGAACCGGACGCAACCGTGGCACCGTGTCGAAGACCTGCGAGTGTCGAACCGATCAGGATGTCGCGCGGATCGGCACGCTCGGGAACGGCGGCGAGGACGAGTTCATCGGGGGTCCGGGCCGGGAGGTCCTTGCCCGAATGCACGGCGATGTCGGCACGGCCATCGAGGACGGCGGCCTGGATCTCCTTGACGAAGACACCCTTGCCTCCCATCTCCCAGATCGGGATGTCGAGGCGCGCATCGGCGACCGTTTCCACAACGACGCGTTCGAACGTCAGGGAGATGCCCGCCGACGACGCTGCCCTTGCCAGCAATTCGGAGACATGGTCTGTCTGCCACAGGGCGAGGGCGCTTCCGCGGGTGGCGGCCCGGATGTGAACGGAATCGAGAGCGGGCACCCGATGACCGCTAGAGCTCGAACAGATCGCGCAACGCTTCCGCCAAGCGCTCGCCCTTGGGCGTACCGGCGGCGTCCTTCAGACCGACTGTCGGACGATGGAGGAGTTTGGCGACGATGCCGTGGGTGAGCGCGTCGATCGCGTCGAGTTGACGCTCGTCGAGATCACCCAGTTTCGAAGCGAACCGCTCGAGTTCGGCCTTGCGTATTTCCTCGGCGCGCTCGTGGAGCAGGGAAACAAGCGGCGCGACTTCGCGGGCTGTGCTGACGGACACGAAACGCTCGAGTTCGCTGTCGACCATCTCCTGGACAAGGACGACCTCGCGGCGGCGCTCGGCCTGACCCGCTTCGGCGAACGATCGCAGATCGTCCATGTCGAGAATCGTCACACCGGGGATCTCTCCGGCCGAGGGATCGACATCGCGGGGAACCGCCACATCGACGACGAGGATCTCGCGGCCGTTGCGATTGGCCATCACGCGGGCGAGATCGGAATATTCGATGATCATCGACGATGCGCCCGTGCCGGTGAGCAGTAGATCGACCTCGCCGAGAGACGCATCGAGATCGGCCAGGCGGATCGCCCGGCCCCCAAGACGTTCGGCGACTTCCGCCGCCTTCTCCCATGTGCGATTCGCTATGCGAATGTCGGTGACACCGTTGGAAGCGAGGGCACGAACCATGCCTTCGCCCATCTCGCCGGCACCGACCACGAGAATGCTGCGGCCATCGAGTGACCCGAGACGTTCTGCGGCCATTGCGACAGCGGCGCTCGAAACCGACGCCACGTGACGGCCGATTCCGGTTTCGGTACGGGCACGCTTGCCGACTTCGAGTGCATGGCGGAACAGCAGGTTGAGCTGTGAGCCCGCGGTGCCTTCCTCCTGCGCCCGCTCCCATGCGACACGGACCTGACCGAGGATCTCGGCCTCCCCGACCACGGCGGAGTCGATTCCCGACGCCACGCGGAACAGATGCCCGGCGGCCGAGTCGGCGTCGTGGACGTAGAGATGATCGGCGAGATCCTCCGGCGGGACGAACGCCAATTCGGAGAAGAACGTGCGCAGATCGGCGTACGCCGGATGGAACTTCTCGGCGACGACGTAGACCTCGGTGCGGTTGCAGGTCGACAGGACGACCGCTTCGCTGACGTGCACCTGGGACATGACGTCGTGCAGCGCCTTCGGCAAGCGGGCGCCGTCGATGGTGACCCTCTCGAGAAGCGAGAGGGGGACCGTGCGATGGTTCAGTCCAATGACTACGACAGACACGCCTGGAGGCGCTCCTTGGCTTCGGCGAGGCGACCCTCGCGGACAAGTTCCAGCATTCCCGAATCGAGCGCTCCCTGCCAGTCAAGGCCCTCGGTCGAGATCCCGGCCTCCTGCAGCCGGGTGCGTTCCTCTGACAACACTTCCATCAGTGCCAGATATTCCGGTCCGATCTCGGCCGAGAATCGGCGTCTGAACCAGGTCGCCATGGCCGGGGAATGCCCACCCGTGGCGAATGTCAGGAGGATAGGCCCTTGTCGGACACGGGACGGCAGTGTGAACGCGCAGTTCGCCGGATCGTCGGCGCTGTTGACCCACACCCCGGCGGCCTCTCCTTCTTCGAAGACCTGCCGGTTCACTTTCGGGTCATCCGTGGCGGTGATCGCAAGGCGGAAATCGGCCACTTCGCCGGCTTCATAGGGCCGGATGTGACGGATGACCCCATCGATATCGTTCATTTCCGGACACATGGCCGGGGCGACGACATGCACGTCGGCGCCACACACGACGAGCTCGGCGGCTTTCTGGACCGCAACCGGCCCACCGCCGACGACGAGGCAGCGCCGACCGGCGAGCACGAGGTTCACGGGATAGAGCATCCCCTCGACCGGCACGATCAGTTCACCGAACCTGCAGGGCGGAGTGCCACGAGGTCGTCCTCGACCTTGAGACCCTCACCTGCGGCGTCGCGCTGGCGATAGAAGCTCAGGATCTGCAACTCCAGAGCGAGATCGACCTTGCGGATCGAGACCTCGGAAGGCACCGAGACCACCGTGGGAGCGAAGTTCAGGATCGAGGTGATCCCGGCGGCGACCAGTCGATCGGCGACTTCCTGGGCCCCGATCGCCGGGGTGGCAATGACCCCGATGGCGATGGCCCTGTCGGCGACGAGTTGATCGAGATCGTCGAGGTGGTGGATCCGGTGTCCGCCCACGAGCGAACCAACCTTGGCCCGATCGGCATCGACGAGCGCCCCCACGGGGAAGCCGCGCTCACCGAACCCGCCGTAATTGGCGAGGGCGGCACCGAGATTGCCGACTCCGACGATGACGACCTGCCAGTCGTTCGTGAGACCGAGTTCGCGGCTCATCTGGAAGAGAAGGTATTCGACGTCGTAACCGACGCCTCTGGTGCCGTAGGAACCGAGATAGGAGAGATCCTTGCGAACCTTCGCCGCATTGACCCCGGCCATCTCGGCAAGCCGCTCCGACGAGATCGTGACCGTCTGATCGGCCTGGAGTTCGAGCAGCGTCCGCAGATAGACGGGAAGACGCGCGACGGTGGCTTCGGGGATTCGTCGTCGGGTTCGTTCCACGGATGGAGACGCTACCGATCCCGTTCCCTAATTCACAAAGTCGGCGCGATCCCTGCGATTTCCCTTCCCCTCCGGCGATCCCGGCTTCCCGGTCACGGGCCCACCCGCCCTACGCTGTCGCCATGACCCTGCACGTGGCCCTGGCTGCGGCCGCCACGATCATTTCGCTGGCGTTCGCCCTGTCGACTCTCGAACGATGGCTGGTCAACCGTCGGCGCCACGAGGCGGCCTGGACCGTGTCGCTCCTGCTCTTCGCCGCCGGCTCGGCATCGTTGTGGGTCGGCGCGGCGATCGGCTGGGACGAATGGTCCTTCAAGGCCTTCTATCTCTTCGGGGCCATCCTGAACGTTCCGTTTCTCGCACTCGGAACGATCGAACTCCTCGCTGGCGAACGTCACGGTCGCCGCTGGACCGCCATCGTCTCGCTGCTCGGCGCGTTCTGTGTCGGCATCGTCCTCGAAGCGCCCCTCGTCGGAACGATCGAATCCGATGTCCTGCCGCAGGGCAAAGTGGTGTTCGGCGTCGGGCCGCGGATCGCTGCTGCACTCGGATCGGGTGTTGCCGCCATCGTCATCATCGGCGGCGCGATGTGGAGCGCGTGGCGTCTTTTCCGACAGCGCCGCAACCCCGTTGCGCCCGGCCGACTCTCCCCGGCCAGACTCGCTCTCGCCAACCTCTTCATCGCCTTCGGGACGCTCGTGCTCAGTGCCGGTGGGCTCCTGAACTCGGTGGTCGACGAGATGAACGGATTCGCCCTGTCACTCGTCGCCGGTATCTCGGTGATCTTCGCGGGATTCCTGATCACCAACTCGGGCACCCGCTCTGCCCTCCGGGCTGTACCCGAACCCGTTGAATGGCACGCTCCGCGTGCCGAGGTGGCCTGACCGGAGCTGTCCGACCGGTGCTGTCCGATCGGCAGAGTCGCCGGTTACTTGGCCAGCACGAAGAGCTGCATCACGGCAGCTCCGAGGATGACCATCAGGAGCAGTCCGACTGCGAGCGTGGTTGCGGGGCGCATGGTTTCTCCGATTGATCAGGTTCGACGGGGGCCGAGATTTACGGGTGTCACGGTGCCGGGCATCCGGTCCTCGTCGACAGCTTCGATAGTGACGGCCGAGCCGGCAATGAGTCCGAGTTCGTCCGCTGCCGATCGACGATCGAGGACGATGGCGAGCAGCCCGTAGGCGTCGACGACGAGCCCGACTTCGTTCTTGTCGACAGAGGCGAAGTTCGAGACGCGCCGTGCGGTGCGCGAACCGTCATCGAAGACCAACCGCACGTGTTCTTCGAACTCGGCCAGTTCATCGGGATCGACATTCAGTTGGGCGTTGCCGTAGCGGTCGACCCAGAGCACTTCGCCGTGAAGACGCCCTTCGTCCTCGCGGGTGAGCGGGATCATCGCGGGGAACAGCGAGATCGGATCGATCGACGGGCCGAGCTCGGCGAGATCGACGCCGAGGCAGAGATGCGCCGCCGCCGGCCCGAAGATGTCGCGGCCGTCGAAGGTCGTCGAATCACCGGGGAGGCAGTAGTCCGGGTTCGTGATCTGCACTGCCCGGGTGGCACCACCACAGAGCGCGACTGCCGCCGCGAGAACACCGTTGTCGGGACCGACGAGTACGGACATGCCGTCCCCCACCTCGACCGCGATCGCCCGGCGCGCAGTGCCCACGACCGGATCGACCACAGCCACGACGACACCGGGACAGAGGTAGGACGCACTACGGGCCAGCGCCAATCCCCCGGCGCGCACGTCATAGGGCTTGATGCCGTGCGTGATGTCGATCACGGCGACCTCGGGGGCGATCGATCGGATGACCGAGTGCACGACTCCGACGAATTCGTCGGTGAGTCCGTAATCGGACAGGAACGAGATGGTGTCGTAACGCAGTGGCATGAGGATCGAAGGCTACCGGGGTCAGCCCCGACCGAGTTCCCTCGAGCGTTCGGTTGCCGCCACGACCGCATCGATGAGAGCGGCCCGCATCCCGCCACCCTCGAGAGCACGGAGGCCCGCTGCGGTCGTGCCGCCCGGGGAGGTCACGCCCGCCCGCAACGACGCTGCGGTTTCGTCACTGCTGTGCAGCAACTGGGCCGAACCGAGAAGGGTCTGCACGGCAAGGACCTCGGCGACCTCGTGAGGGAGTCCGACGAGAACCCCCGCCTCGATCAGGCTCTCGGCCAGGACCATCACGTAGGCCGGACCCGAACCGGAGAGTCCGGTGACAGCGTCGATCTTGTCCTCGTCGACGCGGACAACGATCCCGACCGCTTCGAGGATCGATGACGCCCAGTCGAGATCGGCGTCGCTGGTGCCCTCGGCACCGGCGATGGCCGCCGCACCCGCGCCGACCAGCGACGGAGTGTTCGGCATGGCCCGCACGACGGCGACATCGGGCCCGAGCGAGGCCCGCAGCGCGTCGGTAGTTATTCCCGCCGCGATGGAAAGGACCCGGGTGACACCGGTGGCCGCGAGATCGACGCAGGTCGAACCGACATCGTTCGGCTTGACCGCAATGACCGCGCCCTCGGCTTCGACCAGTTCACCGACAACGACAACCCCCGGGAACAGTCGGGAGAGTTCGGTGCGGCGTTCGGCAAGACGCTCGACAACGCAGAGTTCGGCCGGTTCGGCCCAACCTCCGGCGACGAGCCCACCGAGAAGGGCCTCGCCCATACGTCCGCCACCGACAATCTGAAGTCGAATCATGATCCGACGCTACTCAACGCTCCCCGGTTTCAACGCGCCACGGTTTCACTGCGCCCCGGTTTCACTGCAGGAGACTTGGCGATGGCGTCCGGGCGTACGACGACGACATGGCCACTTCCCCGATGGCCGTGCCGGTCGCCGCCCGCCCGAACGAGGGTCAAGGTACGGGCCCGAGAACCGGAAAACCACCAGATGTGCCGAAAGGGTCCGAAGGACTCAGAGTCCGGCGAATCGCGTTGCGAAGCCGATGCGCAGGGCCGGCAGGAAGCACTGTTCGACGTACGCGTAGACCGATCCGAGAATCCGATCGAGCTCACCCTCGTCGATCGAGTGGACCGGTACGGCGCCGACAAGGAAGACCGCGTCCTCGTCGCCGATGCAGAACGTGACGCCGTGCAGTTTTCGATTCCGACGCAGCAGGTGTTCGTAGAACTCGGCCGGGTTCTCTTCCGGGGCCGGCATCACGTACGTCTCGAAGTGGAGCGAACGTTGCTGCAACGTGAACCAGATGGTGAAGATGTCCTTGCTCTCGCCGGTCACGCGGACGAACCAGCGGCGCTCACCCGTCTCACCGCGCTCGACGGCGGCGACGACCGGATTGTCGGCGAGTTGTTCGGCGAGCCACGAATCGATCAGTGATTCGACCGCGTCGAGTTCTGCGTTGTCGGCGATCTCATCGGCCATGATCGGACCTGCTCCTCAGTCGCATGAGACCGGCGCTCGCAGCGTCAGGTCGGCGTACAGGCGACGCAACCGCGCCGCCGTGGTCGACCAGGTGTACTGGCGGGCGTGATCGGCGGCGGCAGCGTCCATCAGGAGTGACAGGTGCTCGTCGCCGAGAAGCTTGCTTATCGCGGCGGCGTAGTCGGAAGGGTTTCGGGTGTCGATCAGGAATCCGGTCACGCCGTCCTCGACGAGTGTGAGCAGGCCACCCACCGCCGCTGCAACGACGGGCGTTCCACATGCCGCCGCTTCGAGAGCCACGAGGCCGAAGGATTCGGATCGGCTCGGAACGATGCAAACATCGGCCGCCCGGTAGTACGTGGAAAGAAGATGATGGGGTTGCGGCGGAACGAAGCGGACCCGTTCACCCAGACCGAGTTCGTTCATGAGCGAGCGCGCGGCAACCAGTTCGGCCTCGCCCTCGGCGCCGCTCGGTCCACCCACGACAACGAGTACGGCATCGTCGAACTTCCGGTCGAGTTCGGCGAGCGCTGCGATCGCGATCGTCAGACCCTTGAGGGGCTGGATCCGGCCGGCAAACAGCAACACCGGGTGATCGCCCAACCCGAGAGCGAGGCGGGCACCGTTGCGGTCACCGGGCGAGAAGAACGCGTGGTCCACCCCGGGAGGAACGATCTCGACCCTCGACGGATCAGCGCCGTACAACTCGACGAGTTGGGTTACTTCGGCGGCACAGTTCGCAAGGATCGCGTCCGAGCATGCGATGACCTGCATCTCGGCGTCGATACGTCGTTGGGGTTCGTCGTCACCGGTTTCCGCTTTGACACGTGCGAGCGTGTGGAACGTCGAGACCAGCGGAAGTGACAACTCGTGCTTGAGTCGGTGACCGACAACGCCCGAGAGCCAGTAATTGGCATGAATGGCGTCGTATCCGCCGCGCGTTCGCATCCGGGCGGCAACGCCATCGCCGAATAGTTCGAGAACGTCGGGAAGATCTTCCTTGGGGAGGTCGACAGGGCCGGCATCGATGTGGACGACACGGAATCCGGGTTCGACATCGACCACATCGGGAAGCGACGGATCCGTGCGACGCACGAAGACCTCCGTGTCGACCCCGGCCTGGGCCAGCGCCCCGACGAGTTCGCGCACATACACATTCATGCCGCCCGAATCGCCGCTACCGGGCTGGGCAAGTGGGGATGTGTGCATCGACAGCACAGCAAGCGATCTCATGACGTCCCCACGCTACGGCGAGAAACGGTGGGTCGTCACGATCGGGAGCAGATTCGACCCCCGATTCGACTGCTAATTGAGATAGCCCCACAGCATCCAGCACCAGGCCGGGGCCGTGATCAACCACGCGTCGAGTCGGCGGAGAGCCGGGCCGGCCACATCGGCACCGGGGGCAAGCGCCGAACCGACGACCGATCCGAGCGGCGCACCGACGGCAACCATGCCGCCGAACACCCAGGCGGCCTGCGCATCGAACGGTCCCAACTGGAAGACCGCCTCGGTGAACGTGAGCACGAGCACCGACGCGATGCCTGCCACCGGGCCCTCGATCGGAAGGTTCGAACCAGTACCGACCAGATAATCACCGACCTCGTAGACGCTCACGAGAAGGAGCAGTACGACCAATGCGCCCATGTCGGTTCGGGCGAGGATCACGACCGATGCGGCCGCCACTGCGGTGACCGCACCCGATCGCAGGGTGCGCCCGGCCCGGGCGATGACCTCGTCCCGGCGGGCCGGGGCCATCACGGCGGCGATCAACGACGCGGCGACCATCGCCAGCAAGGCGAGACCGGCGAGCGCGGTTCCCAGTTGCGCGGCCAGCACCACGGCGGCGGACCCGATCGCCGCAACCAGCCAGTCGACTTCGCGGCCCCGACGCATCCAACCCCGCGAGGTCTGGATTGCGGAGACAGTCGCCATCGAGGCGAAGAGGAACGCAACTGCGATCGGGCCGATCACGCACGCGACAACCGCCCCGACGAACCAGAGAATGCCGAGGCGGACGTGCGGGCCATCCGCCTTCGGTACGTAGGCGAGTCGGCCCAGCAGGGTCCCGGGTTCCGGCGACGGGGCCATCAGTTACCGCCCGAAACCGGAGGGAGCACGGCCACCTCGTCGTCCTCGTTCACCGGGTCGCCCGGTTCGGCCTGTTCGCCGTTGCACCAGATCCGACTCGACTCGACGACCCGGGCGAAGTCCGGACCGAACTCGGCCACGGCGGCATCGATGACCGCCTGAACGGTCGCTCCCGGCATGGAAGCGCGCCCGGTACCGGCAGCTTCGCGGGCTGCGGCGAACAATCGGAGCGTGGCCACGGCGAGAGACTAGGCGTTTGGCGGGCTGATTCGGTCGTGTCGCCCTCGGCGGGTACCGTCGACGCCGTGACCCGGATGCTGCTTGTACGCCACGGACAATCGGAGTGGAACGCCCTTGGCCGCTGGCAGGGTTCGGCCGATCCACCCCTCACCGATCTCGGTCGGCTTCAGGCCCTTCACGCCGCCCAGCGCATCGGAGCGGTCGACGTCATCGTCGCCTCGCCCCTCGACAGGGCGCTCACCACCGCCCGGATCATCAGCGAGCAGATCGGTGTCGGTCCGGTCGTCATCGACGCCGAACTCGCCGAACGCGATGCCGGCGAATGGGAGGGTCTCACCCGAGCGGAGATCGAACAGGAATGGCCGGGTTATCTCACCCACGACCGGTGGCCACCCGGCTACGAACTTCACGACGCCCTCATGGATCGCACACTGCGCGCACTCGGACGGATCGAGGCCGAGTTCACCGGTGGGGATGTCGTCGTTGTCACCCACGGCGGCGTGATCGGTGCTCTCGAGCGCGATGCGGGTCTGCCGTGGGAGCGCATGCCGAATCTCGGGGCCCGCTGGATCACCCATCACGGCGACCGGTTCGAGATCGGTGACCGGCTTGTTCTCGTCGAAGACGACGAACTCACGATCCCCGAACAGATCTGATCCCGCGTTGACCGCCCCTCAGCCGAATCCGCTTCCGGTCGAGGTTGTCTACAGCCGCCGTCGCCGCAAAACCGTTCAGGCGACCGTCGTCGACGGCGTCATCCGGATCCAGGCCCCGGCCGGCATCCCCCGCGCCGAGCTCGACGGGCACATCGGCGATCTCGTCGCCCGGCTCTCGCGTCGGTATCAGGCCGACACGGTCGATCTCGCCGCCCGGGCGGCCAAGCTCGCCCGCCGATTCAAGTTTCCGCAGCCGACGCTGGTGCGCTGGGCCGAACAGCGGACCCAATGGGGCTCGTGCACACCGTCGACCGGCGAGATCCGGATCTCGACCCGACTCGCGCAATGGCCACCGTGGGTACTCGACTACGTGCTCGTTCACGAACTCGCACATCTCGTCGAGCTCAACCATTCGGCGGCATTCCATCAACTCGTCGATCAGTACCCCCTCGCCGAACGCGCCCGCGGATTCCTCATCGCCAAATCGATCACCGAATCCGACACCGACAGCACCACCTACGCGGACGACACCGAACCATCGCACGACACGCTCTTCTGAACGGTCCGACGCGGATCGGTCAGGGAGCGGGCTTCGTTCCGATCACGACGCAATGCGGGTGCAGGTATCCGTGATCGATGTGTTTCGCGATCGTGGACATCCCGAGCTCGCTCATCAGCGACTCGAGTTCCTTCAGCGATGGGAAGGCGAGATGATTACCACGGGTGATCCGGAACACGCGGGTCGAAAGCAGCTCCTGGAACTGTGCGACGAATGCTTTCAATCTCGGCCGCGTGTCGACTTCCTTGACGATAAGGAGACCTCCGGGTGCAAGGGCTTCGAAACACGCCGCAAGGATCGCCATCCGATCCTCGGGATGCATCAGGTAGAGAACGTCAGCGAACACGATCGCCCGCCAGCCTCCCTCCGTTGCGGGAACGGATCCGGCCGGCATGACCTCGAAGTCCACCTCGGCCTCACCCGGGCGCAGACCCGAGGCGGCCGACTTCGCGAGCGCGATCTTGTCGGAATCGATGTCGATGCCGACGACGCGACGCGCCCGCGACGAGATCCCGAGGAAGACGGTGAAGACGCCGTGACCGCAACCCACTTCGAGGATGTCTCCGGCCAGGGGAACCTCGAGTTCGAGTTCCGTGAACGGAGCCGTCCACCAGCGGATGGTCGTGTGGAGCCGCGACTTGCGCGGGGCTTCGCTCCAGAGAGCCATCGTTCGCAGCGCCGCCGGGGACTTCGGAGCCTTCACGTCGCTCCCGGGGGCAGATCGGCGAAGGTGCCCAGACGGAATCCGAGCTCTTCGATGGCGGCGAGAACAGTCGCCGATTGGAGCGCCTCGAACTCGTCGTCCCACCGGTAATCCCAGTTGTATCGGGCCCGGGCCGCGTCGCCCGGGGCACCCGGATGAGTGGCCAGTTCGGCGCTCGCCGCGCCGGTCTCGGCAAGACGGCCGAGCGCGGCCACCATCGCCGGGATCTCGAGACACCCGGCCTCGTCGAGTCCCGTCGATGCCTCCGGCGAGTTCCAGCCGCGCTGTTCGAGTTGCTTCTCCAGCCGATGCGAGAGGCGCTTCACGGTCTGCCCGACGACGCCGCGTCCCGTCGAACGGGTGACTCGGATCGTGCGGACTCCGCGCTCCTCGCCCAACCCCATGACGACGTCGGCGACCATCGGCCACATGTGGATGTTCTGATGCGTGTCGAGATGATCGATCGCGATTCCGGCTCCGGCGATCGCATCGAGTTGTGCGGCGAACTCGCGCCGAAGGTCATCCGGGTCGATCCGGCCGACAGCGGCGCTCGGAAGAAAGGTCCGCCAGGAATTGTGGAGCCGACCCTTGCGATCGACGAGAGTCGGCACCTCGCTCGCCGTCAGCAGCGGAGGATCTTCCCCGACAGCGGCAAGGTGTGCGCCGCGCCCGAGGGCGGGGGCATCGGCGAGCCAACGGGCCGATGTTTCGAAAGCGGGAGTGAGGGAAAGAACGGATACCGATGTCACGACCCCGTTGCGATGAGCCTCGAGGATGCCCCGGGAGACTCCCTCCGTCAGCCCGTAATCATCGGCATTGACGACGAGCAGCGGCCGTGGATCTGCGGCGCTCACGCGGGCTCGCCGCTACCCGATGCCCAAGGGTGAAGGACCTCGGGGGGCAACGGCTCGAGGGCCTGGAGTTCGCCGCGCAACTCCAACATCTCGCGCACGATCTTCACGATCACCGAGTTCGAGGAGAGGGTCGAGATCCCGCGGGTCCTCGGGAAATAGTCGACGCCGAACTGGACGATCTCGAAACCGAGTCTCTTGGCTCGGGCCAGAAGTTCGACATCGATGAACGAACCTTCGCTCTTCAGTTCGACCTGATCGAGCATCGATCGGCGCATGAGCTTGAAGGCGAAATTCATGTCGCGAAGCCGGAGTCCGAAGAGCGTTTGGACAAGGCGGTTGTACACGTAGCTGTAGATGAGACGACGGACGCCCTCGCCGGTTCGATCGAACCGGTACGCGCTGACGATGTCAGCTTCATAGATGCGAAGCAGGCGGACCGCCTTCGTCACCTCGGCCATGTCGAACGGCAGATCGGCATCGGTGTAGAGAACGATCTCACCGCGGGCGTTCTCGAATCCCGTCTTGATGGTGCCGCCGAGTTTGCGATTGACAGCGTGGTGCACCACGGAGACCCGGGGATCGGATGCGGCGAGACGATCGGCGATTTCGCCGGTCGCGTCGGTCGACGCATCGTTGATGATCAGGACGTCATAACTGGCGATCTCGCCGTCGGCGACCAGAGCGTCACCGGCCTCGAAGGCCGCGTTGACGGCGCGGTGAATCGTGTCCTGTTCGTTCCACATCGGATAGAAGATCGTGAGGCTCTCGAAGTTCGCCATGGCGTCAGGCTACGTAGTACCCGCGACCGAATGCGAAGGCCCACGCCAGAAGCACGAAAGCGCTCGAGCCCCACCATGCCCATCGCAACACGGTACGGCCTTCGAAAAATGCGCCGAGTGCGAGGAAACAGGGGAACGCGGCAAGCAGATATCGACCACTTCCCTGGAAATCCTTGGTTCCGAGCAGGGGAATGGCCAGCAGCGCGAAGGAATAGACGCCGTAGCCCCAGCCGAATCGACGCCAGACCTGCCACGCCAGAAAGAGGAAGCCCAGAACGAACAGGCCCTGCATGATCACGGTCGCGGCGTACATCACCTTCTCGAAGGTTGCCGTGTCGCCGTTGCGTATCCAGTCGATGAACCAGGTCGGGAGGTTCTTGATCTGCTGGAACCAGGTGATCTTGAGCCACGTGCGCGGCCCAGCCCCCTGATCCCAGCCGGGGGCCTGCTGCACTTCATCGAACGCGAATGGATGACCGAACCGGATTCCGAGGAAGGTCATGTAACCGAGCAATCCGCCGAAAGAGAGGAGCACCCCGCTGTCGGACCAGCGGAGTCGACGCCATTCGATCCGCATCCGGAGGCGGCCATCGCCGGCTTCGATCACATGCCGACGCCACAGGGTGATCGCCACGAGGCCGATGATCAGCGCAATTCCGACCGGTCGTGTCGCTGTCGCCACGGCTCCGGCGAGTCCCGCCAGTACAGCGTGATCGCGTTCGAGGAGGACGAACGCGCCCAATGCCGCGAGCAGGAACAGTGCATCGCCGTAGACGGCGCCCATCAGATAGAAGGCATAGGGATACAGAAGCAAGGTGATCAGGGCCATGCGCGCGACGCGGTCGGTGGCGCGCAGGCGACTCCAGGTCACGAACAGCACGGCCACGCCGGCCCCACAGGCGATCGTCACGATCGAGCCCAGCAACTTCACCGAGATTCCGGTCACCGCATGCAGCGTCCAGAGCACGATCGGATAACCGGGGAAATACGCGACGGAGGACTGGACGGTCGGGCCATTGAACCAATAGCCCTGCGTGACGATCAGGTCGTACCAGCGGCCGTCGAAGCGGAACCAGCCTCCGAAGATCGCCGAACCCGGATAGCCGGAGAGATCCTGATTCTCCGCAAGGGAGATCGGACCCCGCGCCCCGAGCCAGACAGCGGTGAAGACCACCGATCCGATCAGGAAGAAGACGACGAGGGCCTGCACCCGGACCGGAATGTTCCGCCAGCGTGCGGCGGCTCTGCCGGAGATCCCCGGAGTCGGTTCGGGCACGTTCACGCGTCGACGCTAATCCCGCCTTCAGGCCAAGGCGGTGCGGCGGGTAACGTGACCCCTTCTCGCCTCTGTGGCCAAGCGGTAAGGCAGCGGACTTTTAATCCGACGAGCGTGGGTTCGAATCCCACCGGAGGCACCGCACAAAGACTCTTGCTGGCTCGTTTCCGGTTGCCATGGCAACCGGAAACGAGCCAGCAAGAAAGAAAAGCGAAGAAAAGGGCAGGAACGAAGCGCTGGCCCTGAGCGTGGGAAAGCGTCAGACGGTCGGCGAGATGCCGGTGCGAGCCGCCTCGAGCACGCCCTCCCACTGGGGGATGGTCAGTTCACCGCTGGTGCGGTAGATGACCTTGCCCTCGGGCGAGACCACGACGAAGTAAGGGAAGCCGCCGACGCCGTAGGCGCGGGCACCGGTGGTCTCCTTGTTGTCGAGAATGGTCGGCACCGACCATTGCTCCTTGCGGAGCCAGTCCCCGGCCGGGTAGTTCGACTTCGCTGC
>CAEZUP010000042.1_pt1 | contig 17048 bp, 17 predicted proteins | sample 7264511 | NCBI WGS metagenome assembly CAEZUP01 (sample SAMEA6813833, study PRJEB35770) | uncultured Microthrixaceae bacterium | biome: Freshwater; feature: Freshwater reservoir; material: water | place: Czech Republic | collected 2016-04-20 | depth 0.5m m
ATCGCTATCGCCGGCTGCACGTGATCGTCGGGGATTCCAACATGAGCGAGTACGCGACGTTCCTCAAGGTTGGAGCGACCTCGATCCTTCTCCGCATGCTCGAAGAGCCCAACGTCGTCCTGCGCGACATGACGCTCGAGAATCCGATCCGCGCCATCCGCGAGATCAGCCACGACATCACCTGCACCCGCAAGGTCCGACTTGCCAATGGACGCGAAGCGACGGCACTCGAGATCCAGAGCGAGTACCTCAACCGGGCACTGAGGTACGCCGAGCGACGGGATTTCTCGCCGCTCGAACAGAAGGCCCTCGACATGTGGGAGCACGCAATCACGCAGATCGAGAAGGACCCCCTCGGCCTCGACCGTGAAGCCGACTGGGTCGTGAAGTACAAACTCATCGAGTCATTTCGGGCCCGACATGGCCTCGAGATGACCGACCCGCGGGTCGCGCTTCTCGATCTCCAGTATCACGACATCAACCGCAAACGCGGAGTGTTCTACAAGCTCCAGGACCGCGGTCTGGTCGAGCGAACCTGCACCGACGAAGAGATCGACCAGGCGATCGACACTCCGCCCCAGACCACCCGGGCTCGCCTGCGTGGCGAATTCGTCCGCAAGGCGAAGGAGCGCAATCGCGATTACACCGTCGATTGGGTGCACCTGAAGCTCAACGACCAGGCGCAGCGAACCGTTCTTTGCAAAGATCCCTTCCGATCCCATGATGAGCGTGTCGAAAAGCTCATCGCTTCCCTGTAGGACCCATGGCTGCGATTGACGACAAGTTCGAGCGTCTGATGAACCTGACCGCTGCGCTCCTCGACGCCGAGCGTCCGCTGAGCGCCGAGTACATCCACGAGCATGTCGCCGGGTACACCTCCGACGGCGAGTCCTATCGCCGGGCGTTCGAGCGCGACAAGGCCGACCTCCTCGAGTTGGGTATACCTATCGTTCTCCTGCAGATTCCGGGGGAGTCCCTCGGGACTCTCGGGTATCGCATCGAGCGCACCGATTACGAGCTTCCGGATCCGGAACTCGACCCCGAGGAACTTGCGGCGCTCCACCTGGCGCTCCGGGCGGTGAGGGTCGGCGAGTCCGAGACCCTCGGCACGCGGGCTCTCTGGCGTCTGGGCGGGGTTCTCGGCGCCGACGACGACAATCCCGACGCATCCGAGCTCGCCCTCGGCGCCCTCCCGACCGACCCTTCCCTCATTCCCCTGTTCGGTGCCGTCCTCGAACGACGAGTGGCGACCTTCACCTACGGGACCTCTGAGGGCGAGGCCACGAGGTCCCTCGAACCATGGCGACTCGAGTTCCAGCGCGGCCATTGGTACGTGCTCGGTTTCGATATCGACCGTCAGGGGGAGCGCAACTTCCGCGTCGATCGAATCGTCGGTCCGATCGAGACCGGACCCGCCGGGGCATTTTCACCCTCGGGGGAGAGCAGGGGCGAGCGTCCGTTCAGACCGTGGAATCCGGACGGTTCGGGTGATCAACCGGTGACGGCAATCCTGCGTGTCGATGGTGAACATGCCGTGACCGCCACCGAACTGCTCGGTACCGAAACAATCAGGGACGTCGAAATCGACGGTGCGACGATCTACGAGGTTCCGGTCACCTCGTGGCCCGCCTTCCGTTCCTTCGTGCTCTCGTTCCTCGACCACGCGGAGCTGATCGGCCCTCCCGAACTCCGCAGCGATCTTGTCGACTGGCTCGGAACCATGGACGATGAAGGCTCCGGATCATGACCAAACAACTCACCGCTGCAGAACGTCTCGAGAGGATGCTGGCGATCGTGCCTTGGGTCGCGGCACGCCCCGGGGGTGTCACCCTTTCCGAACTTTCCGATCGCTTCCAGTTGACGCCGACCCAACTCGAGGAGTGCCTGAGGATCGTGTGGATGGTCGGTGTCCATCCCTATACGCCCGACGCACTGATCGATCTGACCCTCGAATCCGATCACGTGGAGATCCGCCTCCCGGATTACTTCGCGAAACCGTTGCGACTCACCGTGGCCCAGGCCTTCGCCCTCGTTGCCGCGGGCCGAAGCGTGCTTTCCACTCCTGACGCCGATCCGGACGGGCCCCTCGCCCGGGGGCTCGACAAGCTCGCGGCGGCACTCGGATCCGATCGTTCGTCGGTCGTGGAGGTCGAACTCGGCGAGCACTCGACCCAGGTTGCGGCCCTCCAGCATGCCGTTGCCGAGCGCCGTCAACTGGAGATCGATTACTACACCTACGGTCGCGATCAACTCGCCACGCGCAGGATCGATCCATGGACCGTTCAATCGGTTGACGGTTTCTGGTACGTCAAGGCGTTCTGCCACAACGCCGATGCGGTTCGGACTTTCCGTGTCGACAGAATCCGGGATATTCGAGACCTCGAAACGATCTTCGTTCCCGGGCAGCAGAGCCCCCGAATCGAGTCGTTTCGTCCGACCGACGACGATCCGGAGATCACGCTCGACCTTGCACCCTCGGCCCGTTGGGTCGTCACGCAGTACCCAATTCGCAGTACCGAGACACTCGTAGATGGTCGATTGCGCGTGACTCTCGCTGTTTCGGCGACACAATGGCTCGAGCGTCTTCTCGTGAGACTCGGACCCGATGCTGAAATTGTCAGCACCGATCCATCCCTCGCGTCGTGTCGCTCGGACGCCGCCCGGCGAATTCTTCGCCGGTACCTGAAGTAGCGTCGTCTCGTTTCCACCCACGAACCGAGGATTCTCGTGACTTCCGCTACCGATGAACTCAACGGGGATCCATCGGATGGCATCGGTGAAATTCCAGTCCGGCGGCGTCGACGCCGCCTCGAGCGACTCTTCGGCTCCGCCGGTGCGAACATCGTGGAGTGGATCGCCGTCATCGGCGGAGCGGTTCTTCTCGCACTCATCGTCAAACTGTTCCTGCTGCAGGCGTTCTACATCCCTTCGCTTTCGATGTTTCCTGCCCTCCACGTCGGAGATCGGGTCCTTGTCAACAAGTTGAGTTACAAGGTCCACGACGTGAACCGGGGCGACATCATCGTGTTCGAGCGTCCCGCCTCCGAAGCGGCCAGCGACATACCGGATCTGATCAAGCGCGTTGTGGGTCTACCTGGCGAGGAGGTCGTCATCGAAGGAGGGCATGTGTTCATCGATGGAACCCAGTTGCCCGAGTCCTACCTGCCGGATGGCACCACGACCACTGCCGACAACGCTCCGAACAAATGCCCGCGGACGGCCCCGTGCGTGGTGCCCGACGGTCAGGTCTGGGTCATGGGAGACAATCGCAACGATTCCAAGGACAGTCGGTACTTCGGGACGATCGATCAGAGCAGCATCGTCGGGCGTGCATTCGTCCGGGTGTGGCCGCTCGATCGTCTCGGTCTGCTCTGATTCGAGATCAGATCCGCGAGAGCGATGCGCACATCCTGTCGACGTGGTCGCTGTAGACAGCGTCGATCCCGGAGTCGAGCAACTCGTCGAGAATTCTCTCGAACTGAGCATCCCATCCGAAGGCGAGAAGTCCGAACCGGTGAACCGTGGCGATGAGCCCACCGGTCCAGTCGGAGTGGTGCATGTTGATCACGTCGATGCCCGCCTCGGTGCTTCGGGCGACATGGAGCTCCGGACCTCCGATCATCTTCGCCAGCCTCGTCGACTCGACAAGATGAACGTCAGCCGACAGGAGCCTCCAGTCCGATACGACATCGCGTTCGGGATGACAGAGCCAGAGCCGGGACTCTGCCGTGTGAACCCGGGCACAGGCGATGGTCGCCGAAGCAGCGCCGGCGTCCTTCACGTCGAGGGAAAGGTCGATCCGGTCACCGATCAGTTCGTAAAGTTCGTCGAGGGTCGGGATGTGGGCGGGTAGTTCGCTGCGAAGACATTCCGATATCGGCCGACGTCTGGGGCGACGCCCCACCAGCCCGTCGTGGTCGAGCACCGCCCACCCGTCGGCGGTCACCCAGACATCACTTTCGAGGGCCGGAGCCCCCAGCCTGAGTGCCAGCTCGAACGATTCCATGGTGTTCTCCCTCGCGTGGGCCGATGCCCCGCGATGGGCGAAGCCGATGGGGGAGCGCAGCGAAGGAAGACGGGTCACCCGTAGATCATGCCGTGTGCGGGCCCACAGCAGGCACCGGAGCGAGGAAAGACCCGCCGATGCTCCGGTTAGGATTCCAACATGTTCAACGTTGGAGGCGGAGAAATCATTGTCGTCCTCCTTCTGGCTCTTGTCGTCCTCGGCCCGGACAAGCTCCCGGAGGCGGCCCGGAAAGCCGGCAAGTTCCTCCACGAGTTCCGTCGCATGACCTCGGGCTTCCAGGAAGAGGTCCGCAGTGCGATGGACCTCGGCTCGCTCTCGGTCACCCCCAAGGACAATGCGCTCGATCGGACCGAACCCGGCCCGCGGCTGAAACCGTCAACCTCATCGGCTCCCGCTGATCGTGCACCCGATCTGCCGAAGACATTTTCCGCCGATGTTGTGCCGAACGTTGCGCCGGACACCGCCGGCGACTCGGTGCAGCAGGATCGCGGTTCCGATGCCTGACCGATCGGTTCGACGATGACCGCGAGCGACACCGCCACGTCGCAGACCTCCGAGGGTCACATGACGATCTGGGAGCACATCGCAGAGCTGCGATCCAGACTGCTCAAGATCGCCGCCACCGTTCTCGTCGGGGCAGTCGTCGGCTGGTTCCTGTTTCCCTACGTCATCTCGTTCCTGAAGCATCCCTTCAACGAGGTGCAGCCCGATGCACCGTTCATCAGTACCGAACCTCTGCAGGCATTCACGCTCCGGATCAAGATGTCGGTCTACATCGGCATAGCGATGGCCATGCCGGTGATCCTGTGGCAACTGTGGCGATTCATCACGCCCGCCCTCTATTCACACGAACGCCGCTATGCGGTTCCGTTCACCACGAGCGCACTCATCCTCTTTGTCGCCGGCGGTTCTCTCGCCTATTTCATTCTCAACCCGACGCTGGATTTCCTTGTCCACATCGGAGGACCGGATATCGAGCCGTATTACACGGCAGACAGCTACGTGACCCTGATCGTCTGGATGATGCTGGCGTTCGGAATCGGATTCGAGTTCCCGGTTGTCGTCGTCGCATTGCAGTTGCTCGGAGTGGTGACCCCCCGACGCCTCCTCGGCTGGTGGCGCATGGCGATCGTGGTCGTGGCGGTCATCGCCGCGGTGATCACTCCCAGCGGTGATCCCATCAGCATGGTTTCCCTCGCACTTCCGATGACGCTGCTCTATTTCGCGTCGATCGGCATCGGCGCAGCAGTCCTGAAACTCAGGCGTCGCAAGGCAACCCGCGCAAACGCCGAATCTTCCGACTGATCCGATGGCGGACCGGAGCGGCAAGTTCACCCTCGACAGGTTCCAGAGCGAAGCGCTCGATTCCATCGACGCAGGTAAATCGGTTCTGGTCAGCGCGCCCACGGGATCCGGCAAAACCGTTGTCGCCGAACATGCCCTGACTCTCGCCATGAAGTCGGGACAGCGGGCCTTCTACACGACGCCGATCAAGGCCCTTTCGAATCAGAAGTATCACGATCTGTGCGCGGACCACGGCGCCGAGAATGTCGGCCTCCTCACAGGCGACACGTCCATCAACGGGGACGCCCCGATCGTCGTGATGACGACCGAAGTGCTGCGAAACATGATCTACAGCCGTGCCGCCTCACTCGAACGGCTGGGCTGGGTCGTTCTCGACGAAGTCCATTACCTGCAGGACGCGTATCGAGGTCCCGTGTGGGAAGAGGTGATCATCCACCTCCCGCAGCATGTTCGGCTGGTCTGCCTCTCGGCCACCGTCTCAAACGCTGCCGAATTGGCGGAGTGGATCGGCACCGTGCGAGGACCGACCGACGTCGTTGTCGAGGACACCCGTCCTGTCACTCTGGACAATTGGTTCCTGGTCGAGGACACACATTCCTCGGACCTCGTTCTTCTCCCGACGCTCGTCGAGGGTCGATCCAATCCCGACGGGGCACGATTCGACAACGATCCACGCGAAGCCTGGAGATCCCGCGGAGGTGGCCGACCTCGGCGGCGCTACGCAACGCCCAGACGGGTTGAGGTCATCGAACTTCTGGCGCAGCGGTCCATGCTTCCTGCGATCTACTTCATTTTCTCCCGGGCGGCCTGCAACGACGCTGCCCAAGCTTGCGTTGATGCCGGTCTCAGTTTCACGACGGATGACGAACGCGAACTGATTCGGGAGATAGCCGAGCGTCATGTCGCCGATCTCGGCGATGACGATCTCCGGATTCTCGAATACGACCGCTGGCTCCACGGCCTTCAGGCCGGCATCGCCTGTCATCACGCCGGCATGATTCCCCCGTTCAAGGAAGCCGTCGAAGCCTGTTTCCTGGCGGGACTGGTCAAGGTGGTCTTCGCCACAGAGACTCTCGCCCTGGGCGTCAACATGCCTGCTCGCACGGTGGTCATCGAGAAACTCATGAAGTTCACGGGGGAGACGCATGAATTCCTCACTGCCGGTCAGTACACCCAACTCACGGGACGCGCCGGCCGACGGGGGATCGACAATCACGGCCATGCGGTGGTGCTCTGGTCTCCGTTCGTCACCTTCGAAGATGTCGCAACACTCGCGGCGAGCAAGAGTTTTCGCCTCACGAGTTCGTTCCGCCCGACCTACAACATGGCAGCGAATCTCGTCCGCCGGTATGACGCAGGTGAAGCGCACCGACTGCTCACCTTGAGCTTCGCCCAGTTCCAGGCCGACGCCGAGGTGGTGCGCTTCGAGCGTCGTCGCAGCCAACGGGAAACCCTTCGGTCCGAACTGATCGCCGAATCGGACTGCGAATTGGGCGATGTCCGCGACTACCGATCGGCGCTCGAAGGGGCCCGCCACACGACCGGGTCGACGAAATCGGCCGAAGGCAACGACATCGAGCAGAGTCTCCAATCGCTCAAGCCAGGCGATGTGCTCTGGTTGTCCGGTTCGGGTGGAAACGATCGCTGTGCTGTCATTTCCGTCTCCCATCGCAAAGGAGGGCAGGTCCGCGTCAATTCACTCACGGCGAACGGTCGGGTCAAGCGACTGTCCGCAGTTGACTTCACCGAGCCGGCGATCGTCGTCGACCACATCGCCCTGCCCGTACCGTTCACCCCGTCGAAGCCGGCTTTCCAGAAATCCGTGGCCCGATTGCTCGCCGACTCCACCGGAACAACGTCGAAGTCGGGTTCCGCCAAGGGCAAGAAGATGCATTCGTCCAAGCGGGTGCGTCTCGTCCATGAATCGCATCCGGTGCATCGGTGTCCCGATCGCGACAGTCATCTACGCGCACTGCGTCGACTCGATCGACTCGAGCGGGAACTCACCGATCTCGATCGCCAGATCAAGGACCGTTCCGATTCATTGGCCGAGACCTTCGACCGCGTCCTCCAGATGCTCGAGCAGTGGAACTACCTCGATGGATGGACGTTGACCGAGCGCGGCGAACAACTCGTCCGGATCTATCACGAAGCAGATCTCCTGGTGGCCGAGGCTCTCGAACTCGGGCTCTTCGACGGGCTCGATGCCTCGAGCATGGCCGGCGCCGCATCGTCGTTCATCTACGAGCATCGCAATTCGGGTCCGGATCTCGAGCCGTGGTTCCCGAACTCCGACATCGCCCATCGAATCGACGAGCTCGATTCGGTCGCTCTCGACATGAATTCCGACGAGCGCCGTCTCGGTCTTCCGACCACCCGGCATCCCGATGCCGGTTTCTTCGCCTTGGCCCATGCATGGGCGGCGGGTGACGATCTCGAGAGGATCCTCGCCGACGACGAAATGCCCGGTGGCGATTTCGTCCGCACCATGAAGCAGTTGATCGACCTTCTCCGTCAGATCGGCGACGCGAGCACGAACGATGTCACGTCGGCTACCGCCCGTCGGGCCGCCGACGACCTCTTCCGTGGCGTCGTGGCGGCATCGTCACCGTCCGGCGCCTCCTCTCCCATCGGGTCCGGTGATGATTCATCCGGGCCGCGTCCCGAGAGCGATTCCCGTCGATGACGATTCGCAAGGGGAGCTCCTACGGAATCCGGAGGTCCGGAGATTCCGACATCCCCGAAGCCTCGACCGACGCCGAGTTGGCCCGAATCATCAGTTCGGCCACGGACCATGGCGTGCATCAGCCCCTGATCCGCGTCACGGGCGGCGACATGTTCCGGACACTCGGTGGCCACCCGTCACTCGGGGATGGAACCTCGGATGATCTGGCCCTGCCCATCGACGTCGCCTACGCGACGCTCGACGATGGCGAGGAGCACCTCTTCGTGTCGCACCTCGTCGCTCGTCGGCGATGGTGGTCAGGCCGGTTTGTCGCCGTCATGAACGCCGAGTGGCTCGGGGATCTCGATCTGGGAGTCCGCTCGCATCCCGGCGATGGCCTGCTCGACATCACCGACGGCCGACTCGCTGTCCGGGAGAGGATCACGGCTAGACGCCGGGCCCGGACCGGGAGCCACGTTCCCCATCCGGCGCTTCGAACATCGCGGGCAGCCTTCTTCCACACGACCTTCGATCCGCCGCTCGCAATCCACTTGGACGGAGTCCGGCATGGAAAGGTCAGCAGCCTCTCCATTCGGCTCGAAACCGATTTCGCTCTGGTCGTTCTCTGAGCGGCGAACCCCCCGACACCGCTGTCGAGTGCGGCAGTCGGCGATAGCGTGCCGTCATGGATATTGCCGGGGCCAAGAAAGCGGTTTGCGATGCAGTCGACGCACGAGCGGATCTGCTGCTTGCCGTCTCTCATCAGATCCACCAGCATCCGGAAGAGAACTTCGCGGAACATTTCGCTCATGACCTGCTGACACGTTCACTCGAGAGTGATGGGCTCACGGTGGACCGGGGGGCCTACGGCCTCGACACCGCTTTCGAGACCAACGTCGGCTCAACCGGGCCCACGATTGCCGTGCTCCTCGAATATGACGCCCTCCCCGGCATCGGCCATGCCTGCGGACACAACGTCATAGCCGCGGCAGGACTCGGCGCAGGCCTCGCTGCGGCGGTGCTGGCCGAAGAATTGGGAGGCCGGGTCCGCATCCTCGGTACACCGGCCGAAGAAGGTGGCGGTGGGAAGATCCTCATGGCCGACGCCGGAGCCTTCCGACAGGTCGACGCCGCTCTGATGATCCATCCGGCCGATCACGATCTTCGCTCCATGACGACGATTGCGATCCACCGTCTCGATGTGACGTACTCCGGTCTCGCCGCCCATGCAGCCGCCCATCCCTGGCTCGGGCGCAACGCTCTCGATGGCGCGGTGCTCGGGTACATGAATGTTGCAGCCCTTCGCCAGCACATTCGACCCGACGAGCGCATCCATGGGGTGTTCACCGACGGGGGAGACAAGCCCAACATCGTTCCCGCCACCGCGGCGATGCATTGGTATGTCAGAGCGGGAAGTCTCCGGAACCTGGAAGAACTCAAGCCGAGAGTCCTTGCCGCACTCGAAGCCGGCGCCGGAGCAACCGGATGCACCTTCGATCACCAGTGGATCGATCCGGCCTATGCCGAGTTGTCATCGAACTCGGCCATGGAGGACCTCTACGTTGCAAACGCCAAGAGCGTCGGTCGAACGGTCGGTCCCGTGTCCGACGCCGCGAACGTCGTCGGTTCCACCGACATGGTCAATATCAGCCACCTCGTACCGAGCATCCATCCGATGCTCGCGATCGCCCCTCCCGGCATCGGGATCCACACCCCCCGCTTCGCCGAATTCGCAGTGGGCGCCGAGGGCGACCGCGGGGTGATCGATGGAGCCAAGATCATGGCGATGACGATCGTCGACCTCTGGTCGAGCGATCAAGCACTCGGTCGCGTCCGGGAGGAATTCGCCGCCACAGCCTCCTGAACATCGCCGCCAAAGGCATCCGCGGCGAACCGGCCCGGAGGTCATACGGTGGCCGATCGTGAGTGTCTATGTGGCAGAAGAGTTCAGCGCAGAGGAAGCAGACGTTCTTCGTCGTTACTTCACCAATCTCTACGGACCGGTGTTTGCGCTCGTCAACCTCCCGGAGGTTGTGAAGGGCGCTCTTTTCGCCCGCTACTCACGCTCGCCGAAGAGTCTCCGTCGTCTCTTCCTCGACGAGTTCGTCGGCGAACTCGACATCAGCGGCGACGTGTCCATCGATGCCACGATCGGACTGCGCCGGGCCGAAGAGCTCTACGACCGGGTCTTCTTCGAATATGGCGATGATTCCGTCGCACAGCTCGGTGGCGTCCATCTCGCCTGCGAACAGGCATCGAATCTGCTCACGAAGGTTCTCGAGTGGGGCCGCCTGATGGCCTATCTCGAGCAATCGACCCGATACATCGCCTACGACGAACGGCTTGGCGGTCGTTATCGGTTCTTCCGGCCACCGGAGGTCCTCCAGTCTTCGCTGGGCACCCGTTATGTCGGCGACATGGATCGCATGTTCGACACCTATGCCGAGCTTCTCCCCGTCGTGGTCGAGCATCTCCGCTCCACCATCCCGAAGGAAAAAGCCGACAGCGACTTCGTCTACCGGCAGGCGATCCGGGCCAAGGCCTTCGACGCCCTCCGAGGTCTGCTTCCGGCCAGTTCACTCTCGAACGTCGGTATCTACGGAACCGGCCAGGGCTACGAACAACTCCTTCTGCGCATGCGGGCGCATCCGTTGCCCGAAGCGCGCACCTACGCCGATCTGATGCTCACCGAGTTGCGCAAGGTCGTCCCCTCGTTCCTCAAGCGTGTCGATCTCGATGACCGCGGTCTTGCCTGGAGCCGGTACCTCGACACCAATCGTCAGTCGATGGACGAGATCGCCGAGAGGCTCTTTCCTGCCGGCATCACCACCGATCCCGCCCCTGTCGTGGCGCTTGTCGACTTCGATCCCGATGCCGAAGTGAAATTGGTTGCGAGCGCGCTCTATTCCCACCTTTCCCTCCCCGAAGCCCAGATCGAAGCACGGGTCCGGCTGATGTCGACCGAAGAGCGACTCGCCGTACTCACGGCTTATGAAGGCGACAGGTCCAATCGCCGGCACAAGCCGGGCCGCGCACTCGAGCGCCCGGGATATCGCTTCGATGTCCTCGCCGATTACGGAGCGTTCCGCGATCTCCAGCGTCATCGGATGCTCACCATCGAGTGGCAGAAACTGACTCCTGCCCATGGCTACACGCGGCCGCAAGCTGTCGAGGAGGCCGGGGCCGCCCCGGCGTTCGACGAGGCGATGGCACGATCCGCGTCTCTGCACGATGCACTCGCCGAGCGCTTTCCGGCCGAGGCTTCCTATGCGGTCGCCCTCGCCTACAAGGTCCGGTTCTCGATGCAGATGAACGCCCGCGAGGCGATGCACGTCATCGAGTTGCGAACGACGCCCCAGGGCCATCCCGCGTACCGGATTGTCGGTCAGGAGATGCACCGACTCATCGCCGAGCAAGCCGGCCACCACGCGATCGCAGAGATGATGCGGTTCGTGGACCACAGCGCCGAACCGGAACTCGAGCGTCTGCAGGCCGAACGACGGGCCGAAAGCAGACGCCAGGAGACCTGATTTGACGTGCCGGTTGTCACTTTCACCGGCCAGCAGGAGATCGGGTGGACACACACCCCGGAAACCTGCGTATCATCCGCCGCACAACACGCTTTCGTAATCCCCCCGATACGGAATGCGCCCAAACCGAGGAACACATGGCTGACGATTCAATCGACGACGAAGAGTTCGAGGAAGTTGATCTCGAGGAAGTACTCGCCGCCGAAGACATTGACGACGATTCGATAGACGACGACCTCGTCGGCGCGGTTGCCGACAGCGATGAAGAGATCGCTCTTGTGGACGACGAGGAAGACGAAGAAGAAGCCGGCACCGTCGCCAAGCGCGACGAGGACGACGACGACGAGGAAGAAGTCGATCCCGACGACGTCGAGGCCGATCTCGATGCGATCCTCAAAGACAGGATCGCCGCAGCCGATGATGACGAGGAGGACGACGAAGAAGTCGTCCCCGAGGCGAAGTCACCGACCGAGGTCGCCGAAGGTGTGACACCCAAGAAGGCCAACGAGTTCACGTGCACAGGTTGCTTCCTGCTCGTCAACCGGGGCCAGTTCGGACCTGCGGAACAGATGACCTGTCCGGTCGGAGAATCCGATTGTCCGGCCATCAAGATCCTGTCCGCGCCTCCGAAAGCGACGAAGGCTGCCAAACCCGTCAAGGCGGTCAAGCCCGTAAAGGCCGTCGCGAAAGCGACCAAGAAGCGCTGATCATGGCGAGCGACGAAAGCAACGAGAACGAAGATCCGATCGACAGGATCCTCGACGCTTTTGTTTACGCTCCCATCGGTCTACTCCTTGACGGGAAGGACCTCATCCCGGATCTCGCCCGCCGGGGGCGTGCCCAGGCCGCCAATGCCCGTGTCCTCGGGACCTTTGCGCTTTCAACGGCAGACTCGAGAGTTCAGACCGCTGTCGCCGATGTCGAGCGCCAACTTGGCGTTCTCTTCAGCGCTCTCTCCGGTTCCACCCAGGGTGCGGGTACAGGTGGGGGAGCGGAGCAGTCGACGAAATCGACGTCCACCGCTTCGCCGGAAGCGGGCAAGCCGAAGACTTCCCGAGCCAAGACTCCGGCCAAGAAGGCAGCCAAGTCGGTTGCGAAGCGTTCGGATGGCATGTCGGCAAAGGCAAAGCCCTCTTCGCCGAAGCCACCCTCGGTTGGGTCGCTGGCGATCGACGGTTACGACACCCTGGCCGCTTCGCAGATCGTTTCCCGACTCGAGGGCCTGACGCCCGCCGAGCGAAAAGCTGTGGCCAGATTCGAATCGGCCAACCGCAGACGCAAGACGATTCTCGACAAGATCGGGCGCTTGGATGCTCCGGGCGGAGTCTGATTCCGAAGGTCGTGCCCGGGTTGCCGGCGCTGACGACATCGAGGTCCTGTCCGGACTCGCCACAGACCTCCACCGTGCCCTGAGATCGGAACGTGGAGGATTGGCTCATCTGGCTCTATATGGACGCAAGGAGCCTCTCGCCGAGTCCTTCGCTACCGACACGTCCGATCCGGGCGTGCTCGTGGTTTCCGGCACGGTCGCCAGGATGGTCCTCGGCTATGCCGTTTGCCGCTTGACCGAAACCCGAGAGCACACACTGGTCGCCGTCATCGAAGAGATCTACACCGATCCCGACGCCCGTCGCGTCGGAGTTGGTGAAGCGATGCTCGACCTGATCACCGAGTGGGCAACAGAACGCGGAGCCACCGGAATCGACGCCATCGCCCTGCCGGGAATGCGCGACACCAAGAATTTCTTCGAGCGGTTCGGGCTCACAGCCCGAGCCATCACCGTGCACAAGAAACTGACCTGATTGCTGGCGCACAGGATTCCGGCATCACCGGAATCCTGTGCTGCCGCGAGTCGGCTTCAGCGGCCCTTCCACTCCGGGGCACGCTTTTCGATGAATGCGGTGAGGCCCTCCGTGGTGTCCTCCGAGGAGAGCACTCGACCGAAGGCCGCATTGGTGGCCGCCTGAATCGTTGCCTCGTCGTCCCAATCGGCGGCGAGGATGAGTGCACGGCTCTCCCAGACGGCGAGGGGAGCGTTCGCGGCGATGGTCTCGGCGAGAGCGAGCGCTCCGGCAAGTGCCTCGCCGGTCTCGGTCACCTGGTTGACGAGGCCGAGTTCGTAGGCACGTTCGACCGTCAGCGGAATCCCGGTGAGAGCAACTTCGAGGGCGACGTTCTTGCCGATCAGTTTCGGAAGGCGGTAGAGGCCACCGGCCGCGGCAACCAGATTGCGCTTGACCTCGGCGAGGCCGAATGCGGCGTTCCTGGAGGCGACGACCATGTCGCACGCAAGAGCGATCTCGCAGCCACCGGCGGTGGCGAGGCCGTCGACAGCCGCGATGACCGGCTTGGTGCGCGGATAGGTGGTGAAGCCGCCGAAGCCACCCTTTGCCGTGGCGAGTTCACCGGCCTTACCGGAGTTGATCGCCTTGAGATCGGCCCCGGCGCAGAAGACCGGTCCGTTTGCGGCGAGGACCGCTACCCAGATGTCGGGATCGGATTCGACACGATCGATACAGGCCTCCATGGCCTGAGCGAGTTCACCGTTCACGGCGTTGCGGGCCTCGGGGCGATTCAGCGTGAGGATGGCAACATGACCTTTGACTTCGTATTCAACCATGGTCGCAAACTGTAGCCACCTCTTCGTCGCTGATACCGTCCCGCGACATTCGATCGCCATGGAAGGCCGGAACACTTCATGAAACTTGTGGCAATCTGCGATCTCGACGGAACCCTTCTCGATTCCGACGAGGCACTGGTCGAAGCCTTCGTTGCCCTTGGTATCGATCGATCGACCGTGAGCTTCGGGCACGTGATCGGCGAGGAGTGCAAGCGACTCGGAATCCGTGTCGAGGATTACGTTGCCGTCTACGACGAGGAGAAGGTGCAACCGTTCACGGGTGTGACCGAGATGATCGGCCGACTCGGGAGATGGGCTGTGTGCTCGAACAAGCATCCGGAATCGGGACATGCCGAACTGAATCGCCTTGGATGGAGACCCGAAGAGGTGTTCTTCACCGACTCGTTCGACGGTCCCAAGTCGCTTGGGCCCGTACTGGCCGCAATGCAGCTCGATCCGGCCGGGGTGGTGTATCTCGGCGACACCGCCCACGACCGGGAATGCGCGCGCCAAGCCAACGTCACCTTTGCTCTTGCCGGCTGGAACCCGAGGGCGATTGCCGAGCCCACCGATGTGGTGCTGTCCGAGCCGGGCGAATTACTCGGTCTGCTCGGCTTCTGAGACGGCCTCGGCCGGCGATTCGGCAACAGGCTCGACCACAGCTGCAGGCTCGACCTCGACCGGCGCTTCCACGACAGGCTCGACCTCGACTGCAGGCTCGACCTGAGTCTCGGCAGCGGGCTCTGCTGCAGTAGGAACTGCTGCTTCGGCTTCATCCGAAGCAGCAGCGGGCGGCAGATCCGGACGAGGCGGCTTGACCTTCGGACGGGGCTTGCCCGCCTTCGGCGCTGCAGTCGCCTCGATACCGAAGAGGGCGGCGATGGCAGGAAGACGCGAAGCAGCCTTCTTGACCGCAGCCAGAAGCTCGGGAGTCGGTTCGGCAGGGATGCCGAGAGGCTTCACCTGCGTGCGAACCGGCGAGTAGGCCAGCGCATCGAGAACGGTTGCGTAGCGATCGGAACCTGTCTCGGTGGTGAGTGCAGCGGCAGTTGCCTCGGTCAGGCGGGCAGCCAGTTCCGAAGGGAGCGGAGATCCGGCCTTCGGCGGGCGGGAACTCACGCGCAGAGCGCGCACCGTACGTCCACCATCGAGGGTCTCGGTGATTTCGGCGAGCCAGGCGACCTGCTCGGATTCGACGCGTGCGGCGAGGCCGGTGCGCAGTTTCTCGGCGAGTTCGCGGGTCTCCTCGTCGCGGGCCGCGAGATCCGATGCGACCACGACGGAACGAAGATCGCGGAGGTCGAGTTCGGCGATATCGGCCAGAGCCGCTTCTGCCTTGTCGCGCCAGTCGGCGGTACGCAGCGCCGGCATGATCTGTTCGGCGAGTGTCAGGAGGGGAGCAGCGCTGATCTCGGGCTTGCCCTCCGCCTTGTTGGATTCGTTCTGCTTCTCGACGGCGAGACGCACGGCGGGAATGCCGCCGCGCAGGACCTGCTCGGCGACCGGCTTCTGCTCTTCGGGCAACGTGGCGAGCACCGCGTTGCGATGGATGCGACCGGCGCGCAGCCGCTTCGGCTTCGGCTTGGGCTCGGGGGCCGGACGGGTCGGGCGTGCCGGTCGGTTCGGATGCTCCGAGCGCTCCTGGCGCTTGCGCCGATCATCCTGTGAGCCGGCTCCCTCGGGACGCGGCTTGCGGTCACCGGCCGGGCGGCCGGCACGGTCGCCGTCGCGGGGAGGTCGACGATCGCCATCGCGCCGTTCCTTGCGGGGACCCTTGGGGGCAAGCGTGGTGGTGACGAGCTGGTCGTCGTCCTTGCGGGGGGTGCCGACGACTTCGATCCGCTCGGCTTCCTTGCGGGCTCCCTTTGGAGCGAGGACGCCGATGATGACGATCCCGTCCATCATGAAATCGGCATCGGCGCGAACGACATCGCCGACCTTCGCTCCCTCGTAGAGGAGTGAGCCCTGAAGGTCACCCTTCGGGAGCTTGGCCCCGGCAGCACGCCAGGTCCAGGTGCCATCTTCTCGTGAACTGGTCAACTCGACTTCGATGCGGCGCGACATAGGGAGGACACGCTATCCCCAGTGCGCGTCGGAGGGCGAACGGGCGCTCCCGACCGTAGGATCGGCACTCATGGAATCGATCGAACCGGTCCAACATCCACACGAGGGATCTCGATCGGCGGACGATCCCGTCCGCTCCGACAATGGGGAGTTCACCCAACGCCCTTGGGAGGTCCCGGCCGCGGCGACAGAGATCATCCTCGTGCGCCACGGGCAGTCCGCTGCGTTCGTCGAGTCATCACCGTTCGAACTGATCGACGGGCAGGGCAATCCACCGCTCTCCGACCTCGGACATCATCAGGCCCGTCAGGTGGCCGCCAGGCTCGCCGAACTGGAGATCGAAGCGATCTACGCCACGACGCTGCGACGCACCGTCCAGACCGCAAACCCGCTCGCGGAGCGATTGGGGATGGAGATCGGGATCGAGTCCGATCTGCGCGAGGTGCACCTCGGGGAATGGGAGGGAGGGTTCTTCAGGAAGATGGCCGCCGAGGCCCACCCCGCATTCGCCGAGATGGATGCAACACAGGATTGGGGCGCCATCCCCGGAGCCGAAACCTCGGCCTCGTTGCGGGGCCGTGTCCGCTCGGCCCTGACGCGGATACACCTCAGGCACCCGGGGGCACGAGTAGTGGCCGTCAGCCATGGGGGAGCGATCGGGGCCGCACTCGCCGAAGCGACCGGAGCGACCTCACTCGCCTTCTCGTCGACGGACAACGCCTCGATCGCCCGACTGGTCATCCTCGGTGATCGGTGGATTGTTCGCAGCTACAACGACACCGGGCATCTCGACCAGAGTCGATTCCCGGAGCATCAAGGCCCGACCTGACCGACGGA
>CAEZUP010000043.1_pt1 | contig 16607 bp, 15 predicted proteins | sample 7264511 | NCBI WGS metagenome assembly CAEZUP01 (sample SAMEA6813833, study PRJEB35770) | uncultured Microthrixaceae bacterium | biome: Freshwater; feature: Freshwater reservoir; material: water | place: Czech Republic | collected 2016-04-20 | depth 0.5m m
CGGGTTCGGAGGTGTTCGAGCAGATCCTGGGCTGCGCCGACACCGACGTCGGCCATGATCAGTGCCTCTTCGAGTTCGTCCCAGGTCTGCTCGTCGATCCGGGATCTCCCGGCGATCGATCCGACCGCACCGGAGAACGCGCTCCGGGCCTTCGACAGCCGGTCGCGGAATCGGGGTTTCTCGACAACTTCGACTTCTACGGCGGTTTCGACCTCTTCCGGAACGGTTTTGGCCTCGACCTCGGCCTCGGCCTCGACCGCGGTTTCAACCTCGGCCTCGACGGCGACGGTCTCGTCGAGGGTCGATGGCGGCTCGAGCAGGTCGGAGCGACGACGGGTCACGAGGACGCCGACCCCGACACCGAGAATCAGGACAACGAGGAGAAGGACAATCAGCAGTTCCATGAGGGGGCCAGCCTAGTGGGACACCCATTCGCTCCGACCGGGCACACGCAAGGGAGGGCTGCCGAACGGCAGCCCTCCCTCATCCGGACGATCCACTCCGACCCGGGGGATCACTCCCCCGGAATCGGTTACTTCCCGAGCGTTCCGAGCGTCACCGTGGTGTCTCTGGTCTGCCCGTCGCGGACATACGTGATCGTCACGACATCACCGGGACTGAAGGCGCTGATCGTGCCGCGGAGTTCCTCGAAGCTGCGGATCGGGGTGCCGTCCACGGAGACGATGAGATCGCCCGCCTTGATACCGGCGCCGGAAGCAGCGCCACCATCGGTGACGCTCTGGACGTACGCTCCAGCTTCACCGTTCGGCGTTTCGGTGGGGCCACTGAGTCCGAGACCGGCTTTGGTCACGGCCTGACCGGCGACCAACTTGTCGGCGGCGGCTTTGGCCGTACGGATCGGAATCGCGAATCCGATGCCGTTGTTCTCGCCGCTCTGACTGAAGATCGCGGTGTTGATTCCGATGATCTCGCCATTGCGGTTCGAGAGTGCACCACCGGAGTTGCCGGGATTGATGGAGGCATCGGTCTGGATCATGTTGACCACGACACCCTTCTCGTTGTCCACGGGGCGATTGACTGCCGAGACGATTCCCGAGGTGACCGTCTGATCGAGGCCGAACGGGCTGCCGATAGCCACGGCGATCTGGCCCACGGCCGGCTTGGCGGAGGACAGCACCGCGGCGGGAACCGAAAGCCCGCTCACGCGGACGACAGCGACATCGGTGCCGGTGTCCGAACCGAGAACCTCGCCCTTTACCGACTTGCCGTCGGGCGATCGGACCGTGACGGTCGTTTCGGTGCCGATGACGTGGGCGTTGGTCATGATCAGACCCGACGAGTCATAGAAGACACCGGAGCCGAGTCCGCTCGACGTCTCGATCTGCACGACCGAAGGGCTGACGACGGCAGCGACGGCCGCTATCGGTTCCGAACCCGGGTCGATCGTGTCGGCGGTCGCCATGACGGTGGTGCTTCTGCTCACGGTCGTGCTCTGCTCGTTGTCGAGGATCGACCGGGTACCGAAGCCGATGCCGAACAGACCGACGACAACGACAACCGCACCGAGCGTCCGCATGAGTGGCCGACGCCGGCCACGCGTTTCCGATTCCGTCCGGGGAAGATCGGGGGGAGGTGTCGGCGCGCCACCCCATGCCGGGGCATCGGGGCCCGTCGGCGGAGCCGGAGGAGCCGGAGGTGCCGGAGCCCATGCGGTCGGCACGGTGTACGCCCCGGAATCACCCGCCGACGGCTGAACCGGAGGCGCAGGAGGCGCAGGAGGCGCAGGAGGCGCAGGGGGGGCCGGAGGCGGCGGGGGCACGGGAGCACCCTGTGCGGGGGTTCCTGTCGGGGATGTCGAGGAAGGGTCGTTTTCCCAGCTCATGATGATGCTCCTGTGATGACGCCCGGAAGAGCGCTTGGGTGATCGGATCGGCACCGGGAACGATGCCAGATCCGGAACCTACCCACGGGGACCGAAAGGCGAACGAAAGCGGAACGAAACCTCAGCGCAAGCCGCTGAACGCGTCAGGGCCACCCGCACCGGGCAGGGCCGGGAGCCACAGAGCGAAGGCGGCGCCATGCCCGATCGTCGAAACCAGCTTCACCTCACCCCCGTGAGCCTCGGCGATCTGACGAACGATCGTGAGTCCAAGTCCGCTGCGACCCTGTTCGCGACCCTGTCTGGCATCACCTCGCCAGAAGCGCTGGAACACGCGATCGTGATCGGCCGGATCGATCCCCGGACCCTCGTCCTCCACCGCCATCCAGACCCAGGGCCCTTCGCGCCCGGCGCGGACGCGCACGGTGGTGTCGGCCGGCGAGAGACGGACAGCGTTGGCAAGAAGGTTGGCGACAGCCTGACGAAGGGCGAGACGATCACCGACGACCCAGAGTCCCGGCCGGGAGTCGGCGACGAGGCGAATGCCGGCCGCCTCGGCGGGAGCGAGGAACTCCTCGGTCGCGTCGTCGACAAGACCGGCGATGTCGACAGGATCGCGCTCGAGCGAGAGCGTTCCCTTTCGGGCGTAGACCAGAAGATCGTCGACGAGCCGGGCCATCCGCTCCGTCGAGCGCTGGACGATCTCGGCCGTGCGTCGGAGTTCGTCCGCGCTTGCCTCGGGATCGGCGAGGGTCACTTCCAGGTTCGTGCGGATGACCGCCAGCGGATTTCGCAGCTCATGGCTCGCCTCGTGGATGAACTGGCGCTGGCCCTCGAATGCTTCGTCGAGACGGCCCAACATGCTGTCGAAGGTGTCGGCAAGGCGGCGCAGTTCATCCTCGGGACCACCAAGCTCGATGCGGCGGGAAAGATCGCTGGCCTGAATCTCGCGGACGGTCGCCGCGATCTCGCCGATCGGTCGCAACATCCGACCGCTCACCAACCAGCCGACGGCAAGACTCATGAAGAACAACGCCAGCAGGGCCCCGAACGAATAGAGGCGGAGCGCGTTGAGCGCCCGTTGGTTCACCAGTGCCTGCACAACCTGTGCCTGATCGGCCTGGATGAAGGTCTGCCCTCCGGGAAACTGGATCACCATCGCCGAGATCTTCTGATTCTGCAACGAGTAACGAAGTCCGACGTAGATGGCACCGACCATGATCGACGCCAACCCGAAGACCACAACCGAATACACGGCGGTCAAGCGGAACCGGATCGAACCCATCCATCCGGGCAACCGTTTTGCCAAACGGTCGCCCCGCGAGTGCAGACGCGTCCTGACCGCCTGATCGACCGCGGGTTCCGTGCCCTGAGCGTGGCCCGGGTCGATCATGGCGCCAACAACCGGTAGCCCCGCCCGATCACGGTCTCGAGAAGCGGGTCCTCCCCGTCCGATGCGATCTTGCGGCGAAGTGTGCCCACCGTGACTCGCACGGTGTTCGTGAACGGATCGGCATGTTCGTCCCACACGTGCTCGAGCAGCGTTTCCTGCGAAAGGACCTCGCCCGGGCGCGTCATGAAGTACCTCAGCAGAGCGAATTCCTTGGCAGTGAGATCGAGTTGGCGATCGCCGCGATGGGCCACATGGCGCGCGTCGTCGAGCACCAGCTCCCCGACCTGCAGAATCGATGTCGACACGGTCGTGTCCCGTCGCAACAGCGAACGAACCCGAGCCAGCAGTTCGGGAAACGCGAACGGCTTCACGAGATAATCGTCGGCGCCATCGTCGAGCCCGGCGACCCGGTCATCGAGGCCATCGCGGGCGGTGAGCATCAGTATCCGCGGCTGCGCTTCGAGCGACGCCGCGCGGATCGTGCGACAGACTTCCCGGCCGTCCATTCCCGGCATCGTGATATCGAGGCACACGAGGTCGTATCCGTTGATCAGAGCCTTGGAGAGCGCTTCGGGGCCGTCGTTCGCGACATCCACCGCATAGCCCTCGCGACGGAGCCCCCGGGCCACAGCCTCGGCCAGCTCGACTTCGTCATCGACAACCAGGATTCGCATTGGGGCGAACGGTACCGCTCCGCGCCACCTGAAGGGTGACGCCCCCGGCAGCAGGGTGCCGGATCAGGACTCGTTGACCTTCTCGCTGACGACCTTCGAGGAACCGCCGGGCTGCATCGTCACGCCGTAGAGGCAATCGGCGGCTTCCATGGTCCGCTTCTGGTGGCTGACGATCACGAGCTGGGCGTCGTTGCGGAATTCGGCGACCAGACCGAGGAAGCGGTGGAGGTTGACGTCATCGAGCGCGGCTTCGACTTCGTCCATCACGTAGAACGGCGACGGACGGCTGCGGAACACCGCGAAGAGATAGGCCAGCGCCGTGAGCGAGCGCTCACCACCGGAGAGCAGCGAGAGCTTGCGGACGTTCTTGCCCGATGGCCGGGCTTCGACTTCGATGCCCGTGATCAGCAGATTGTCGGGATCGGTCAGCTTGAGTCGGCCCTGACCACCCGGGAACAGCAGCTGGAACAACGCTTCGAAATTTGCAGCCACATCGGCGAAGGCCGCCGCGAACACGTTGACGATCTCGCCGTCGATCGCCCGGATCACCTTGGCGAGTTCGCGTCGGCTCTCCTTGACATCCTCGAGTTGCTTCTCGAGAAATTCGTGACGTTCCTGCAGGGCCTCGAACTCCTCGAGCGCCAACGGATTGATTGGCCCCATGAGACGAAGATCGCGCTCGAGTTCGCGCGTGCGGGCGGCGGGGGTCACACCGTCGGCGAGTTCCGGACATTCGGTCGCGATCGCCACATCGGGTTCGCATTCGAGATCTCGGCGGAGAGCCTCGACCGCAGCTTCGATGCGCATCTCGATCTCGGCCTGCTCGATCTCGGATCGGGCGAGACGCTCGCGCTGCTCGTTGAGAGCCTTCTCCTCTTCGGCCCGACGGCGCCGAAGAGCGTCGAGTCGCGTGGCGACCTGTCGGGCCGCTTCGGATTGGCGTCGGCGTCGCTCGCGGAACTCCTCGAGTTGGGACTCGATGATCGAACTGCGGGCCGCTATCAGGGCTGACATCCGCTCGAGCGCAGTTTCTGTCCGATCGAGTTCGAGACGACGACTCTCGGCCGCTTCGCGCTCGGCAGCCGCACCTTCGAGGCGACTCTCCGCGTCGGCAAGGCGACCGGTGAGAAATTCGCGACGCTCGGTAACCGCAACGCTCCGCACTTCGAGATCGCTGCGTCGCGAACCGACGTCGGCAGCCTGCTCCTCGAGACGGGACCGGGCCTCGGACATGCGTCGAGCCGATTCGGCCAGCTCGGTATCGGCCAGTTCGAGTTCCGGGAGTCGCTCTTCGAGTTCCGTGATCCGCGAACCTTCGCGGGCCACGCGGTCGGTGAGCTCGCCGAGATGGCTCTGCAATGCTTCGGCTTCGGTTGCAGCATCGCGGCGATCGGTTTCGACCCGTTGCAGCCGGTCACCGGCGGCGGTGAGCTGGCTGTCGTTCGCGTCGAGCTGGCGGGCGAGTTCGGCTTCGGCGACAAGCGCCTCGCCGAGTTCGGCCCGCGCCACTTCGAGCACACCCGTTGCGATGGTTGCCGCTTCGAATGCAGCTGCGGAGCGAACTTCGGCTTCTTCGAGTGCGGCGCCGGTAGCTCCGCTGCCGGAGACTCCGACACGCCAACCGGTGACGCCGAAACGATCACCACTCGAGGTCACGATGATCGCATCGGGATGGGCCAGCGATGCGTCGACTGCGGCGACCCAGCCACCGGCCACGACGACTGCCGAACCGATCAACGCATCGAGAAGCGGTTCGACATCGGGTCGGCGGGCGCGCACGTGACGGCGCAGCGGCTCGCCCACTGCCGGAGCAGTGCGGGTCGAACGGGCGGCACCGAGTGCGAGCACCGCTCCACTGAGCGCTTCGCCGTGGAGAGCCTCGAGCGCACGACGGCCCGAATCGACACCATCGACGACGACGGCAGCAAGAGCTTCGCCAGCCGCAGCTTCGAAAGCGTCTTCCCATCCCGGATCCACATCGACAAGATCGAGAACAGTGCCGAGGACACCATCGATGCCACTCAGTCGTTCCGTGCCGGCGCGGGAACGCGCTTCATCGAGGGCGAGTGCAAGAGCTTCGACGCGAGCCTGCCAGGCGTGGTGATCGCTTTCGGCGGCACGGTGAACCGTCTCGGCCGATCCAACCTTCGACTCGGCCTCGGAGCGGCGGCTCTCGGCGGCATCGATCTGCTCCACGAGGGGCAACTCGGCCGACTCGGCGTCGACGAGGTCGAGACGGAGTCGCTCGGCCTCCGCCGCCAGTTGCTCGGTCTTCTCCGTGAGGGCGGCGACGCGACTGCTCACACGATCGCGCTCGGAACGGCCGCGATCGGCGGCCGCTCGCAGCGCGGCGAGTTCACCGCGGACTTCGGCGGCGGCACCGGTGGGGGCAGGAACTCCCGTGGCCCACTGGGCTTCGAATGCCTGACGTTCGTCGGCGAGTGCACCCTCGGCGGCGAGGAGTTCGTCCGCGAGCGGCGTGAAGCGGGAGGCTTCATCCTCGACTTCGGAGAGTTCCGCCGCGAGACGCGCCGCTTCGGCTTCGAGCGAGGCGACAACGCCCTGATCGATGGAAGCGCCACGGGCGCGGTCGATGCCGCGGCGGCGTTCGGCCAGCACCGCGGTGAGGCCGCGCGCCTGCTGGAACAACGATTCGTACTGCGCGAGTCCGTCACCGATGTCGTCGCCACCCATCGCAGTGAGTTCGGCTTCGGTCGACATGACCTGCGTGTCGAGTTCGGCCAGAGCCCGACGAAGGCGTTCTTCGGTCGACTGGAGTTCGAGACGACCGCGCGAGCCCTGTTCGAGACGGGTGCGCAGACCGTGGAGTTCGCGGCCGGCGAGATAAACGCGCAGGGACGTGAGTTCGGCGACGACGGCACCGTGACGACGGGCGGCGTCGGCCTGACGTTCGAGCGGACGCAGTTGGCGGCGCACTTCGCGCAGCAGATCCTGCAATCGGGTCAGATTGCCTTCCGTCGCGGCGAGGCGACGTTCGGACTTCTCTTTGCGGCGGCGATATTTGAGGACGCCGGCGGCCTCTTCGATGATGGCGCGGCGGTCTTCGGGCCGGGCGTTCAGGACCGCATCGATCTGACCCTGCGAGATGATCACGTGCTGTTGGCGACCGACACCGGAATCGGACAGAAGATCCTGGATGTCGAGAAGGCGGCATGGCACACCATTGAGTGCGTACTCGCTGTCACCCGAACGGAAGAGCGTGCGTGTGATCGTGACTTCGGAGAACTCGATCGGAAGAATGCCCGATGCATTGTCGATCGTGAGGCTCACCTCGGCGCGACCGAGCGCAGCACGCTTGGTCGTGCCGGCGAAGATCACGTCGTCCATCTTCTGCGAGCGAACGGCCGAAGGGGCCTGGGCGCCGAGCACCCAACCGATGGCGTCCACGACGTTGGACTTGCCGGAACCATTGGGTCCGACCACGACCGTCACGCCGGGCTCGAAGTCGAGTGCAGTTGTGTCAGCGAAGGACTTGAAGCCCTTCATGGTGAGCCGTTTCAGATACATCAGACCTGACAGACCTCGCAGTAGAAGGTGGACCGGCTCGCAAATTTCGTCTTCACGATGTCATTTCGGCGGCACCGACGGCAAGGCTGCTTCTCGCGGTCATAGACCTGATGATGCTGCTGGTAATCGCCGCCCTTGCCGAAGAGGTCGACGTACTGCCTGTCGGCCAGTGTCGAGCCACCGTATTTGCATGCTTCGTAGAGGATCTCGACCAGGGATCGGTAGAGGCGGCGGATCTCCTGGGTGGTGAGCGAATCGGTCTCGCGGTCGAAGCGGAGACCTGAATCGAAGAGGATCTCGTCGGCATAGATGTTTCCGATGCCGGCGATCATGCTCTGATCCGTGAGGAAAGCCTTGAGCTTCATCTTCTTCGAGCGAAGAAGATGTCCGAAATCGACCCAGGACATCGGGGTCTCGACGGGATCGACACCGAGCGTCGAGAGTTCCTCGATCTCCGAGGTGATCTCGTCCGGCGTTGCGAGGAACATCTCGCCGAAGGTCCGCGGATCGAGGAAGCGCAGTTGACCGCCCTGGGTGAAGGTGACGACCACGTGAGTGTGCTCGGCCACGGGATCCTTCGCGGCAGCGCGGCGGAGTTGCCCGGACATGCGCAGGTGAATGATCCAGACCGAACCGTTGTCGAGAGCCAGCAGCAGATACTTGCCCTTGCGCTGGACGCCGGTGATCTTCGCACCTTCGAGACCGGCCTTGAACTCCTCCGGTGTCTGTCGACGGATCGAACGCTTTCCTGTGACGTCGACGGTCTTGACCTTGCGGCCGACCACTTCGCGTTCCAGTTGACGGCGAATTGTCTCTACTTCGGGCAATTCAGGCATTTCCCTGCTCACTCTCATGGTTGGGCACGACATCGTTGTCGCCCCGTTCGGGAACCGGGACGGATGCGAATCGTGCAAGCGCTGCACCAGCCGCAGCCTGTTCGGCCACCTTTTTCGAACGACCTTCACCCTCGCCGACAACCTCGCCGGCAATGATCACCCGGGCGAAGAAACGCTTGTGATGATCGGGGCCTTCGTCGCCGAGTTCATAGACCGGCGCCGATTCGAAGCGTCGAGCGGCAAGCTCCTGAAGCTTCGATTTGAAATCTGCGCCACCGGGACCGGTGGCTTCGTGGGCGATCCTGTCGCCGAAGAGATCGAGAACGACGTCGCGCGCCGAGTCGATTCCACCGTCGACGAACACCGCACCGATGATCGCCTCCATCGCATCCGAGAGGATCGAGGCTTTCTCGCGGCCTCCGCTGGCGGCTTCACCCTTTCCGAGTCGCAACGCCGAACCGACCCCGAGTTCTGCGGCCACGCTGGCGAGGCTCGGCTCGCACACGATCGCGGCACGGAGTTTCGCCAGGGAGCCCTCGGGCATTTCGGGATGTGTCGTGAAGATGTGATCGGTGACGATCAGACCCAGCACTGCGTCGCCGAGGAACTCGAGACGTTCGTTCGAGGAATCGCCGGCGTGCTCCGCACACCATGAACGATGCGTCAGGGCGAGCTGAATCGGACCGGGCTCGGAGAACGGATGGCCCAGTCGATCGATCAGCGCGGCGAGTGCGTCGGAGGACAGCGAATCAGCCCAGCTTGGCGACGACGTAGTCGACAGCGTCCCGGATCGTCTTGAGATCCTCGAGATCCTCGTCCTCGATGCGGAAACCGACCTGACGCTCACCGAGATCCTCTTCGAGCGCCTCGACGAGTTCGATCAGGGCGAGGCTGTCGGCATCGAGATCATCGGCGAAGGAATCGCCCTCGTTGATCGAGCCGGGTTCGATCTCGAGAATGTCCGAAAGGCGGTCGCGGACGAGCGCAAGCACGTACGCACGATCGACTGGGGCTTGCTCGACATGGGTTTCTGCAGGCACGAACGGCCTCCTCTGGCTCGGATACGTCCTCGGATACGTCGCGGGATCGTAGCCGCATCCCAGCTTGTGCGCTTGTGAATACCGGTGCGGGCGCCGTCGACCCCGATACCCCTGCTTCCGGCCGATGGAACCCCGATCCGACCGGTGTCCCGGTCCGGACGATTGCTAGATCGCAGCCGTGCCCTGGATGGTGCGGGTGAGATGTCCGACGACATCGCCCACCACCATGTCGCGGGCCACGCGGATCGCGTTGACCATCGCCGTCGCCGATGACGAACCGTGACTGATGATGCACACCCCGTCGACTCCGAGGAGCATCGCTCCCCCGGTGTTCTCCGGGTCGAGTTTGGCGTAGAGGGGAAGCAGTGCGGGCCAGAGTGCCTTGGCCGCTTCGCGCGCCTCCGGTGTCGAGTCGAACGCCGCCAGAAGATTCTCGACGATGGCCTTGAGGCCTCCTTCGAGCGTCTTGAGCGCCACGTTGCCGGTGAACCCGTCGGTCACGACGACATCGGCTTCATCGGTCATCAGATCGCGACCTTCGACATTGCCGATGAAACGGGCACCTGTTTCGCCGATCCACGAACCTTCGGCAAGCAGCTTGTGCGTTTCCTTGACCAACGGGTTGCCCTTGGTCGGTTCTTCACCGATCGACAACAGCGCCACCTTGGGAGCATCGATGCCGAAGCGTGTCCGGGCGTAGACGGCCCCCATCTGGGCGAACTGCACCAGCCATTCGGCATTGCATTCCGCGTTGGCCCCGGCATCCATGAGGATCGTCGGGGTTTCGGAGCCGGGAACCGGAATCGGTGTGGCGATCGCCGGACGTTGCACGCCCTTTATCCGTCCCATGCGCAACAGGGCACTCGCCATGGTTGCACCGGTGTTTCCTGCACTCACCATGGCCGAGGCACGCCCGTCCCGCACCGCTTCGGCGCAGCGCACGAGAGACGAATCCTTCATCCTGCGGACACTCGAGCCCGCGTCGGCATCCATGGCGATCACTTCGGACGCCTCGATGACCTCGAGGCCACCGGTATCGCCCAGATCGGCCGAACGTCCGACCAAAATGACCGGAACGCCGAGTTCTTCGGCAGCCTGAATGGCACCGGCGACGATCTCGCCCGGCGCCTTGTCTCCGCCCATGGCGTCGACGGCTATCGGAAGGATGTTCACCGGAGTCGTTCGTTCAACCGTCGGTCGACAGTGATGCTCAGTCGACGGCGATGGCCTGGCGGCCGTGATACCAGCCGCAGTTTCCACACACGACGTGCGGACGCTTCACCGCGCCGCAACGCGGGCAGGTGCTGCGGGCAGTCGTCGTGATCCGCCATGCGGATGCTCGACGGCTACGGCTTTTGGCTTTGGAGGTTTTCTTCTTGGGAACGGCCATGATGATTCCTGTGGCTGGGGGGGCACCGCTGCCCGTCTGCGCGAAGGACACCCGGGCTCGGAAGTCCCCGGGGCAAGGGGGATGACTCTAGTCGTCTTCGGCCGAAGAATCGAAGTTCAGATCTCCGAGGGCCGCCCAGCGGGGATCGGCGGGGGGATCGACGACCTCGTCCGGGCCACCTTCAACCCCTGTGGGAAAGGCATCGGGGGCGGGGCCGGGACAATCCTCGGCGCACAACGGGGCGAGCGGAAGTGCCAGCAGAACTGCGTCGCGGATCATCGGTTCGAGATCCACCGCGTCCTCGGACATCTTGTAGGTCTCCCCGTCGACGGGTCGCGGCTCGAAGATTTCGCGCACCTCGACCGAAGTGCTCGACTCCACCGGAGCGAGGCAACGGCGACATTCACCGAGCCACGGCACCGTGATCGTTCCGGTGGCGACGAGTCCGTTGCTCAACGCCTCGAGTTCGAGATCCACGTCGATCTCCGCGCCCTCGGGCACGTGCGCACTCGTGATTTCGAGACCGGGAACGATGAGCTGGCGGTGATATCGGCTCCGGGTACCCGGCTGACGACGGAGATCACCGATTCCGACAAGCAACATGCGGCCCTGCACCGGATCAGTCCAGGTCTTGATCGAAGAACGAGGCGGCGACGTCGCGGATGGTTTCCGGGGCGTTCGGTGCCGGGGGCGGCGGAAGATCCGAATAGCGATCGTCGACCACGGTCAGTCGGGTCTGGCGGGGGCTGCGCTCCGACTCGTCCTGGGCCGACATGTCCTCGTTGCCGACCTGCTCGTCCCATGAGGGAGAGGCAGCCGCCGGATGATTGGTTCCCTCCGAGTCGTACAGGGGAAGCGCGTCGTCGAGATTGGCGAGCTCGTCATAGATCGGTGGCGGCGCCGCCACTCCGGGAATCTCGCCGTACGCATCGAGAGCGAAACCCTCGTCGTCGTATCCATGATCCTCGTCCACCGCCGCTGCTGCAGCAGCCTCGGCCAGCAGGTTCGTGCCCTGCAGCTTGGCCCGGCCGGCACCGACGAGCCGTTGCGTGCGCTCGAGGACGATCTCGAAGCTCGCGAGTTTCTGATCGCAGAAGTCCTCGACCTCATGGCGAAGACGGCGGGCGTCGCCCTGCGCCGCCTCCACGATCTCGTAGGCGCGTTGCTCGGCGGCCTTCACGACCTCGGTCCGCTGAACCATCCGTTCGGCGCGGGCGGTGGCCTGGGCGAGGATCTCGTCGGCCTCGTGACGGGTGCGGGCGAGGAATTCCTCTCGCTCCTTGAGCAGCCAGCGTGCGGCCCGGAGTTCCTCCGGGAGTTGCTCGAGGGCTTCCTCGACGAGCTCGAGAACCTCGTCCTTCGTGATCATCGAGGAGGCCGAGAGCGGCACCGGGCGGGCGTTCTCGATGACGGCGCGAATCTGCAGCAGCACGTCCTCGGTTTCGGCCGGGTGATACTGCGCTCCGACCGACGGAGGGGTCAGATCGAGATCGAGATCGAGGTCTTCGTAGTCGCTCACGATTGGTATTTCTCCTGAAGTCGTTTGGCGACAGCTTCCGGCACCATCGTCGAAACATCGCCGCCGAATCGGGTGATTTCACGTATCAACTTCGAGGCGAGGAACGAGTTCCCCGACGTCGAAGGAATGAAGAGGGTGTCGACGCCGGAAATCTTGTGGTTCATCTGCGCCATCTGCAGTTCGCTCTCGAAATCGGAAACGGCACGGAGGCCCTTGACGATGAAGTCGGCCTCGAGTTCCTGCGAGAGGTCGACGACGAGCGAGGCGAACATGGTCACGGTCACGTTGCCGAATTTGGCCACCGACTCCTCGAGCATCTCGCGCCGCTCGTCGAGGGTGAACAGCGGCTCACCCTTCTGGAGATTGCGCATCGCAGCGACGACGACGTGATCGAACAGCCGCGAAGCGGTTGCGATGATCTCGAGATGTCCATTGTGGATCGGATCGAACGATCCGGGGTAGAGCACGCGGGTCACGAAGGCTCCGACGGGTCGCTCGAGAGCTCAAGGCTCGGGGGCTGGATGATTGTCACGAGCGTACCCCCGTACTTCTTCTCCCTCAGGGCATTCCAACCGTCGGGCAGGGCCACCGACCGGTCGGACTCGATCACGATGTACGCGTCGGGGCCCACACGGGCGACGGCTTCGAGCAGTTCGATCCATTCCCGATCTTCGATCGAGTAGGGCGGATCGAGGATGACCAGGTCGAACCGGTCGACCGATTCCTCGCGGTGCCGGGCCAGGAACACCCCGGCGTCAACGGTCTCGATGCGGCCCCGGGAGGTGTAGCCGGTGGTCGCGAGGTTCTCCTCGATCGCCTTCCGGGCTACCCGTCCGTGATCGACGAACACGACGTGTTCGGCACCTCGCGACAGCGCCTCGATCCCGAGGGCTCCCGAACCGGCATAGAGGTCGAGGACACGGGCTTCGAAGACCGCGTCGAGGCTGACCAGCGAATTGAACATCGCCTCCCTCACCCGGTCGAGGGTGGGACGCGTGTCTTTGCCCTCCGGGGCGACGAGATGGCGCCCTCGCGCTTCACCGGCAACGACTCTCACCCCGGCGACCGTACCCTGTTCCCATGGACGCTGAACTCGGCATGACCTGTGTGGACTGCGGCGGAACGCTTCATCCACTTTCCCACCCACCCGAAGACGGCTGGGAACCCGGCGATGTCGTCGCCTACCGCTGCCCCGATTGCAACGAACGATTCGACATCGTGCTCCCCGATCTCGAGGACGACGACAGGTACTGAATGCCCCGGCCCAGGGTCTAGAGGCCCGTCGGGAGAAGTCCGCAGAGGATGTCGGCGAGTTCTGTCGGCCGCGCAACCATCGGCGAATGGTCGCCTGCGATTTCGACCACATCGGCACCGATTCGGACCGCGATCGCTCGTTGGGCATCGGGAAGGATGATCGGATCGTCGGCACACACGACGTACGTGCTCGGAACCGTGCGCCAAGCGGCCTGTTCCACGATCGCCGCTCCGCCCGTGTGACCGGGGCGGAGCTCGTCGGCCCATCGGGCTGCGTCGAGCACATCGATGTCGGGATAGAAGATGCGTGCGGCGAGGTCGGGATCGATGAACGGGATGCCGTCGTCACCTGCACGCATGGCGGACATGAATTCATCGCCGATGGCCACCGGACCGCCACTGGCCCGTTCGCCCTCGTCGGGCCCGAGTGCAGCGAGGTAGACGAGCCGCTCGACGGACGGGTGGTTCCCGGCGACGGTGATCACCGATCCGCCGTAGGAGTGTCCCAGGAGCAGGACCGGACCCTCGATGTTGTCGAGTACCGAGATGACTGCGGCCGCATCCGCATCGAGATCAGTCAGGGGCAGGTCGAGCACGACGGACCCGACACCGCGCGACTCGAGTTCGTCAACCAGCGGTGCGAAACACCAGCCGCCGTGGAATGCGCCATGGGTAAGCACGATCGTCGTCATTTCCGCACCTTACGGGAACCGACTCGACTCTTGTCCTCAACTTTTCAGGAGGAAGTCGACATCCTCCCCACCGAGGAAGAGTTCGACCTCTTCGGCAAGAAGTTCATGATCGGCGAGATCGGGATCGGCATCGAGAATCTCCATCGCCACCTCCCGGGCTTTGACCACCCACTCGCGGTCGCGCCGCAATGACGCCAGCTTGAGATCGTTCTGGCCTTTCTGGCGCTCCCCCATGATCGTGCCTTCGCCGCGGAGATCGAGATCGACTTCGGCGAGTTCGAATCCGTCGGTCGAGCGCACGAGTGCCTCGAGTCGGGCTTCGCCATCGAAGTTCGTTGCCTCACCGACGAGCCAGCACCACGACTTGGCCGAGCCTCGCCCGACCCGGCCGCGCAACTGGTGCAGCTGGGCGATGCCGAACCGGGTCGCATCGAGAATCACCATCACCGTCGCATTCGGCACGTCGACACCGACCTCGATCACGGTCGTCGCGACGAGGACGTCGAGATCGCGGCGGCGGAACGATTCCATCACGTCGGCTTTTTCCGAAGCCGGCAGACGTCCGTGGAGCAATCCGACCCGGAGATCGGAGAGTTCCCCCGCCGAGAGTTCGTCGAACGTCTCCTGTGCCGATCGGACTTCGAGCTTCTCGCTCTCGTCGATCAGGGGGCACACCACATACGCCTGGCGCCCGGCCGCGACCTCGTCGCGCACCTGTTGCCAGACCTCCATCTCGTCGAGTTCCGATTTCGCCCAACGGGTGACGATCGGCGTGCGACCCGGCGGGAGTTCGTCGAGCACCGAGACATCGAGATCGCCGTAGACCGTCATGGCGGCCGTGCGGGGAATGGGTGTCGCCGTCATGACGAGCACATCGGGTATCGCCTCACCCGCGCCCTTGTCGCGCAATGCCGCCCGCTGCTCGACGCCGAATCGGTGTTGCTCGTCGATCACCACGACCCCCAGCGACTGGAACTCGATCCCTTCGGAGATGAGCGCATGTGTGCCGATGGCGATGTCGACAGATCCCGAGGCGAGATCGGCGAGGATCCGACGCCTGTCCCCCGCCGATGTCCGGTTCGTGAGCAGAACGACGCGCAACGGGCGGTCGAGGCCGGCGCCTCCGAAGAGATTGCCGTCGTCGGTATCGGGAACCGTGAATCCGTCGAGCAGGTGACGGATGCCGAGATGGTGTTGTTCGGCGAGGACCTCGGTCGGCGCCATGAGTGCCCCCTGATGGCCGCCCTGCACTGCCGCGAGAAGCGCGCTCACGGCGACCACGGTCTTACCCGAGCCCACATCGCCCTGCAGCAATCGGTGCATCGGATGCCCTTTGCGCAGATCGTCCATGATCTCGCCGATCGCCCGCTTCTGCGCGGCGGTGAGTTCGTAGGGCAGCCGCTCGTGGAAGCGGGCCACCAGCGGACCTCCGGCACCCGCGCCGACATCGTGGGCGATCCCGACAGCGGTGCGCTCCATCTCGCGTTTGCGGTGCACGAGTTCGACCTGCACGCGCAGAAGTTCGTCGAAGGCGAGTCGCCTCCTCGCCGTGGCGGCTTCCCTCATCGATTCGGGCGAGTGGATGCCGCGGAATGCTGCGGTGCGGTCCACGAGTTCGAGGCGGTCGCGGATCGAGACATCGAGCGGATCGGCGAATTCTCCTGCCCGTTTCAGGGTTTCCTCGCACAGCCGGGCCACATCCCAGCTCATGACACCGGCCTTCTCCGACTGCGGATACACGGGAACGATCTTCGCCGTGCGATCACCGATCAGATCGACAACAGGATTGGTCATCTTGCGTTGACCCTGGAAGAGCTCGAGTCGCCCGAACAACACGACATCGAGACCGGGTGCCAACTGGCGTTCGCGGAAAGGTTGGTTGAAGAACGTGATCTGCAGACGTCCCGTGCCATCGGTGACGTCGGTGGTCACCATCGACTTGCCGTTGCGCGTCCGACGCGACGTCGACCTGACCACCTGCACCAGGACAGTCGCTTCCTCACCCACCTCGAGATCGGCGAGCTTCGCCTGATTCGTGCGGTCGATGTAACGCCTCGGGTAGTAGGTGAGCATGTCGAGAACCGACCGGATGTTCAGCTTGGCCAGCGAACCCGCCTTGGTGTCACCCACACCTTTGAGTTCCGTGACGGGCAACTCGGCCAATTGCAGCAGACGCCGTGCCATGTCGCGTCCGGCTATTCGATGCCGAAGAGGTACGGGTAGAGCGGTTGCCCTCCGTGATGGACCTCAACCTCGCAACCGGCGCGGTTGTCGTGAAGCCACACCTCGAGATGACGCGTGATCGCTTGCGATGCACCATCGCCCTCGATGATCGTGACGATCTCGTGCTCGGGTCCGACCAACTGGTCGAGGAGGGTCGTCGCCGCACCCGACAGATCGTCGTCGATGGCCAGGATTCCGTCGCGGGCGATGCCCAGCCA
>CAEZUP010000044.1_pt1 | contig 16533 bp, 18 predicted proteins | sample 7264511 | NCBI WGS metagenome assembly CAEZUP01 (sample SAMEA6813833, study PRJEB35770) | uncultured Microthrixaceae bacterium | biome: Freshwater; feature: Freshwater reservoir; material: water | place: Czech Republic | collected 2016-04-20 | depth 0.5m m
ACGCAATCCCGACTGGAAGCCGATGTGAATCATGCCCACTGAACGACTCAACGGAATCGACATTCATTGGGAGCGGATGGGCGATGGTCCCCGCCTCCTCATGTTCAACGGTTCGACGTCCACGATCGAACGGATGCGCCCGATCATGGGTCTCTTCGCGACCCGATTCGATGTCGTCCTTCATGACCAACGCGGACTCGGCCTCACCGAGATTCCCGATGGTCCGTTCACGATGGCCGATTACGCGGCCGATGCCATCGCTCTGCTCGATCATCTGGGCTGGGAAACGTGTCGTGTCGTCGGCATCAGCTTCGGTGGCATGGTTGCCCAGGAGTTCGCCGCCACCGTGCCTGATCGGGTCGAACGTCTCGCCCTTCTCTGCACGTCGTCCGGAGGCGAGGGGGGATCGTCGTATCCGCTGCATGAACTGCGCACCATGGAACCCGCAGAGGTCGCCGATGTCGCGATGCGCATCATGGACACCCGCTTCACCCCGGAATGGCTCGAATCCCATCCGGCCGACCGGATGTTCGTCGACGGAATCTCGGCGGCCAACGGTCCGCCCCCCGGTTCGGAGGTGGAGCGGGGTGAACTCGAACAACTGGGTGCGCGCCGCCGCCACGATGTCTGGGAACGATTGCCGCTGATCACGGCGCCGACTTTCGTCGGCGCCGGTCGCTTCGACGGGATCGCGCCGCTGGCGAACAGCGAGGCGATCGCTTCGCATGTCCCGAATGCGGAGTTGCATGTCTATGAGGGCGGCCACGGTTTCTTCGCCCAGGACGGCTCGGCGTTCCCGGAGATTCTGGATTTCCTGGCCGGATGAATCGCCGGGGTGATTGAACCGCCTATTCGGCGGGCATCACCTGGGCCATGAACTGGCCGAGATCGAAGTATTCGCGCCACTTGGCGATCTTGTCGCCCTCGAACTCGAACACTCCGAGAACGGGAAGCGACACGATGCCGCCGTCTTCTTTTTCGAAGATGTCGACACGTTCGGTGAAGACCGTCGAACCGTTCGAGGCGATGGTCAGGATCTTGAACTCGACGACCTTGAGCCCGGCCGTGAAGCCGTCGATCATCGCCGCGATCTCGTCATGGCCGACCATGGGATCGACGGGAATGTTGTGATAAATCCCGTCGGCCGTGAACCAGTCGACGATGGCGGCGGTATCGCCATCGGCCCAGGCGGCACAGAAATCGCGGACGAGTTGTTCGTAACGAGCGCCATCAGACATTGCATCCCCCGGGGTGGAAGTGATCGAAGTGGTGGGTGGCACCGCAGTGCGGGCCGACGACATCCTGACACCACGAACGGAAGGGCGCACCCGGGCTTCGGTCGCTACGCTCCTGCCCGTCGGTACCGGAGATCGGACGAGGATGGCCACTGCAGGCGATGAACCATTCGAGATAGCGCTGAACCCGATGCCGGGACGGCTCCTGCACGACCAACTTCGAGCTCTTCGCGACGAGCATGGCCCGATAGCGCCGGTGCGCTTCTACGGGATGGCCTCGTTCGTGATCCTCGATTACGACGAACTCCGGGCGTTCTTCACCGCTCAGGAGGAGTTTCCCGGAGGCGAGGTCTACAAGCATCAACTGGAGTCGACAATAGGCCCGACGTTCATCAGCATGGACGGCACCGATCATGACGTGTATCGGCAACTGGTGACGCCGGCGTTCCGCTCGAGGGCGACGACGAGATTCGTCGACAGTCAACTCACCCCGCTGGCGCATCAGTTGCTGGACGGGATCGTTTCGTCGGGCGAGGGCGACCTGATCGCCGGGTTCGCCGATCGGCTCCCGTTCTGGGCGATAAGTCGAAAGCTTGGCCTTCCCGACGGATACGAAGATCGGCAGCGGGGCTGGGCGCATGCATTGCTCTCGGAACTTTCCGATCCCGAAGGGGCGAAGGTCGCGTCGGCCGAACTCACGGAACTGATTGCACCGGTGATCGCCGACCGGCGGAGCAATCCGGGCGACGACGTGATCTCGCAGCTCGTTGCGAACGAGTACAACGGCCGTCATCTCACCGACGCCGAAATCCTCTCGCATGTACGTCTGCTGTTCGCCGTGGGCGCTACGACAACATCGGATGCATTGAGCAATCTGCTCTGGACGCTTCTTCATCGTCCCGAGTTGCTTCGGCGGCTGCGCGCGGAACCGGAATCCCGACCGAGCGCAGTGCGCGAATTGCTCCGCTGGGAGCCGCCCGTGCCGCTTCTGCCGCGGATGGCGCGCAACGGCGGGGTGATCGCCGGGGTGGAGGTTCCGCCGATGTCGATCGTGCTGGGTGGAATCGCCAGCGCCAACCGGGATCCGGCGAGATTCGCCGATCCCGATGTGTTCGACATCGATCGTCCTGACGCCGACGTGCTGACGTTCGGATTCGGATCGAAATTCTGTCCGGGATCACATCTCGCGAAACTCCAGTTGCTCGCTGCACTCGAGGTCGTGCTCGATCGTCTTCCGGAACTGCGATTGCTCGACGACGAGCCGGGTCCGGAACCGAGCGGGTGCAATCTGCGATCGGTGGCGAGTCTTCGCTGCGCATGGGCTGTGGCCTGACCAAGCGTTCGCCGGTCGGCACGGACGGGCGTACGGTGTCGATTGTCCACACGCACGGGGGTGTCATTTCCATGGCCGATTTCAGTCTCGATCCGGAATTCGAAGAACAGCTCGACTGGATCCGTGGATTCGTCAAGGCCGAGATCGAACCCTTGGACCTCGCCTTCGAGGGCGAGGAGACCGTCTACAACAAGTCGGGCCATCTCTACAGTGACGTCATCCGTCCGTTGCAGCAGGTCGTGAAGGACAAGGGACTCTGGTCGTGTCATCTCACGCCGGAGTACGGCGGCCAGGGTTACGGGCAGGTCCGTCTGGCGTACATGAACGAGATCCTCGGTCGTTCACAATTCGCCCCGACCGTGTTCGGCAGTCAGGCCCCCGACTCGGGCAACGCCGAGATTCTCGCCCATTACGGAACCGACGAGCAGAAGGAGCGCTATCTCCAGCCCCTTCTCGACGGCTATATCTCGTCGTGTTACTCGATGACCGAACCGCAGGGTGGCGCCGATCCCGGTGTGTTCACCACCCGTGCGGTGCTCGACGGAGACGAGTGGGTCATCGACGGCGAGAAGTGGTACTCGTCATCGTTGCGATTCGCCGCATTCGTGATCGTGATGGCCGTGACCGATCCCGATGTCTCCATCTACAAGGGCATGTCGATGTTCCTTGTTCCGACCGATTCGCCGGGACTCGAGGTCATCCGCAACGTCGGGACCGGCGGCGAGGCCGAGGGACACGGTGGCCACGCGTACGTGCGGTACAACGCAGTTCGGGTGCCGAAGGACAATCTTCTCGGCGGCGAGGGTCAGGCGTTCGAAGTTGCGCAGACCCGACTCGGCGGCGGACGACTTCATCACGCAATGCGCACGGTCGGCGCCGTGGGTCGATGTCTCGACATGTTGTGCGAACGAGCTCTCAGCCGTACGACGCAGGGTGAGTTGCTGGCCCGCAAGCAGATGACACAGGAAAAGATCGCAGACTCCTGGATCGAACTCACGCAGTTCCGTTTGCAGGTGCTCCATGCGGCATGGCGCGTCGATCAGGTGGGCGGACACGCGGCGCGCAAGGAGATCGCGGCCGTGAAGGTCGCAACGCCGAAGGTTTACCGCGAGGCGGTGCTGCGAACGATGCAACTGCACGGCGCGCTCGGTGTCTCCAACGAGATGCCGCTGTCGAAGATGCTCATGGCCTCGGTGACGATGGGTATCGCCGACGGGCCGACCGAGGTGCACAAGGGAACACTGGCCCGCGAGGTTCTCAAGTCATACCGCCCCGCCGAAGGGGACTGGCCGAGCGAACACCTTCCCGATCGCCGGGCCGCAGCGCGGGAAGAGTTCGCCGAAATACTGGAGATCGTTGCCGCCGAGTACTGAGGCGGTCGACGACTCGGGTCAGTAGCTGCCACCGAGTTTGCGATGATCCCACGAGATCGTCTTCTCGACGTTCAACTTCACGACGACCCGCTTGTTGAGCATGAGCTCGACGAACGGCTTCATCTCTTCGGTGTACGGAGCGTTGTAACGGGAGAAGACGCTGACGCCGAGTTCCCAGATGCGATCGGGATCTTCCACGATCTCGGCCTTGCCGATGAGCGTGACACCGCGGAGGGTCTCGTAGGTCTCGCCGTCCTCGACCAGCACGGTCATGTTCGGATTACGGCGAAGGTTGACGACCTTCTGGGCCTTGGCCTTGCTCTCGATGCCGACGGCACCTTCGAGGAATCCGTACCACATGGCGATCGAGTGGATGCTGCCGTCGGCGGCGATGGTCGACATCGTCATCGAATGGCGCTCCTGGAGAAACGCGTCGATCTCTTCCTGCGACATCACGATCTTGTTGCGCTGCTTGATCCCGGCTGGTTTCGGTGTATCGGACACGAGTTTCCCCCTACGCGGCTAACGGACCTCGGAACCGTAACACCGGAGCGAAATGCGCTTCACCCGGCGGGCCGGCGGTGACGGGCGGTAGTGTTCGCCGGTCGAACGGGGCGCACCTGCCCTGCATCTCGAACGATCTCGAGGGGGAGCCCCGCCATGAATCCAGTTGAAGCGGCCAACGCAACGGCCCAGGCCATCGGAGATCTCGGAGGGGCCTTCATGACCGACGGCGCCACCTATGCCCGTGGTGGTGAACTCGGCTTCTCCGGCATCGATTTCTACGTGCTCGGTCGGGGTGGAGTCCTCGGCGACACCTCCGCCGATGTTGTCGCCGCCGCCTTCTATGTCTGGAGCCCGGACCAGACCCGGACCCAGTGGGCCTCGGCCCGGGCTGTGATGGAGCCGGCCCCGGCTGCCGCCGAGTGGGCCTCGCTGTGCCATGCCTATGGCGAAGCGAACCTTCCCGACACCGAGGGACTCGCCCGGCTCGCTGAACTCGCCACGAAGATGATCGATGCCGCTTCGCCGGCCGGTGCCGCGTTGTTCGCCGGATGGCGCGAACTGCCCGTCCCCGGAACCGATCGCCTGAAGGCGCGGGTGCAACACCAACTGAACGCCCTGCGCGAACTACGCGGCGGTCTTCACGGCGGTGCGGTTCTTGCCGCCGGTCTGCTGCCGCAAGAGGCGGTTGCGTTCCGGGCGCCGTTCATGGCTCCCATCTTCGGATGGGACCCGGAAACGCTTCCCGAGGGCGGCACCGTCAAGGAGCAGTGGAAGATCGCCGAGGCCGGCACCGACGCCGCAATGGGCCGAGTCTTCGCCGCACTTTCCGATAACGAGCTCACCGAATTCACCGAACTCATCACTGCATTGCACGCTGCGGTTCAGGCCGCCAAGGAGGCATGACCGTTATGGACATCCGCGAAGCTCTCTACACAACCCGTGCAATGCGACGGGTCAAGCCCGATCCGATCCCGATGGATGTGCAGGCCCGCATCATGGACGCCGCCGTGCGCGCTCCGAGCGGCGGCAACACCCAGAACTGGCGGTTCATGCTCGTCGACGATTCCGAGGTCATCGGCAAGATCGCGCCGCTCTATCGCAAGGCGATGGCGATGCTCTGGGAGACGCTCTACGCCGATCGCATTGCGGCGGCAAAAGCCGATCCCGATTCCGAAGAGTCGAAGTCGATGATGCGGGTGCAGAACTCGGCGCAGTGGCTGGCCGACAACTTCGAGGTCGTCCCGCTCTACCTGTTCGGCTTCACCCAGCACGACACCAGCGGCAGTTCCATCTATCCCGCACTCTGGAACGCGCAGCTCGCTGCACGTGCCGAAGGCATCGGAACATCGCTCACCCAGGTGTTGGCGTTCTTCAACGACGACGTGCTGTCGATCCTCGGTGTTCCGCTCGACGAGGGATGGAACATGGCCGGCTGCGTGTCGCTCGGTTACCCGACGGGCAAGTGGGGCATCGCCGCCCGTCAGCCCGCCCACGAGGTTTCGTTCCGTAATCAGTGGGGAAGCGACGTCGGTTTCCGCACCGACACGCCGCTCTGGCCTTGATCAACCCAAGGTACTGGTTGCTGCTCCACTCTCCGCTCGTTTGACAGCGTACGCCTGCGGATCCTGTTTGTACTGCTCCACGTCGCTGAGCGGAACAAATCCGAAGCGTGGTGTGGCGTAACCGATGAGTTGGTCGACTTCGTCGTAGACTGAGAAACCGATGTTCGGATATCCCGGGTTTCTTTCGATGCCCACGGCATCGATCTGGCGCGGGCGACTCAGATCCTCTGGTCGGATGTGTCCCACAGTCACATCCCCCTGCTGCACATACACCGGTTCTGTCAATGAAGGTGCTGGGATGACCGCTGGTGGTTGTTCGGATACCGACGCCGTCGCAAGTGTCGAGCCAACAATGGCACCGCCTATTCCTACGAGTGCCAATATGCCCAAACCTGCTGACGTCTTTAATGTGCGGGTGAACTTCATGGAAACTTCTCCTGTCATGGTTGAGCGTAAACCGCTGGTGTAGACGAGTAGGAGTACGAGTTCGGGTAGTACTGGTAAGCGAGATTCAAGGCAATTCTGGTTTGGAACCGGAGCGAGAAGTATGAGCCGTTGAAGCAAGCCGTCTGATTGGCGATGTACGCAAGTGCAGCGACGTTGGTGAAATCGGACGCGCGGGCAATCCAATCATTCGCAGTATTTGATCGTGATGACGAGGCGCAGTAGTAGGTGAGTCCATTTCGAGTTGCGTAGATGTCGAAGGAAGCCTTGTTGTAACCCGCTGGGGCTGGTGCCGGATTGGCACAGAACACATCGCGTTTCGACTTTGCGTCCAGCACGAAATTGATACCGATTGAGTTGCCGCCACTCGTATTGGTGTGGATCGACCAGTTGTAAACAGCGCAATACAGCGTCCCGAACGGATCTGCTGCGTAGTAGTGCTGGTCACCTGAAGTCTGAAAGCTTGCGGAGGAGATCCCAGTCCCGAGCCCAAGCGTGAAACAACCAACCACTACCACGACCAAAATCCGCAGATTCATGTTTACCCTCGCCGCCGCAAGTCTCCCGCCTGAAGACCTTGTTGACGGTATTAGCTGGTTTCAGGTCTGTCAACAAATTCCACAGAAGGGCCAGCGTTCCAAAGCTTTGATGCGGCCAGCAAGTTTTCAATCCTCGGACGCCGGTGCCCAATGGGTGCGTAGATCGGCCAGCCATTCGGGAAACTCGAGTGGTGGATCGGGAAGCTGTGTGACGCCGTTGTCGTCGAGCGCGGCGGTGAAGAGCTCGGGTTGGTCACCCCACGAGCGGGGATCGCCCATCATGACTTCGTAGAGCTTCGCTCCGTCGTCGCCGGCCCGGATCGGGCCGAATGCCGCGCCGAACGGCAACTCGACATGGGTTCCGGCGGGACACCAGCGGTCACCGAACCACAGGCCGCCGTCGATGACGAACACCATGTGCGGGCTGTAATGCCCGTGACGACGGACGATCATGCCGGGGTCGTACTCGGCGTAGAGCGAGAGGTACTGCGGGTCCGGACTGAACGCGAACCATTTCTCGCGCACGTAGGACTCCGTGCCGTCGGCGTTCTTCTGGGCCCGGCAAAGCTGCCACGGCATGTCGGGATCGTCCATGTGCCGGAAGATCACTTCCTTGCCGGGGATCGGCAAGGAGACCGACGCCGGATCGACCTCGCTCACGCGATGAAGTCGAACTCGACGTGTGCGGATTCGACGCCGCGGACGAACGCGTTCGGCATGTGAACCGGCGAGGTGCCTTCCACCATGCGCCATCCGGATGTCCGCCGGAGAAGTTCCTCGAAGAACACGCGGATTTCGAGTCGGGCGAGCGAAGCGCCGAGGCAGAAATGCGTTCCGAAACCGAATGCGATGTGGTTGTTCGGAGTGCGGGCGACATCGAAGGTCTCGGGATCGCTGAACTGGGCTTCGTCGCGGTTCGCCGACGAGTACATCAGCAGGACCTGGGTGCCGGCGGGAATGGTGACGCCGTTGACCTCGGCATCGACCTTGGCCACCCGGCACATGTTGTGGATCGGCGTGACGTAGCGGATGAACTCCTCGACGGCCACGGTGAGGTCGGCTCCATTACGGAGTTTCGCCTCTTCGGCCGGATTCGCCATGAGGTTCAGGATCGTGTGGGCGATGACGGTGCGGGTGGTTTCGGCGCCGCCGTCGAGAAGCAGGAGCGAATCGCCGATGACGTCCTCGAGGGTCATCGGGCATCCGTCGACTTCGGCCGTCGTGTAATGGCTGAGCACGTCGTCGGCGGGGCAGGACTTCTTGAGTTCGAAAAGGTCCGCTGCCGCCTGCGCGAATTCCATGGTGGCCACGACGCCTTCGTCGTTGAAGTACCGGGGACCGCCGCCGAGAGCGATCGTCGTCTCGGACCAATGCTTGAGCAGAGGCCACTGGTCTTCTTCGAATCCGAGGAGTTTGCCGATCATCATGGCGGGCAGTGGTGCGGCGAGGTCGTTGACGATCTCGGCGGTTCCGTTGTTGGCCTGCGTGGCATCGAGAAGCTTGGTGACCTTCCCGCGGATGTCGTCTTCCCACGCGCTCGCGGCGCGCGGAGTGAATCGACGCGAGACGAGATTGCGGCGCTTCATGTGGATGGGATCGTCGAGTCCGATGATGGCGTTGTCGGCCGGAAGATTGGGGCGGTAGCCACCCTTCTCCTTGTCGGAGTTGATGAAGACGTCCTTGCGCTTCTCGATCTCGACGATGTCCTCGTAGCGGGTGACGCCCCAGAGTTCGTTGATCGAATCCCAGTAGATGGGCTCGTTGGCGCGCATCCAGGCGTACGTCGGATACGGATCGCCGCCGTACAGATCGGGGGCAAGCAGATCGATCGCGAGGCGTTCCATGGTGTTCTCCCGGTTGATGCGTCGGATGACGTGTCGGACCCCGGATCGTAGTGCTGAGGGCCCGGGATGTTCGGCGCCGCCGGGGTGACGTCGGCCGGAACCCTTACAGGCCATTGTGATCCCTGTCACAATACGAAACGAAAGTGTTCCGAAATGGTTGTGTTTCGTTATGATCGGGATCCAGAGCCGACACTCGAGGTGGCCGGCCCGGAACGGACAGACATGACTCCCGACGAACAACGCATCCACGATCGCCGTTGGCTCTCCCTGGCGATTCTCGCCGGAAGCCTGATGGTGATCACGCTCGACAACACCATCCTCAACGTGGCGATCCCCTCGTTGGTGAAGGATCTCGACGCGTCGACGAGCCAGCTGCAGTGGATCATCGACGGGTACACGCTGGTGTTCGCCGGACTTCTACTGACCGCCGGCGCCCTCGGCGACCGGTTCGGCCGGAAGGGCGCGTTGCAGGTCGGCCTCGCCATCTTCGGCATCGCTTCGATGACCTCTGCACTGGCATCGACCCCGATGCAACTGACGCTGTGTCGTGCTGCGATGGGTGTCGGCGGTGCACTGATCATGCCGTCGACGTTGTCGTTGCTCACCAACCTGTTTCGCGACCCGCGCGAGCGTGGGCGAGCCATCGGCGTGTGGGCCGCCGTCGCCGGTGCGAGTGGTGCACTCGGTCCTGTCCTCGGCGGAGTTCTCCTCAAATACTTCTCGTGGCATTCGGTGTTTCTGATCAATGTTCCGATCATCATTGTCCTGCTCATCGCCGGCCGGTCGTTGCTGCCGCAGTCGAAGGCTCCCGGTGCTGCGAAACTCGACCCGTTGGGCGCGGTGCTCTCCATCGTCGGGCTTACGGCACTGCTGTGGGCGGTCATCGAGACGCCCACCAACGGATGGACGTCAACGAATGTCCTGATCTCGTTCAGCATCGGAATGGCTGCACTGGGAGCGTTCGTGGCGTGGCAGTTGCACACCGATCATCCGATGCTCGACGTGCGCTTCTTCAAGGACCGCCGCTTCACTGCGGCGAACCTTGCAATCACGCTGGTCTACTTCGCGATGTTCGGCCAGATGTTCGTGATGAGTCAGTACATGCAGGTGATCCTCGGCTACTCCCCGCTCGAGGCCGGTCTGCGGATGATGCCGATGTCGGTGATGATGCTGTGCATCGCTCCGCTCGCACCGCGACTCGTCGAACGATTCGGAACGAAGCTTGTTGTCGGCGTCGGACTCCTGCTCGCATCGTTCGGCGTCTTCTACATCTCGAACGTTCCGGTAACCAACGGTTATCTGCATCTGCTCACCGGAGTGCTGTTCCTTGCCGCCGGCATGGGCCTCACGATGGCGCCGGCCACCGAATCCATCATGGGTTCGCTTCCGCCTGCCAAAGCCGGCGTCGGTTCGGCGATGAACGACACGACCCGCCAGGTCGGCGGAGCGCTCGGCGTCGCAGTTCTCGGCTCGATCCTCGCAGCGGTCTATCAACCCGGTGTCGAGTCGAAACTCACGGCCATCGGCATCTCGCCGGCGAATGTCGCGGCGGCAACCGAGTCGATCGGTAGTGCCATCTACACGGTGGCACCGACGATCCAACCTGATTCGCTGAGCGCCCAGGTCTCCGAGATCGCGTCGACCGAGTACGTGAACGGCATCCATGTGGCGCTCAAGGTGGGATCGTTCGTGATCTTCCTGGCGGCACTCGTCGTCTTCAAGTGGCTCCCGGCCCGCGCCAAGGATGTGCGCGAGCATGTCAGTGGTCCGCTTGATGGAATTGCCTCACTGACCTATGCCGAAGCGGAGGGGGCTCTCGAAGATGATCAACTCGAGATCGATGCGCTGGACCCCGGTTCGGCCGCGAATGACGGTGGCGTTCTGAAATGACCATCGAAGTCACCGAGCGCGCAAGGCCCGGTCGGCAGCGCAGCGAAGCGGCCGATCAGGCGATTCTGGGCGCAACTCTCGACGTTCTTGCCGCAGTTGGCTACGGCTCGCTCACGATGGCCTCGGTGATCGGAAAATCCGGGGTCTCGTCGGCGACGCTCTATCGCCGCTGGCCCACGAAACAGCAACTCGTTGCCGCGGCACTGGCCTCGTTGCACCCGGAGATCGTCCCGATCGATTCTGGATCACTCGAATCCGATCTGTCCGAGCTGGTGCATGCGATCGCCGATTCCATGTCGGTCCGGCGGGAGGATCTCGCCGACGACGTTGCCGTCGAACTGCGACGGAATCCGGAGTTTCGGGCGGCGGTCAACGAAAAGTTCATCGTGCCGCGCCTGCAGGTACTCGAACACATCCTCGACAACGCCGGCTCCCGCGGTGAGATCGGAACCGATCTCGACCCGCGGGTGGCCATGAGCTTCGTCTCGGGTCCGATGCACCACCGTCTCTACGTCCTCGGGGAGACCGTGGACCAGAAGTTCGCGGACTCCGTGGTGATCGCGGCTCTGGCCGCGATCCGGGCGCTCAGCCCGGGGTGATGCCGCGGTCGCTCGACAGGATCGCTCCGTGGATGTTGATGCCATCGGCGGATCCGACGAGTGAGACGAGTTGGGCGATGTCTTCCGGCACTCCCATGCCCCGGTAGCCGGCGTAGCGACTCACGAGATCCCAGTCGATGTCGCCCGGCATCTGGTATCCGGCGGTGAGTGAGCTCTCGATGCCGCCGGGAGCGATGGCGTTGACCCGCAGGGGGGTCTTCACGTATTCCATGGCGAGCGACTTGGTGAGTTGCACCACGGCACCCTTCGTCATGCAATAGGCCACCGTGTAGGCCTGGCCGATGAGCCCGGCATTCGAGGCGATATTGACGATGTTGCCCTCGGATTCGAGGAGATGGGGGATGGCGGCCTGGCAGAAGAAGAAGGGCGCGTCCTGATTCACGGCGACCATGCGGCGATAGGCGGCCTCGGTCATCTCGGTGAAGTGCTGGCCCGAAGCGATGCCGGCCACGTTGACGAGAACATCGAGCTTGCCGAACGACGAGACAGCCTCCGCAACGGTGTCGAAGCACTCGTCGCGGGTCGTGATGTCACCGACACGGGTTTCGACGGTGCCGCCGGCGGCGGTGATGATGGCTGCGGTTTCGGCCAGACCATCGGCGTTGACGTCGTGGACGAGGACCTTCCCGCCTTCGGCGGCGAGGCGGACGGCGGAGGCCCGACCGATTCCGGATCCGGCGCCGGTGACGAGAAGCGCCTTGCCGTCGAATCGTCCTGCGATGGGCTCGTACATGTCGTCTCCTGGAAACGTGGATGAGGTGGGGAATAGTGCCACAGGGTGTCGGGTGTCGGCGATGGTTCGTGGCGCGATACGTTTCCTGAGCGATTGGGGCCACGGGGGCGCCTGCGAGGAGGACTCAAATGGAGATCAAGGCCGGTAGCCGTCTTGCCTGTCCGGACTGCACCGTGGAACTCGTCGTGGTCAAACCGCCGAGTGGCCCGGTCACGCTGACCTGCTCGGGAACGGCAGTCGTCGAAGCGACCGCCGATCGTCCCGGGGCCGGTCATGCGGCCGCCGAGGGTGACGGAACGCTCGTCGGAAAGCGCTATGCCGACGAGGAGACCGGCCTCGAGGTGCTCTGCGCCAAGCCGGGACCGGGCCAACTGGCCGCCGATGGTCGCGTGATCGAGGTCAAGGGCGCCAAGCCCCTTCCGTCCTCGGACTGATCTGCCATGAACCTCTCCCTGCTGCTCGAAATGGCTTCGTCCGCCCTTGACGACCGCACTGCGGTCGTGTCCGGTGACGTCAGCCTCACCTATGCCGAACTCGATGCAGCGGCCCGCCGCGCCGCCGGACGCTTTCTTGAAATGGGTGCCACCGGCGTCGTCTTCTGCGGTACGAACGACGTCAGTTTCCCGATCGCACTGTTCGCAGCCGGTTATGCCGGGCTTCCGTTCATTCCTCTGAACTATCGCCTTGGTGTGGAGCAACTGCAGCCGCTCGTCGAGGCGAACGCCGGAGCGGTCGTCATTGCCGAGGTGCAACCGGTCCCCGGGGCCGATCCCGCATTCACCATCGACCGGGACGATCTGCTCGATCCGGCTTTCGTCGCGACGACCGATGTCGAACTTCCTGGTTTCGTCGATCCCGACGATGTCGCCGTGCTCCTCTACACGTCGGGCACGTCGGGCACCCCGAAGGCGGCGCTGCTCCGACATCGCCATCTCACCGCCTATGTCATCGGAACGGTCGAGTTCGCCGGCGCCGAGCCCGAACAGGCCGCGTTGGTCACCGTTCCGCCGTATCACATCGCCGGAATGGCCAACCTTCTGTCGAACATGTACGCCGGCCGCCGAATCGTCTATCTCGATGCGTTCGACGCCGAGATCTGGATCGAAACGATCCGACGCGAGGGTGTCACCCAGGCGATGGTCGTCCCCACGATGCTTGCCCGCGTTGTCATGCACCTCGAGGGTGAACCCGCCAATGTTCCGACATTGCGCACGCTTTCCTACGGCGGCGCCCGCATGCCGCTCCCGGTGCTCGAGAAGGCACTCGTGATGTTCGAGGGAACCGGATTCGTGAATGCTTACGGTCTGACCGAGACATCCTCGACCATCGCCCTTCTGGGCCCCGACGATCACGCCGCGGCATTCGCCGGCGACCCGGTTGCGAAGGTGCGACTCGGTTCGGTCGGCAAACTTCTTCCCGGTATCGAGGCCGAAGTGCGCCACGAAGACGGATCCATCCTCGCTGTCGGTGAGGCCGGTCTCGTGTTCCTCCGCGGCGAGCAGATCTCCGGCGAATACGACGGTGGCAGCGTCATCGACGCCGAAGGTTGGTTCCCGACCCGCGACCGCGGTTGGATCGACGAACACGATTACCTGTTCATCGAAGGACGCGCCGACGACACCATCATCCGCGGCGGCGAGAACATCGCCCCGGCCGAGATCGAAGATGTGCTGCGTCGTCACCCTGCTGTCACTGATGCAGCTGTCGTCGGACTTCCCGATGACGAATGGGGGCAGAGCATCGCCGCCGTCGTGGTTCTCGGCACCGCCGGTTCGGCGACCGTCGATGAACTCCAGTCGTTCTGCCGCGAGCATCTCCGAGGATCGAAGACGCCGGAGCGCATCGAGTTCCGCGACGAATTGCCGCATACGCCGACGGGCAAATTGCTCCGGCGCGAAGTTCTGGCCGATCTGACGACCTGAGCCGGCATGGACTTCCGTCTCAGCAGCGAATTGCAGGAACTGCAAGCCGAAGCCGAGACGGTCGCGGCCGATGCGGTCGCCCGTTACGGGCGATTCAACGATTCATGGTTGTGTGGCTTCTCGAGAGAGTTCTCGCGCGAGCTCGCCGAACGGAAGTGGCTCGGCATGGCGTGGCCCGAGGAATTCGGCGGCGGCGGCCGCTCACCACTCGAGCGACTGATCGTGAGCGAAGCACTCATCTCCGCCGGTGCGCCGGTCGCTGCGTCGTGGTTCGCCGATCGACAGATGGGTCCGGCGTTCATCGCGTTCGGAACCGCAGAACAACAGGCCGAGTTCCTTCCCCCGATGCTCGCCGGCGAATCGACCTGGTGCATCGGGATGAGCGAACCCGATTCGGGCTCGGACCTTGCGTCACTCGCGACGCGCGCCGACCGTGTGGGTGACGAGTGGGTGATCAACGGTCGCAAGATCTGGACGAGTTTCGCGGCGCAGGCCGATTATTGCTATCTGATCTGTCGCACCGAATCGGTTGCCGGCAAGCCCCATCTCGGCATCAGCGAGATCGTTGTCCCGATGGACACGCCCGGCATCGAAGTTCGCCCGATCCGCGACATGGTCGACGCTCGACACTTCAACGAGGTGTGGTTCGACGATGTGCGCGTGCCGGCCGCGAACCTCGTCGGCACCGAGGGCAATGCCTTCGCCCAGACGATGCGCCAACTCGAACATGAGCGCGGCGGCATCGATCGTCTCGTTTCGAATCGGGCGCTCTACCTCCACGCTCGGGATCTCGCCGACCGCAGCGATCCGATCGTGCGGCAGGAGATTGCCGATCTCGAGATCGGCTACACGGTGGGTCGGTTGCTGGTCGTCCGCAGTGTGCTCGGCCAGACGCCCCCCGGGTTCAGTGCCGCAACCAAGTGTGCCTGCACCGAATATGAGCAGCGCGTTGCGGATTTCGTGGCCCGGACACTCGGTCCGCAAGCCATGATCTGGGACCAGATTGGCAAGGGGATCGCCTACGCCCCGGGCTACACGATCATGGGCGGAACCTCGAACGTCATGCGCAACATCCTCGGCGAGCGGGTCCTTGGCCTTCCCCGTTGATCGAAAACGGGCAAGATGGCTGACATGATCACGCTCGAAGTCGCCGATCGCGTCGCTGTGGTGACGCTGAACGATCCCGATCGGCGCAATGTCGTGTCGAATGCGCTGAACGACGCCGTCCTCGCCGCGATGGACGAACTCGAGGCCCGCAGCGATGTCGGTGCGTTGGTCGTGACCGGAGCCGGTTCGGCGTTCTGTGCCGGTGCCGATCTCGAGGACCTCGCCAATTGCGACAGCGAGGAAAAACTCCGCACCATCTACTCTGGCTTCCTCCGATTGGCCGGTTCGTCGCTGCCCACCGTCGCAGCGGTCAATGGCCCTGCCGTCGGTGCCGGCCTCAACCTCGCTCTTGCCTGCGATGTCATCCTTGCCGGCGCCTCGGCCCGGTTCGACACGCGCTTTCTCCAGATCGGGCTTCATCCCGGGGGTGGCAACACCTGGCGTCTGCGTCGGATCACCGATCTGCAGTCGACCATGGCGATGGTGCTGTTCGGCGAAGTGATCGACGGACCGCGTGCCGCCGAGATCGGTCTGGCCTGGCGGTGTGTGCCCGACGCGGATCTGCTCGCCGAAGCGCAGACTCTTGCGGCCCGGGCTGCGGCAGGACCTCCGGAACTCGTGCGCCGCATGAAGGCGACGATCCTCGGAATGGATGCGGTGACCAACTCCGACGATGCCGTCTCGGCGGAGATCGGACCGCAACTGTGGTCCCTGGGTGAGCCTGCATTCGTGGATCTGCTGGCGCGGTTGCGCGCGCAGATCGCCGCGAAGTCGTAGCGGTCGTGATGGCTGTCATCAGCGGATGGGATCGGGCGGTCTCGTTCGCGGATGGCTTCGTCGCGCGCCTGGCGGACATCCACGGCATCGACTCGATCGGTGGCGAGACATCCGCTTCCGCGATCCTGGGGAAACGGGCGGCGCTCACCGGCCTGCAATCGCAAGCGTCGTTCTCTGCGGGCGGCTCGTGCCGATTCTTGCCGGTTGTCGACGGATGGATAGCGGTCAACCTGCCGCGTCCCGACGATCTCGACCTGCTGCCGGCCTGGCTCGGGATCCCTTCTAATCCGGCATCGAAGACTGTCCCGTGGGACGAGATCGCCGGTTCGGTACAGACGCGCGATCGATGGAGCCTCGTCCGGGGCGCTCAGGAACTCGGCCTAGTGGTTGCTGCGGTTCCCGATGCATCGAATGACGTCGACGAGCAACTGGCCGAGCGCAAGATGGCGGCCGGAGACCGGTTGTGCCTGGCGTCAGCGGACGGAACGGCGACTGCGGATGCAACGGCGCCTCCGGAACTTGTCGTTGTCGATCTCTCATCGTTGTGCGCCGGTCCCCTCTGCGCCCGGATTCTCGGCGACGCAGGAGCGAAGGTGATCAAGGTCGAATCGAACAGTCGGCCCGACGGGGCCCGACTCGGGAACGCA